>Ga0114939_10001473_pt1 | contig 18446 bp, 18 predicted proteins | sample AshMeaCrysSpring_FD_87196 | JGI IMG/M metagenome (GOLD analysis project Ga0114939, IMG submission 87196) | Groundwater microbial communities from Big Spring, Nevada to study Microbial Dark Matter (Phase II) - Ash Meadows Crystal Spring | ecosystem: Environmental > Aquatic > Deep subsurface >...
AACCAAGAACTACGAACCAAGAACTACGAACCAAGAACTACGAACCAAGAACTACGAACCAAGAACTACGAACCAAGAACTACGAACCAAGAACTACGAACCAAGAACTACGAACCAAGAACCGTGAACAATGAACGCCCCATTCCCCCATGTGTGGAATTTACGTAAGAATTGCAAGTGAGCCCGGGCCTGCCGGGTTAACGTGTCCGGTGCCGCATCGTGGTCCGGACGCGAGCGGGCGTTTGGATTTCAAAATTCTTGGCAGCCATGTGACGCTTGCGCACTGGCGGCTCGGCATATTGGACCCCCGGCCCGGTTCGGATCAACCGTTCCAGAGGAAAGAAGGCGGGCCGGTGATCGTTTTCAACGGGGAAATTTACAATTACCTCGAATTGCGCCGCCGGATCGGAGGCGATTTCCGGACAACCGGGGATACCGAGGTCTTGCTGGCTGCTTATGAAAAGTGGGGAGCCGGCTGCTTGGAACACCTGCGGGGTATGTTTGCTTTTGTGGTGTTTGACCCGGGAAACCGCCGGATTTTTCTTGCGAGGGATCGCTTTGGCATCAAGCCGTTGTATTTTCGAAAGGATTCTGCGGGGGCATGGGAATTCGGGTCCGAGATCAAGCAGGTGCTTGGATCGAGCCCGCGGGCAAACACCAACCTTGTGCGGGATTTTCTTCTGTTCGGGGCGCAGGATCATACGGCCGGGACACTTTTTGCGGGAGTCGAACAATTGCGCGGTGGGGAATATCTGGAGATTGACCTTGCCAAGCCGGGAACCGCCACGCCGCGCCAGTGGTATTCGATACCCGCCGAGGGGAAATATGCCGGCGAGTTCGAGCAGGCCGTGCGGAGGTTTCGCAATTGTTTTTTTGATATGATCGGGATGCACCTGCGCAGTGATGTGCCGCTGGGATTCTGCCTTTCGGGCGGGATGGATTCCTCCGCCATTGTGTGCACGGCGGGGGCTCTTCTCCGCGAGACCGGGAACAAGAGAATCGCAATCAACTGTCGCTATGAGGCGGATGGTCTCGATGAGCACGCTTATGCACGGGCGGCTGCGGCTTTGTCGGGATCGGATCTGGACGTGATCTCGCCGGATGCCACCGGCCTCTCGGAGGATCTCGCGCGCGTCACATGGCACCAGGACGAGCCGGTCAATAATGCCAGCGTTTTTTCCCAATACCGGGTTTTTGCCGAGGCCCGGCGGCGCGGGCTCAAAGTGATGCTCGATGGCCAGGGCGGTGATGAATTGCTGGCCAGCTATCCACAATTTTTCGGACCCTACCTGCTTGGCCTGCTGACGCAGGGCCGGCTGCCGAGTTTTTTTGAGGAAGTCGCACATTTTCGCAACGACCACGGGTGGGGGTTCATGGACACGCTGCGCAGTCTTGCGCTGTGGTTCACCCCCCGTCCGGTTTTTGCAGCCGCAAAGCGCCTTGGCAACCGGACATCCGTGCAATCATGGGCGAGAAAAGACTTCCTCCTCGGGAATGGCACGCCGGTCCCGCCATGGCAGTCCCCCGGCCGTCTCGAAACGCGTGCCACGACCCGTTCGATGTCCATTCTCATGCTTCGCCAACTCACCCTCCCGATGCTTCTGCACTGGGAGGACAGAAACTCGATGGCCCACAGCATTGAATCGCGGGTTCCTTTCCTCGACCATGAACTCGTCGAACTTGCTCTTTCCCTTCCCGATGATTTTAAAATCCGGAAGGGCGTCACAAAAAGGGTCCTCAAATCGGCCCTTCGTGATTTGGTGCCACCAACAATTGCCGCCCGGAGGGACAAAATGGGATTCGCCACACCCGACGAAATCTGGATGCGACAAAATCCGGGCAATTTTTTCGGCGATCTTATCACGGCGGCCGCAGACGAAAACCCCGCCATTTTTGACGGCCCGGGACTCACGCAAATCTGGAAAAAGTTCGAAGCCGGTGGACCTTACACGAAGATCCTGTGGCGCGCCTGCGCGTTCGCCATTTGGGCGCGGACATTTCATGTGAAGGTTTAAGGAGGCGGAGGGCGGAGGGCGGAGGGCGGAAGTCAGAGGTCAGAAGTCAGAAGTCAGAAGTCAGAAGTCAGAAGTCAGAAGTCAGAAGTCAGAAGTCAGAAGTCTGATCTCTGATCTCCGACCTCCGATCTCCGACCTCCGACCTCCGATCTCCGACCTCCGATCTCCGATCTCCGACCTCCGATCTCCGACCTCCGATAACATAAGTCAAAAAAATGAGAATTAATTCTGCGAAGGAACTGGAGGTTTACAAAAAGGCATATGCTCTTGCCATGGGCATCTTCGAAGCGAGCCGGGGATTTCCATTGGAGGAGAAATTTGCACTCACAGGTCAGATTCGCCGAAGCTCTCGATCTGTTGCTATGAACCTCCGCGAGGCATGGGCAAAACGGCGGTATGAAGCCCACTTTGTGAGCAAACTTACTGATTGTGACGGGGAAAACTCCGAGACCGACACGTCTCTCGACTTTGCGCTCTCCTGCGGCTACATCACTCCGGAACAGCATGAAGTGTTTTCAAGCCAAAACCATGAAATTGGTCGCATGCTCGGTGCCATGATTAAAAATCCCGCTCCCTTCCTTTTGGCCTCTGATCTCTGATCTCTGATGTCTGATCTCCGACCTCCGACCTCCGACCTCCGACCTCTGACCTCTGACCTCTGACCTCTGACCTCTGATCTCTGACCTCTACCATCCCCCCTCCACGCCCTGCCAGTAGGCGCGGAGGATGCCGCGTGCGAAGGAGGGATGCCGCCGGATGTCGCGGAGGCAGGCAGCCAGCATGACCGGCAGGGACGTTCGGATCCCCGGGAAAAACTTGCGGTCGATGGCAACGTGATTGCGGATTTCGAGCAGGTTTTTCGGGCCGAAGTTCGTGCGGTCGTGGCTCATGGGGTGATGCATGATGCTGTCCATGACAATGCCGACCGCTGACGTCCGCAGGCATCGGAGGAGATACTCGTAATCTTCTCCCCGAATGAAATAGCGGGCATCCACGGGGCCGACTTTTTCAAAGACCGCCCGTGGGACCAGGGTGCCAAGAAAAAAATGGCCCCAGTTCCAAAAGATGCCGTCGCGGATGTCCGACGGCGGGAGGTTTTCGCGTTGGAGGATGACATCGGCACCGGTCGGCCGTTTCGGGATTCCGGGCGCGGTGCGGACAAGCGGACCCATGGTGCCGGTGTGCGGGTCGCAGGCAAGGCAGTTCAGGACAGAGGCGGGGTGGGCGGGTAGGCGGTCCATGAGCCGCTCCAGCGCGGTGGGTGAGGGGATGCAATCATCGTCCATTGCCCAAACAGCCGAGGCCCCCGAGCCAAAGGCACGTTCCCATCCAAGGTTTTGCCCGCCGGCGCTTCCGGAATTTCGACCGGTGGAGAGGACTTCTACCGGGGCGGTCGCGCGGGCCGGAGTCTCGCCCGATTCGGCATTATCCACGACAAGGATGCGTCCGGGCGGGCGGGTCTGCGCTGCGAGTGCGGACAGACAGCACTCCAGATCGAGCGGACGGTTCTTCGTAACGACCACGGCCCAGATCATGGTCGCAAGAGGGGGGATGGGCGGAAGTCGGAAAGGCTCACAGGCCCCGAGGCCTTTGAGAGTGCAAGAAATGGTTTGTCACCCACAAGCGCCGCCCATGCCCCGAATGAGCTGATCGCAGGCCCCGTCACCCGGTCGCAGGCTGCCAGCACCGCAAGATCCACGACAGGCGGTGCCCCGGATATCGCAACCCGGCAGCCGGGAAACGCTGCGGCAGATTGGGCGGCATCGGAACACACCACAAAGGAGACGCCTTCCCGGTCGCCTGCCAATTCGCGCATGCGGGCGGCGTAAAACGCGGTCTCGAAGAAATACTCGCCGCCGAGATGGTCGCGGAAATCGGTCTGCCGGATGTGGACTCCCACCACGGTTCCCCCCGGTGTGCGCTGGGATTCAACGACCTGCCGGGCATGGGCTTCGATCCGGGGGATTGGGCGGAAAAATGTGCGAGCGTTTGGAAGCGCGGCCTGCAGGCCTTTCCAGTCGCGGTATTGCCATCCGGATCGAAGAAAAACGAAGGGCCGCTTGCGGGCGAGTTGCTCGAATGCCGGGTCGGCCATCGAGAATTCGCACTCATTCGGGCAATCAATCACACGGCCCCCCACCAGAGAGGCAAGCATGGGAAATCTGGTTGGCAGCCATGCCAGGATGCGGGCGAGGCGGGCGAGTGGCACAATTGGCTTGGACGTCGGCGGAGGCGGGTAGGCGCAGAAGGGATTCCCGCGCGTGCCGCAAAAATTTGCGGCATGGGGCTGGAACGATGGCATGCAGACCGGGACCCCGGTGCGTTGGGAAAATGCCAGCAGGTGAAGAAACATCTCAAGCCGGTTTCCAAGGCGGAATCCTCCACCGCAGGGTGCCACGATCACCGCAGGGCGTCCTCGTAGAGTCCGAAAACTTTCGCCGCCACTTGCCGGGGATCGTGGCGCGGCGCCAGAACCGCACGGGCCGAGGCTCCCATCGAGGCCCGGAGGCCCGGATCGCCGCAAAGCCGTTCAATACCCGCGCGGATTCCCGCATGGTCGTCCGGCGCGAAAAGCATGCCGCTGACGCCATCCTGCAAGGTGGAGGAATTCTTGGGGTCCGGGAGGGTTGCCACAAGTGGCTTCGCGGCAAGTCCGGCTTCGAAGGCGGCGCGCCCGACTCCTCCCAGCCCGCCACCAAACAAGCAGAGCGCGACATCGAAGGCCCCATAAACGAGGGCCAGGTCGCTCTGGTAGCCCGCAAAGACAACACGACCGGCAAGGGATCGTTCCCGCACGGCCTGCTCAAGTTCCGGCCCCAGCCCGGCCCCCGGAGCTTTGTCGCCCACAAAGACAAACCTCACATCCGGCAAGGACTCCCGGGTTGAGTCGGCAATGTCCAAAATTTCCCAGACACCCTTTTCTTTGTGCAGCGAGGCCGCCTGACCGACAATCACAGAATCGGGGCCGCACCCCCATGCGGCACGCAGGCTTGAGACCGCTTCTGCGCGGGGTTGCGGCCCAAGGTCGATCGGGTTGTGCACAACCGTGCATTTTTCCCGACAGGCCCCCGGAAGGCTGTCTTTCACTTCGTCATCAATGGCAATGAAGCGCACATTCGCAAGTCGGCCGGTCGCTTCCAAACAGCGCCTTTCAAACGGGCGGAGCTGGCAGGCTGTGCGCGCATGAACAAACACGGGGATTCCGAACCCCGCCGCGCCCCGCGCATCCGCAAGGAGGGTTGTCTCGTTGATGTGCGCAATGTCAATTTTCCACTTCTCGCAAAGCGTGGCGGCCCGGCTGGCACAATACGGTGACTTGATGATTTGCCACGCAAACTGGGGAAACGGCAGCCCCCGGCCATACATCGTCGTCATGGTCTGGGAAATAAAACGCGCATGGACCGCCGGCCGGTCGCCCACGCCAAGGATGTCATCGACCTCGGAACCCTGACGGAGCAAATAATGTGGACGAACCGCCGCAGGCAGGTGGCGGATGAGCGTTCCGAGGCTGATGCCCGCGCCGCTTTTTTTTACCGTGTGGTTGATGTAGAGGACGTTCACAGGATTTCCTGCCCGAATTTGTAGCGTTCCGGTTCCCCGATGGGCAGATTTTTTTATGCTTTCCGCCCGCCGCCCGCAAATGCTTCACTCCGGGGAGTGAAGCTCGCCCGTCCGAAAAAAGCCGATTTTCTTGCAAGACCCAGATTCGGGACATGGATCACCATTCCGCACAATTCGGTGGCGGAAATCGCCGTGCGGGCCGGCTTCGAATGGGCGACCGTGGACCTTGAACACAGTTCCATCGGTATCGACGCCTGCGCCGATTTGATACGGACGATTGATCTTGCGGGGGCGAGTCCCTTCGTGCGCGTGGGCTCCCACGATGCGAATGTGATCAAGCGGGTGATGGATGCCGGAGCGCACGGGCTCATTGCTTCCACGGTCAACACACCGGGGCAGGCGGCGGCCATCGTGGCGGCGGTCAAATACCCGCCGGTCGGCACCCGCGGGGTCGGACTGTCCCGCGCGCAGGGCTACAAGGATGAATTCGAGGAACACTACAAGTGGCTGAATGCGGAAAGCATGGTCTTTGTGCAAATCGAGCATATTGATGCCGTGCGGAATCTTGAAGCGATCCTGCGCACCCCGGGAGTCGATGGGTTTTTCGTGGGGCCATACGACCTTTCCGCCTCGCTCGGCATTCCCGGCGGATTCGACCATCCGAAAATGCGGGAAGCGCTGGATGAAATCGCACGGGTTCGCGCCTTGGTTCCCGCCTCGGTGCCGGGTTGCCATGTGGTGGATACCGACCCCGAGGAAGCCCGCACCCGGCTCCGGGAGGGTTACCGTTTCATCGCATACGGCATTGATTTCCTCTTTTTGAAAAACAAAGCCCGCGAGGGCCTCGCCATGATCACCGCTTGCGAGTGAACAAAACCCGCATGGTCCCTTTATGAAAATAATAGCCGTCATCCCCGCCCGCATGGAATCCAGTCGCTTTCCCGGCAAGCCCCTTGCTCCGATCTGCGGCGTTCCCATGGTCATCCATGTGCTCAAACGAGTGCAACTTTCCCGAAGTGTCACGGATGTCGTCGTGGCCACTTGCAACACCGAAATCGTCGAGGCGGTCGAAAAAGCCGGCGGCCGGGCTGTCATGACCGCAAACACCCATGAACGCTGCACCGACCGGGTCCAGGAGGCTGTCGAAAAACTTGGAGGTGCCGACATCGTCGTGAATATCCAGGGAGACGAGCCGTTCGTCACCCCCCAGATGGTTGATGCAGCCCTTGAGCCCATGCTGGCCGACCCTTCGCTCCCTTGCGCAAACCTCATGGCTCCCATCACCGACATGGAAACTTTTGAGGATCCCAACGAAGTGAAGGTCGTCTTCGACCAAAAAATGAATGCGCTCTACATGTCGCGCGAGCCCGTCCCAAGCCTCAAGAAGGGGGGGGCTTTCGACCATGCCTGGAAACAGGTCTGCGTGATCCCCTTCCGGTGGACCTTCCTGAAAACCTATTCCGCTCTCACCCCGACTCCGCTGGAGATCCGCGAATCTGTGGATATGATGCGGGCCATCGAACATGGATTCCCCGTCCGCATGGTCCCTTGTGAAACCAACGGCATAAGTGTGGATACCGAACAAGACCGCCTCGATGCCGAGCAACTTATGCAAACGGACGAATTTTTCCTCCGTGCTTTCGGCCACCAAAAGGCCTGATCCACCCCGCCAGCCCTGACATCATGAAACTTCCATCCCTCAAGGGATTCCTCAAACGCAAGTGGCTCGAAAGCCGGCTAGAACAACCTCCGCTGGTGGTCGAATCCCCGGTTCCCGGAACCGGCCTCCGCGTCAAGTTTGTTGTTCACACATGGTATGAATATCACAACCGTGCGCGAGGCAGTTACTCGGGCGAGCCCGATATGGTGGATTGGCTGAAAACCTCCCTGCGCCCCGGGGACGTCTTCTGGGACATCGGAGCCAATGTGGGGGCCTATTCGCTTCTTGCCGCCAAAGTCTGCCCGGAAGCCAGAGTCTTTTCATTTGAACCATTCATCCCCAATTTTGCCCACCTTTGGGATAATATCGCCCTGAACGGGGTGAGCGACCGTGTCTTTCCCCTCAATATGGGCCTGCTTGACCAAACAAAACCCGAGGCCCTGGCTGTGAATGACATCCGCGCAGGATCTTCCCATCATCAAGTGGGTGGCGGCGGAGGAAAAATTTCCCAGGGCGTGCTGTGCTTCAAAGGCGGCGATGTGGCCTCCCGTCTCGGCATTCCCCTGCCCACTTTGCTCAAGCTGGATATCGACGGGCTGGAAGTTCGTGCAGTGGAGGGGCTTGCCGATGTGCTCGCCGGAGGATCACTGCGCGAGGCCATGATCGAAATCGAAGCGGGAAAAACCGAAAAACCGGTCGAGGAAATTTTCGGCAAGGCGGGTTATGCCCGGGTTCCCAATCCGCTCACCCACGCAAACGGGGATGTTTTCAATGCCCGTTTCCAGCGGGCAGTGTCCTGACCCGGTCCGGAAACATTCCGGCACGGAGGGCAACGCGTCGTCGTTGCCGAAATATGCCGATCAGTGCTGAAAAGGTAGGGTTGGCGGTCCCTCGCCGACCCATTTCTCCGCAAGGGATGAAACCTTTCGGGAAAAAAACCACAGCCGCCGGCGGATCGACAGCCGGGGAACCGCCAATCGAAAATTCCCCGGGAGGGCAATTCGTCGTTGCTGCCGATTTGTTTCCCGGGCACCGGGACGTCGTGACTGGTTCGGGGAAAATGGTCCCCGACGGCCCGGAACCCTCCGGGATTCAAATGGACCGGATTGCTTCTTCCAGTCGATGCAGGTTGGGAATCACCCGGGTGCCTTCCGGAAAAACATCAGCGTCTTCCGCGCGGACCCCGATGAATGGAACTCCGCACTCGGCGGCGGCGTCAAAATCCGTGAGCGCATCGCCGATAAAAACCACCTCTTCTTGACCGAGACCGTGGCGTCCAAGAAGATCCCTGACGATTTCGCCTTTTTTTCGCGGGGTGCCGTGGACCTCGCGAAAATGGGTCTCAAGGCCGCGGCGGTTGACAATGATTTCCAGTTCGTCGTTCGGGGTGCCGGATGCGACAAATAGTGGAATGCGGGAATGCCATGTGTCGAGGAACTCGCGGGCACCCTCGATATAAGGCGCTTCAAGAACACCTTGGAGAGCCAGATCTTGGAAGCGCTCCCCCCAGTCCGAGGATTCCGCATCCGTGATTGCCCGGCCGAGAATTTCACGGAAAAACCACTCAAATTTCAGATATCGCGATATGCCGCCATTTGCCTCGTGGAAAGCCACCATGCGGGAGACCGCCGTTTCGCCGAACGGTTCCGCAAGCTTTGCGAAGGCGACAGTCTTGACCCGAACACTGTCGAGAATCACGCCGTCGAAGTCGAAGATGATGGCGCGCGGGCTCATGAGGCGGCCGGCGTCTCGAGGGCATGAAGAAGATTTTGCGCCGCCTCGATTTCCATTCTCGAACGGGTGGCGCGTGCGAAGGATCCCACATGGGGGGAAACAATCACATTGGGCTGCTGGAGGAGCGGCCCTTTGGTGTAGGGCTCGTCTTCAAAGACGTCGATGGCCGCACCGGCCAGATGCTCCGAATTGAGGGACGCGATGAGAGCGGCTTCGTCAATAAGCCCCCCCCGGGATGTGTTGATCAGGTATGCGCCGGGCTTCATCTTTGCAAGCTTCCCGGCATTCATAAAATGCTTGAGCGGGCCGGACGCGCTGGGGAGGTGCAGGGAGACGACATCCGACGCCGGCAGCAATTCATCAACCCCGACAATGTGGATTCTGGGGTGCGCGGCCAGCCAGGCCTGATCCGGCAAGGTGTCGGATGCGATGACTTTGGCCCCGAGCAGATCCAGTGCCGCCGCCACCCTCTTGCCGATCCGCCCGAGACCGATGAGCCCGACGGTTGTTTCGGAAAGAAGCAGGCCCATTTTTTTTGACCAGAATCCCGCATGGACCGCTTGGTTATGGAGGGGGATGTTGCGCAGGAGGGCCAGGATGAGCCCGAGAGTGAGCTCGGCAACCGCCTCGGCCGGCGCCTCGGGTGTGTTCCGGACTGTGATTCCAAATTCTTTGGCCGCTTCGAGGTCCACGTTGTCCATGCCCGTGCCACAGCGCGAAACAACCTTCAGGTATTTCCCGGCTTCTTGAAGGACAGAGCCGGTGAGAGGCTCGACCCCCGCGATAATGCCAACCGGCTTGTGGGTCTCAAGCAGGTCAAGCACCTCGTCTTCTTTGAGTGTGCGGGCAAGCGGATTGAGGACGACGTGGAAACCTTCGTTTTCCAGAATCTTCAAGGAAGTGGGGTCGCTTTTGCCGAATGAGGAGGTCGTGGTGAGGATTGTCATGGCTCCCACAGCCTACCACCCCGGCGGATCCCCGGGCAATCGCCAATCCACGCCAATCGCAGAATGCCGACGCCGGAGCCCCATTTTGCTCTTTCCCCTCTTTGCCATGACCTGCTACCAATTCCTTCGGTGTATTCTGTTGCTCAAATTGGCGTTGGCTATTGGGGTCCGAACCTGCTTCGCAACCTGGCCGCTTCGGATCGCTGCCGTGTGGTGGCGGTCGCCGATGCCTCCGCCGAGCGCCGCGCTTTTGCCTCAAAAATCTGCCCGGGAGCTCGCCTGGCGGCTAGCGCGGAGGAGGTTGTTAGCGACGAAAGCATCCAAGCTGTTGTCATCGCAACGCCCGCCCGGACCCACTTCAAAATTGCAATGGAAGCCCTCCGTGCCGGAAAGCATATTCTTGTGGAAAAGCCGATCGCGACTTCCGTGCGTGAGGTCGATGAGATCGCGCGCGAGGCTTCCGCGCGGGGTTTGGTGGCAATGTCGGGACACACCTTCCTCTTCAACCCGGCAGTGCGCTTTCTGAAACAGGTGCTTTCATCCGGTGATTTGGGCGATGTGCGCTACATTTACAGTCAGCGACTCAATCTCGGGCGAATCCGTTCCGATGTCGATGCCCTGTGGAACCTCGCCCCGCATGATATCAGCATCATGCAATACCTCATGGATGACATGCCTCCCTCCTCGATCCGGCGTCTGGGTATGGACTTTATTCAACCCGGCATCGACGATGTGGTCTTCCTTGACTTGATTTATCCCTGCAAGGCCCTCGCCCACATTCACGTGAGCTGGCTGGATCCTCACAAGGTGCGCTCACTGACTATTGTCGGATCGAAAAAAATGGCTGTTTATGACGACGTGGCCGATAGCAAAATCGCCATCTACGACAAGGGGATCGAGCCGAAGGCGGTGCTCGGCGAGCGGATGGACTACGATGCCGGGCAACCTCCCTCGTTCATTCACCGCACCGGCGATGTGCGCCTGCCCGCCATCCCATGGCAGGAACCCCTCAAAAATGAAATCGCCCACTTCATCGACTGTATCGAAGGAAAAGCCGCCTGCATCGCCGGGCCGGATCACGCCCGCGAGGTGGTGAGAATTCTGGAAAGCGCGGGAGCCACAACAGGAGAGTCGTGCGCATGAGTGAGGGCAAACCAAATATGAGAAGGGCGGCCATCTCGGATGTTTCTTTCGGGTCCGGCGTGACCATCATCGAGCCGGTCAACCTCTATGGGTGCGAAATCGGGGAGGGATGCTTTATCGGGCCGTTTGTGGAAATCCAAAAGGGAGTTCGGATCGGTCCCCGTTGCAAAGTCCAGTCGCATGCTTTCATCTGCGAATTGGTCGAAATCGGGGAGGACTGCTTCATTTCCCACGGAGCCATGTTTGTGAACGACCTCTTCCGTATCGGAGGGCCGGCCCGCGGAAACAAATCGCTCTGGCAATCCACGAAGCTGGGCAACCACGTCTCCATCGGGACAAACGCAACAATTCTGCCCGTGACCATTTGCGATAATGTCGTGGTCGGCGCCGGAAGCGTTGTCACAAAACACATCACCAAACCCGGTATCTACGCCGGAAACCCCGCACGCTTCCTCCGACCTCCGACCTCCGACTTCCTTCGCCATGAAAATTCCCTTCGTTGACCTGCACGCCCAGTATCTGACAATCAAGCCGGAGATTGATGCCGCGATCGCCTCGGTCATCGAGGAATCGGCTTTTATTCGCGGCGGTCGGGTGGACACCTTCGAACGGGAGTTTGCGTCTCTCGTCGGGGTCCGGCGCTGCGTATCCTGTGCCAATGGGACCGATGCGATTTATATTTGCATGAAGGCTCTGAATCTCCGGCCGGGCGATGAAGTCATCACGACCGCCCATTCCTGGATCTCGACCTCCGAGACAATCACGCAGGCCGGCGGGCGGGTGGTCTTCTGCGATACCGAGCCGGATTTTTTCACGATCGATCCCGCTCAGATTGAATCAAAAATCACAGCGCGGACGGTTGGCATCATACCCGTGCATCTCTACGGGCAGCCAGCCGATATGGATCCGATTTTGGAGATCGCCCGCAGGCATAATTTGTGGGTGATTGAGGACTGCGCGCAGGCCCACCTTGCCACTTACAAAGGACGTCAGGTCGGAACCATGGGAAACGCCGCGACATTCTCATTTTACCCCGGGAAAAACCTTGGTGCGATGGGTGATGCCGGATGTCTTGTCACAAACGACGAACAACTCGCGGATTGGTGCGAGCTTTATGCCAGACACGGCGGTAAAGGCGATCATCAGATTGAGGGTATAAACAGCCGGATGGACGGACTCCAGGCAGCCATCCTCTCGGTAAAACTGCCCCATCTGCCGGCATGGACCGATGGTCGCAGGGCTGTTGCCGCAGCTTACGATCGCTCTCTTGCGGAAACAACGGGCATTGTGACCCCGAAAATCGCAGAAGGTCGCACGCACGTTTACCACCTCTATGTGATACGCTCGCAGCGGCGCGACCAGCTCCGCAAATTTCTTTCCGAGCAGGGAATCTCCACCGTGCTGAACTATCCCAAGGCGCTTCCATTTTATCCGGCTTATGCCTATTTGGGACACAAGCCGGAAGACTTCCCTGTCGCATACTCCCACCAGAATACGATCCTTTCCATTCCGATCTACCCGGAGATGTCTCAGGAGCAGATCGACCGGGTCTGCGCTGCTATTCGTCAATTCGGAATTGATCACTCTTGAATGGGATACCACCGGTTCTTCCCTTCTGTTCAAAGCGTCCAAAGTCCGGAGGGCGAACCTCCGTGTGAGCCGACTTCCCCCTCCGACCGACTCTCGCTCCCCCTCGACTCCCCGGCGGACTCTGCGAGCAGCGGATTTATTAAGGATGGATTTTCGACTCTGAATTCAAATTTTAAAAACCTTCCCCAACGACCTTTTCCATCATCACTCCATCCTTCAAACAACTCGACTGCCGGCCGCTGCCTTGCGGGGATTGTGAGTTGATGGTTTCTTATTTCTAACCATGGCAAAATACCATATGAATAAAGACCAGTCGAGAGTCGAAAGTCCAGGGTCGAGGACAGCGAGGGACTATATGAAGACGAGGGACGGGGGACGAGAGTCGAGAGCGGGGGAAGGGCGGACGGAGCCGAAAGTCGGGGGTCGAGGGTCGAGCGCGGGGGGAGGACGGCGGGCTTTTCGCTTTGAGAGGATCGAGGCATGGCAGCTCGCTCGGGCCTTGAATAAAACCGTCTATTCCCTTTCCAGAGGATTTCCCAAAGAGGAAATGTTTGCCCTCAGCTCGCAGATCAGACGGGCATCTGTTTCGGTTTCGTCCAACATCGCGGAGGGAAGTGGTCGTAATTCTGATACCGACTTTGCACATTTCTTGGAAATCGCGTATGGCTCGCTCATGGAAAAGGCTTCCCAACTCTTTCTTGCCTTGGACCAGAAATACATCTCCGAGGAGCAACTCGACTCAGTCTTGGCGGATGCGGATCTTCTGGCCGGAAAGGTCGTGGCTCCTAGCAAATCTCTCGGCCGCCCTTCGCGTATTTCCCTCCCCTCGACACTCGACACCCGCCCCTCGACGCAATGACCTTCTCCATCATCACGCCCAGCTTCAAGCAACTCGATTGGCTACGACTCTGCGTTGCATCCGTCAGGGATCAGGTCGGCGCGGAGTCGAGCGACGAGAGTCGAGCGTCAAGCGCAAGCAACCCCTCGCCCCTCGACTCCCGGCTATCGACTCCCTCTTCCATCCCTCGACACCCGACCATCGCCTCTCGACCCCTTTGCGTTGAGCACATCATCCAGGACGCCGGGACACCCGGCATCGAAGACTTCGCCCGCGAGATCGGTGCGGATTTCTACCGGGATGGACGCCCCGTATTCCAGACGGTAGCGAGTAACGAGTGGCGAGTGGCGGGTGGGGGGTCGGAGATGGCGAACGGCGCGGCGCGCGAAGGGGCTTCTCCCGTCAGTCTTCACCCTTTACCCGCTACCCGTCCCTACCGCATTGCAATTTACAGCGAGCGGGACGCGGGCATGTATGACGCGGTCAACCGGGGCATCCGCCGATCCGGAGGAGAATTCGTCGCCTATCTGAACTGCGACGAGCAATATCTGCCGGGAACGCTGCGCCGGGTGGTGGAGTTTTTTGACAAGAATCCCGCTGTGGAAGTCCTCTTCATGGACGCCATCGTGGTCGATTCAGATGGCAAATATCTTTGCGACCGCCGGGTGATGGTTCCTGGGCGCCTCCACACGCTGGTCTCCGGAAATCTTTCGATCTTCACCGCCGCCACGTTTTCGCGGAGATCGGTATTTTCGGTCAAGGGTCTTTTTTATGATCCGAAATGGAAAGATGTTGGCGATGCTGACTGGGCGATTCGGCTCTCCGAAAGCGCATTGCGGATGGCTGCTTACAACAAAGCCGCATCGGCCTTTGTGGACACCGGTGAAAATATGAATATCCGTCCCAACGCAATACGCGAAAAGTCGCAGCTTTTTGAATCGGCACCCTCCTTGGCAAAACACCTCAAGAGTATCATATTGCTTGGATACCGGCTGGGGCGTCTAATTAAAGGATTGTATTTTCTGAAGCCGCATTCCTATCAGATTTATACCCGCTCATCACCGGAGAAGAGGGTGATGTTTCACGTTGAAAAACCGACATTCCAATGGCGTGGACGATAAGCCCAGCGACTCTCAACGGAAAAACGCCACAATCGGACAGGCCGCCTGTTGCCACCGTCCTGGGCATGCCATTTCTCAGCAATTCATGAGCGCGAACCAGGAAACATTCAAGTCCTGCTACAGGGGGCGCCAGGGAGCCCTGTATCACTTGTCCTACATGCGGACGGCCAAAGTCAAAGCGGCTTATTATGTTCTGGAAAAGGCGGGATTGATTTTAGAGAACAAACGGGTTTTTGATTATGGATTCGGGGCGGGGACGTTTTTCCGGCATCTTCCAAAGTCGGCCTCGATCGCCGGGGTGGAAATGGACGAGGAAAACGCGATCGCTGTCCGCGAGATGGTGGAAAAGCGGGGACTCGACGGGTCAGGGATTCAGGCCATCGACATTTCAAAATGGCAGGACCATCCGCTTTTGGATGAGAAATATGACCTTGTGGTTTGCAGCCACGTCCTCGAGCACGTGCCGGAGCCGGAGCCGCTGGTCAGGCGGTTGCTTGCATGCCTGAACCGCTCCGGCAGGCTTCTCGTTCTTGTGCCGATCAATGAACGCGTCGTCAACGAGCATCATGTTCATCAATTCCATTCGCAGGCGCTGGCCGGTTTGCTGGAAAACTGCAATGGAGTGGTGGAGAGGATCGCCGAGACGGATTATTTCTTTGATCGCCTTCAACCACTTTACGCAAAGGATGCCAGTGGGTTGAAGAGGATAATTCAGCAGGTTCTGGCTCTGGGGATCGGGGTTTTGGCGGCGTTGTTCTCCGCCGAAAAATGGCATGAATTGGGGGTTTTGACGGGCAAGCTGTTCGGGTTCAAGCCGACGCAGTTGGCGGCGGTCGTGAGCCGAAGAGAGTAATGTCTATGCCGATGGCCAATCCATTCTTGGGTGTTCGAAATACAATCCATGCCGGAATCGGGTTGGTGGGGATGAAGAACTCAACGATTCGGATCAGCCGAAATTCATGCACATGAGTCTTCTTGTTTCGACAAACGGTCGGATAGAGCTGGAGGATTTTGCGCGGAGCGCGCTTCCTTCGGGTAGGTATAAGCGGGTCTTGGTCAAACCCAACTGGGTGATCCACGAGTCGGAGCCCGGGTTTCCCATCCGGGCGCTGATCACAAGTCCGCAACTCCTAAAGGCCGTGATAGAGGCCTGTTTCGAAAAGTATCCCGAACTGGAAAGCCTTACCGTGGGCGATGTGCCGCTGCAGACGTGCGAATTTGAAAAGATGTTTGCCCAGTCTGGCCTGGATAAGCTGCGGGAGGAATGCGCGGGGAAATTCGGCGGACGGGTGCGCTTCCTGGACCTCAGGCGTGAGCGGTATGTGAAACGGGAGGGCTTTCTGGAATTGGACAAGCGGGCGGACGGGGACCCGCTGGGTTATGCTCTTGTGCGGCTGGATGATCGCAGCCTGCTGGAGGAGGTCAGCGACCGGGCGGGCAGTTTTCGTGTTTCTGATTACGATCCGGAGGAGACGAGGAGCGTTCATTCGCCCGGCTCGCATTCTTATTTGATCGCCCGGTCGGTGCTGGATGCCGAGCTTGTGATCAACCTGCCCAAGATGAAGACGCACCAAAAGAGCGGCGTGACGGGCGCGTTAAAGAATCTGGTGGGCATCAACGGTTCCAAAGCCTATCTGGTGCACCACCGGCTGGGCTCGCCCTCACAAGGGGGTGACGAGTTTCCTGAACGGGGCAGCCGTCTCATCCGCCTTCAGGTGCGGTTGCGGGAAGCCTTGCAAAAGCGGTCGCGCCTCCTTTTCCGGCTGGGCAGGCGGGGCTGGACAGCGCTCAAAAAACTGGCGGGCATCCAAACCACCGCGACACGGGAGGCTTTGAGAGCCGGCAAGGTTTATGTCGGCGCCGGTTCATGGCATGGTAATGATTCGATTTGGAGGATGGTTTACGACCTCAACTTGATTTTGGTTTTCGCCCGGAAAGAAGGCGGTGTATTGGCAGATACCCCCCAGAGAGAGGTGGTTTCAATCATGGACGGAATTGTTGCCGGGGAAGGCAACGGTCCTCTCCAACCGCTGCCGGTTGATGCGGGGGTTTTGCTGGCATCGAGCAACCCGTTCCTGGTTGACATGGCGATGGCGAAGCTGATGGGATTTGATTGGCGGAAGATCGCACTTCTGGCAAACCATGAGCGATTTCCGTGGCCCGTGTTCGGCGGCTTCGACCCGCGCGGTTTCGACACCGTTGTGGACGGGGTAGCGGGAGGGCGGGGAGTGGATGATCTTCCTGTCCTGAAACCGTTCCTGGCTCCGCCGGGCTGGATCGGGCATATTGAGCTCGATACTCAAAACCAGGCGCCAACCCTCTCCGGGTCATAAAAATAGTCATTCGGAAGAATCAGACGAAAGTCTCAATTATGGCACTGGCGAACAAACTTGCCCGCGTGTTTCTCGGCACCCTGAGCGATTCCCTCTACTGCCAGTTGCAATATCTCTGGCGGTTGAGGCGATGGCCGGATTTGCGCAACCCGCAGTCTTTCAACGAGCAGATCCAATGGATCAAGCTCTTTCATCGCGATCCGCTCATGAAGCTTTGCTCTGATAAATGGACTGTCCGGGATTATGTGGAGGAGGCGGGTTGCGGGCGCCTGCTCATTCCGCTATTGGGTGTTTATGACAAACCGGAAGAGGTTCCTTTTGAAGAATTGCCCTCGCGGTTTGTTCTGAAGGTGAGCCACGGTTCGGGGATGAACATTCTTTGCCGCGATAAAGCATCCCTTGACCGTGCCAAAACATCAGCCGACATAAGCCGCTGGATGAAGGCTGACTTCGCGAAAGTTGGGCGGGAATGGGCCTACACCGGCGTTGTGCCGAGGATCGTGTGCGAGGAATTTCTGGCGGGGGAGGATGGAGAGCCACCCGCGGATTATAAAGTGCATTGTTTTGCCGGTGAGCCGCGTTTCATCCAGGTGGATTACGCCCGGTTCGTGCGCCATACCCGGGCACTATACACGCCAGAATGGAAACGTATTGCGTGCCGGCTGGAATATGCGCTGGAGAAAAACGATTATCCGCCTCCAGGAACGCTTCCGGATATGCTTGATGCGAGTCGCCTTCTGGCAAAGCCCTTCCCTTATGTGAGGGTGGATCTTTACGATCTGCGGGGGAGGCTTTATTTCGGGGAGCTGACCTTTTATCATGGCAAAGGCGTGGAGCGGTTCACTCCATCACGGTATGACAGAGATTTTGGAAAGTGGCTGCGGGTCAGGGATGGGAAAATCGGCGCGGCGTGAAGTTGTATGAGAATTGGGAGGATAAAGATTCTTTACGCGCACAACAGCGCGGATATTTATGGGGCGAGTCGTTCGCTGGCGCGGCTGGTGGGGAAGCTCGATAAGGACAAGTTCGCGCCCACGGTGTTGCTGCCGCAGGAGGGGCCGCTGCGGCAAATGCTGGAGGCAGCCGGCGCGGAGGTAAGGCTGTTTCCGCAAATGAAGATCATTACCCGAAAGGTTTTCCGCTCGCCACAACTGGCCGGCTGGCTGCTCGGTTTTATTCCGGCGACACTAAAGCAGGCAAGCATGATCAGGCGAGAAGGGTATGACATCGCCCATTCCAACACGGGGGTGATCTGCTCGCACGGCCTCGCCGCGCGCCTGGCGGGTGTGCCGCATGTCTGGCACATTCGGGATTGGTTCCAGGAATTCGGCCCGGTCTGGAAGCCATATTCACGCTTCATTCTTGCTGTATCTCAGAAAGTGCTGTGTGTCTCGGGCCCGATTGCCGGGCAGTTTCCGACGAACCGCAAAGTGGATGTGCTTCACAACGGTTTCGATCTTGCGGAGTTTCCCACGCTAACCTCTCACGAGCGAGCCGGTGCGCG
>Ga0114939_10001475_pt1 | contig 18436 bp, 19 predicted proteins | sample AshMeaCrysSpring_FD_87196 | JGI IMG/M metagenome (GOLD analysis project Ga0114939, IMG submission 87196) | Groundwater microbial communities from Big Spring, Nevada to study Microbial Dark Matter (Phase II) - Ash Meadows Crystal Spring | ecosystem: Environmental > Aquatic > Deep subsurface >...
CCTCCGATGAGGCAGTTCGACGCGCCTGCGCCGCTCGCGGAGTAGACGTTGAGCCGTACGCCGTCGTAGCCGTTGCCCAGCGCGAGGGAGCCCGACGGGTCGATGCCGATGTAGTTGCCCTGCACCGTGTCGTTGTTCGCCAGGCCGCGCAGGATGATCCCGAACGTCACGCTCGAACAGATCACGTTCCTCTGTGCGGCTGACGGACCGCCGAACCGGCACGCGGACGCCTGCTGCACGAAGATCCCGCTTTCCGCGTTCCCCCTCCCCCCCGAGCCGGGATCGTATCCGACGTAGCAGCCCTCGACGACCGTGTTGTTCGCGCCGACGATGAGAATGCCGTTCCCGGGAAAGAACGTCACCGCGATCGCCCTGATGGTGGAACCCGCCGCCGTGGGATCGAGCGTGAGCCCGTCGGCGTAGACACCGCCGGGAATGTCGAGCCCGTCGATCACGATCCGCGGGACGGTGGTATACCCGTTCTGGGTGGAGCCATCGATGACCACCGGGGAGACGATCGTCGGCAGGGCCGAGCGCGGGCGGATGGTCTGGACGCCGGTGCCGGGAATGGCGAAGTGGATCCGATCGAGCCCCGGTGAGGCATTGGCGTCCTGAATCGCCCTCCGGAGGGAGCCGGCCCCTGTATCCAGGAGGGTACTCACCGTGAAGATCGCTGCGGGCCCGGTCGACGGAGGCGCGGGCATCCCCAACGGCGCGTGGCGGATCGATTCGGTCCCGGCATAGGAAACGCGCGCGGGCATCCCGGCGGGAAGTTGACGTGCGTTTCCCGGGCCGGCGACGGCCGCGGCGGAGTGGAGCAGAAGGAGAACGAGGAAGGACAGAGGACGAACACCGGCGATCACCTGCATGAAGGGCTCCCAGAGCGAGGGCTGGAACGATGGAAGACCGGACCGGCCAGGCGGCCGCGGATTCCCCATCCGGAATGTCAACTGACCGAATATAGGCTTGACCGAGCATGCGCGGGACCGCATATGCATGTAGGTCACACGCGAGCGGAGAGAAGCGGGGCGGTCAAGGCAAGCCGCAAACGCGGAATCCCGGAAGGGGGGCGGGTGTGCCGGGGGCGCGAGAGCGGGATTCGGGGGGACGTGCGAGGAGGATTCGCGAATCGCCGGATCAGAGCACCGGGATTCGCAGGCGAAGGAGAGAGCGCCCGGAAGGGAACCGGGCGGACCGGTACGACTAGCGCACCGGGTCGATCAGCCTCCGGCCGATCCCCTTGGCCACCGCCTCGGCGCGGGTGTGGGCCTGCAGCTTCTGGTAGATATTGCGGATGTGGTAGCGGACGCCGTCGAGGGACAGGAAGAGCTGCTCCCCGATGGCGGCGTACGACTTCCCCTGCGCCAGCAACCGGAGCACGTCCCGCTCGCGGTCGTGCAACTCCCCGTCCGCGGCAGCCGGCAGGGAGGATTGCCTCTGCATGCTCGCCAGTACCTTGCGCGCAATGCTCGGGGTCATCGGCGAACCGCCCGCCGCGGCATCGCGGATCGCCCGAACGAACTCCTCGGCGGAGGACTTCTTCAGCAGGTACCCCACCGCCCCCGCGCAGATGGCGTCGAACACGCGGTCCTCGTCCTCGAACACCGTACACATCACCACCGCCACCTGCGGCGAACGCTCCATGACCCGCCTCACGCCGTCGATGCCCGACATCCCCGGCAGGCCGATATCCATCACCACCACGTCGGATTCGAACACCTCCCCCGCCGCAAACGCCTCTTCGCAGGAGCCGTGAATGGCCAGCAACTCCACGTCCCTCGTGGTGCCGAGCACCGCACCCCACCCCTCCCGGACGTAGGCGTTGTCCTCGACGAGGGAGACGCGTATGGGCTGGGGAGAGGGTCTCATGGGTGGATGGCGGGTTGCGCCGCGACACGATGCACGATTACTTTCACAGCATCACCGCATCGGCATGCGGTTCTTCCGGAATCCGGCGGCGTTCACAGGCAGGCGGAGCTCCCACCGGGTCCCCGCCCCGGGAGCGGTCTCGAGCGTCAGCCTCCCGCCAAGCGCCTCGCTCCTGAGCCGGATGTTCTTCACGCCGTTCCGGCTCGTCGGCAGGGAAGGATCGAAACCCCGCCCGTCGTCCCTCACCACAAAGAGCACCTCCTCCCCCTCCATCATGCAGGTCACCTCGGCCTCCGCGGCGCCTGAGTGCCGTGCGATGTTGGCGGCCATCTCTTTCAATACCAGCCAGAGGTTGCGCCGGCGCTCCATCGAAAGGGGCGGCAGGGTCGACACGTCGGGAAGAACGATCCGGTAGCGGATCCCCCGGCTCTCGAACAGGTCCGACGCATACCGTTGGAATTTCGCCAGGAGCTGGTCCCAGGTGTCGTGCGCCGGATCGATGGCCCAGACGATGTCGCTCATCGCCTCCTGCGCCTGCGCGCTGCCGTCGGTGATCAACTGCAGATACCGCTCGGGGAGCTTCACCCCCTTCTGTTCGGCGTCGGTCCTGATGGCGCGGGCGAAGAAGGAGATGCTCCCGAGTGTGGCCCCCACCTCGTCGTGCAGGTCGCGGGCGATGCTGTTGCGCGTCCGTTCCACCGCGAGGAGTTTGTTCAGCCGGTAGCGGTAGAGCGCGTACAGGATCGCTCCCGCCGCCCCGATCACGAGCAGCGTGAACCACCACGTCTGCCAGAAGGCCGGCACCACCACGACCGTGAGCGAGGCCTCCCCCGTCGACCAGACGCCGTCGCTGTTCGCGGCGCGGACACGAAACCGGTATTTCCCCGGATCGAGGTGCGTGTATGAGGCGTACCTGCGCGAGCCGGCGTCGTGCCACTCATCGTCCAGCCCCTCCATCAGGTAGGAAAGGCGGTTGCGCGCCGGGTCGGTGAACTCCAACCCTACGAATTCGAACGAGAAGAACTCCTGCCCGGGAAGCACCCGGACCTCCTTCGCGAACGCCGGAGCGGCGCCCAGATCCACGGGCCGGTCGTAGATGCTGAAGCGCGTGATGACCGGGACCGGCGGATGCGGGTTGCCGCGTATCGAATCGGGATGGAAGAACGTGAGGCCGTTGTCTCCGCCGAAATACAACGTGCCGTCGCGCCCGCGTGCACAGGCCCCCGAATAGAAGAAATCCCCCGGGAGGCCGTCCCGCACCTCGAACGCCCTCACCTCGCCCGTCGCCGGGCTGATCCGGGCGATCCCTTTCTCGGTGGAAACCCAGAGGTCGCCCCCGCGGGCGAGCAACACCCCCTTGGCATAGTCGCTGGGCAGCCCGTTCAATTCGTTGAACGTCCGGACCGTATCACGACCCGCCATGAACCCGATGAGACCCGCGCCCCAGCTCGCCATCCAGATCGTCCGGGACTCATCCTGCACCATGGAGCGAACAGAAGCGACGACCGGCCGCGCGAAGGGCGCCGTCCCGTTCTCCGACTCCCGGTCGACGCGGATCACCCCCTGCGTACCCCAGACTCCGGCATACATCTCCCCCTCCCGGGTTTCGAAGAGCGTGTGCACACCGAGGTCACCGGTGGAGTCGCCCCCGAGCTGACCGGCCGGCACCCACCCCCCCGAGGCATCATCGAAGCGGTGCAAACCCGAACCATTGTTGAAGCCGGCCCAGAGCCGCCCCTTGGCGTCCTCGAAGAGCGCGCGGGAGAAGTCCACAGACTTCCGATACCGCGAGCGGATCGTGAAGCGGTTCCATCCCCGGCGCGAACGGTCGTACCGTGCCAGAGCCCCCTCGCCGGTGGCGACCCACACCTCGCCGTTACGCCGTTCGACGATGGCGGTGACGCCCCCCGCCGGCAGCGACGCCGGGTTGCGCGGCTCATGACGGAAGTGAAAGAAGCCCGACGCCCCCGGGGGACGAACACCCACCCCGGCGCTTCCTCCGACCCAGAGCTCCCCTCCCGCACCCTCGCACACCGCGAGAACCGCATCGTCCGGGGGTGAACCCGCCACCGCCCGGGCCGGCCGTATGCTGCCGAACCGCTGCTTTGCCGGGACGATCCGGTTCACCCCGCCATGGTAGGTGCCCAGCCAGAGGATCCCCGAGCGATCCTCGAAGATCGAGTGGACCCGGCTCCCCTGCAAGCCTTCTGTATCGTCCGGTCGAGGGAGGATCGCCTCGAACCTGCCGGCCCGGGCATCGAAGCGCTCGAGACCGGCGAACGTCCCCGCCCAGAGCACGCCGCGCGAATCGCGCGCGACACAGAAGGTCCTTGTGTCGGCAATCCCGCCATCGGGAGCGGCACGTGGCCCGAAGAGAGTCCAGCGACCCCCCGGCTCGAGGCGTCCCACCCCCTCTTCGACGAAAGCAACCCAGAGGGTGCCGTCCGGGTCCTCGTAGACCGCACGGACCGGAACGCCGCGGAGGGGGAGGTCCACCCGGTCGAGCCGACCCGTCTCCCGCTGCGCGCGGTAGACACCTTCACCCCCGCACGCCAGCATGCCGCCGCTCCGGGACGGGCTCAACAGGGCACCCTGCCCGCGCACGACGTGGGGGAACGGAATCGCCCGCGTCCCGCCGGGCGCGCCCACTCCGGCGAAGACGGTGTCTCCCGTCGACATCCACACGTTCCCCTGCCCGTCGACAGCCACGTCGACGACATACCGGTCGGCTCTCCCGTCCACCGCGACCCGCTCGAACCGACCTCTGCGCTGGTTGTACCGGGCAAGCCCGCTCGAGGTCCCCACCCACACGTCGCCGCCGCCGTCCACGACGAGGGGTCCGCACCAGTTCGAGGGGATGGAGGTGGAATCGCCGGGCCGGTGTTTGAACACCTGCACCTCGTACCCGTCGTAGCGGTTCAGGCCGTTCTCGGTGCCGATCCAGATGAACCCGAGGGAGTCCTGGACGACGTCCCAGGCGATGTCCTGCGAAAGGCCTTCGGCGGTGGAGAGATGGTCGAAGCGGACGGGGCTGTGGAGGCCCCGGGCGGGCGCGGGTGATCCCGCGGCACAGGCGAGGAACGCAGCAAGGAGCGCGAGGCGCGAGACGTGCATGGAGGCGTGTGACCCGGGATGGATGCGGACCAGGTCAAGGTAGGAAGCGCAAAGCGTCAAACACAAGGGGCCGCCGGGCCCTGCCGTCACTTCCCTCCGCGCGGGAACACCCCCTGGAACATGCTCTTGACACGGCGGACGAGGAAGACCGAGCCGCGATCGGCGTGCGGATTCTCATCGGCCTTTTCCGCCTGCTCGACGACCTTCGAAATATCCACCATCCGGTCGACGAGTGCCGTGGCCAGGATCTCCACCAGCTGCGGCCGCCGGCTGCAGAGCTCGTCCACGTCCACCTTGGTGATTTCGAACGCCACGGAGTCGATCACGGCGCTCACGGTGGCTTCGCGGCCGTCGCCGGTCAGGAGCGAAAACTCGCCGAAGAAGTCCCCCGGCACGAACTGCGCCGCCCGCAGCACCTCGTTCCCCTCCCGGGCCTGGACGGCGGAGCTGAGCAGTCCCTCCACGAGAACGAACATCGACGACCCCTGGTCCCCCTGCCGGAAGATGACCGTTCCCCGCGCGAACTCCCGCCGGCGCATGCGGCCCGCGAGGAAGCGCAGCTCCTCGGCGGACAGATCGTGGAACAGACGCACGCGGGTCAGCAGGGCCTCCCGGTCGCCGGCTTCAACGCTGTCGAGCGCGCGCGAGGGTGCGCGGGAAATGAGCACCTCCTCTTTCGGATAGCTCGTGGAGATGCCGGCCTGCTGGAGGTGGGCGAGCACGCTGCGGATGACGGCATCCTGTCCGGCGGACGGGGAGGAAGCCTCCCATGGTCGCATCCAGTAGCGCACGTGGTACACGACGCCGGCGTCACTCGTCCCCGCGACCAGCACCTGCGGCTCCGGCTTGTCGAGGACGCCGCTCACGCCGGCAACCGCCCGCACGGCGCCGAGCAAAATGCGACGCGCCCGATCGGTGGGAACGGCCGTGTCGAGCGTGAATCCCGTCTCGAACCTCCCTTCGCGACCTCCGCCCCAGTGATTCGTCACCGTGAGCAGGCCGAGGGCACCGTTCGGGAGGATGACGACATTGTTGTCTTCGGTCCTGATCCGCGTTGTGCGCCAGTTGATCTCCGACACCTGGCCGACGACGTCGTGACCGGCGGTATGCACGGTCACCCAGTCGCCGATCTTGAAGGGCCGGTCGATGTTCAGCGCCATCCCCGTGAAGACGTCGTTGATCATGTTCCGCAACGCGAAGCCCACCACGATGCCGACCACACCGGAGGTGGCGAAAAACCCCGTGATCGGAAGGCCGAACACCACCCCCACCACTCCGGTCACGGCAAGGCTCGCGATGACGACGGCACTGACCGTCTTGATGAGCCCGGGGACACGCCCGCCGATGGCGCGCGCGACCAGCCCGTCCCAGAGGAGCATGTTCGACAGCCGGATGAGCAACCATCCGGCGGAAAGCCACAGACCGGCCTGGATGAGGTACCAGGCGACCGGCTTTCCCTGGTATTGAAAGGGGACGCCGAAATCAGGAAGTGGACTCCCGCCGCGGGTGGCGAGGAGGAGGAAGACGGAGAAGAGGAGGATGGGGGTGAAGGCGTACCCCACCCTGCGCAACGTAACACTCATGGAGGATGCACACGGTGAGAGAAAGCCTGACCCGGAGGACATGGTAGGGAATTCGGTTTGCATTTCCAATCCTCTCGGACCTGGGAGCGGGGGCGCCGGTCGCCCGCGGCCACATCGTGAGGCGATGACCCCCCCTTCCCCCGGGAAACAAATCCGGGGTTTCTGTTTCTTATCTTCAGACGGAGGATCCCCATGGCCGGCGTTCCCGACATCCGACTGGCGTTCGCCGACGGCTCCAGCGAGAGCTTCCTCTCTGTGTACGAGTCGACGAAGACGCGGCTCCATGCGTACGCGATCAGGCTGGCGGGAGAGCGGGACCTCGCCGCGGACGCGGTGCAGGAATCGTACGTGCGGTTGTATCAGAATGCCGGCACGATCACCTCGCCGGCGGTGGTGGCATCGTGGCTCTTCAGCACCGCGAGGAACTTTTTGCTGAACCACCAGAGGCTGGAGAGGCGCTTCGCTCCGGCGGAGGAAGATCCGACGGCGATGGCCGACCCCGCGCCCGAGCCGTACGAGGCCGAGGACCAACGGGCGTATCTGCGGCGCCTCGTGGATGCGCTGGGGCCGCTGCACCGCGAGGCGATCCTGCTGCGGGAGTACGAGGGGATGTCCTACGGCGAGATCGCGAAGGTCACCGGGGTGCCGGTCTCGACGGTGAAGATGCGGTTGTTCAAGGCGCGAAAGGCGCTCGCCGAGCGCTTCGAGAAAAGGGGGAGGTAGGCCATGACGTGCGACGAACGACAGGCGGAGATCAGCGCGCTGCTCGATGGCGCGCTGCCGGATGACGCGGCGGGAGGTCTTTTCGGGCACATGAGCACCTGCCCTCGCTGCAGGCGATTCCATGCCGCCAGCACGGCGGTGCGGGATGCGGTGCTGCGGGAAGAACCCGGGGCCTTCCCGCAGGAGCTCGACCGCAGGCTCGCGGAGCGGCTGCGGAGGATGCCGGCCGCCCCGGGTGCCCGGAGGGAAACCTTCATCGAGCGGCTGCGGCAGGTGCTTGCGGCGGGGATACGTGTCCCCGCAACCGCCGCGGCCGCAGTGCTGCTCCTCGCCGCACTTCTCGGCGGCTTCGCCGCGCGGACGGTCCTGGCACCGCCGTCGCAAGAGAGAAGAACGGTGGTCGTGTTTCCGACGGTGGTGGTCGCTGCGTTCGTCAAGGCCGACGCCGGCATGTGAGCACACGGCGGGGGCTCGGTGAAAAAGCCGTCCTCCCCCGCACAATCACTCAACCATGAGGAGACGCCAATGAACAGCAGGGTGGTATTGCTCGTCGCAGGATTGGCACTCGCCGCCTCTGCAGCGCTCGCCGCCATTCCTCCCGGTCCGGCACAGACGGCCGCGCTTTTCGCCGCGGCGCAGGACCCGGATGTGATGCCCGAAGTCGTTAAACAGACCATGCCGATCTACCCGGAAAGCGCGAAGAAGGACTCGCTGCAGGGGAAAGTCTTCGTGGAGGCGATGGTGGACACAAAGGGGAACGTGTCCGCCGCCAGGGTCACGAAAGGCGTCCGGAAGGACCTCGATGATGCGGCGCTCGCCTGCATCCGGCAGTGGGAGTTCAAGCCGGCGCTCAAGGACAAGAAGCCCGTGTCCTGCACCATCGTGGTGCCGTTCCAATTCAAGCTGAAGTAGATCGCGGAACAGGGAAGCCCGGACATGCACAGGCCCTCCGAAGAGGGCCTGTGTTGTACTGCAGAAGGCGCACCCTACTCCTGCGAATGGAGCGCCACCCGGTTCCCTTCGGAATCGGTGAACATGGCGAAGTACCCCAGCTCGGGGGTGATGGCGGTCTTCGGCACAAGCACCTTCCCCCCCGCGTTCGCAACCCGCCCGAGCACTCCATTCAGGTCCTTGCCTCCGTTCAGGTAGACCAGCGACCCGTCGGCCGACGGCTTGTGCCACGGCCCTTTCACGATCGCTCCGCCGATGCCGCCCCCCTCCTGGTCGTTGAGGAAGAACCCCATCAGGCTGTCCCCCATGGTCATCTCGGGCATGTCGAAATCGAAGATCGCGCTGTAAAACCTCTTCGCCCGGGCGAAGTCGGCAGCGGGGATTTCGAACCAGTTGACGGCGTTCTTGACCATCTCCATGGCGGAGCTCCTGCAGTTGGTGGTATGGGAAGGAACGGCCGGGCGAAGGCCCGATAGGCCGTGTACGGATGAAGAGTGCCGCCGGTTGCGCCGCCGGGGCTTCAGGGACGCACATCGACCTGGAGGAACGGCCGCCAGACGGACCCGGAGCCGGATTCCTTGATGTCGAAGAACCCCCACCGGACCCCTGCCAGGATCTGGATCTGCTTCCCCAGCGAAAGGGCCAGACCGGGAGTGACGGACCATACGGTGGTGCCCTTACGGGCGTTCTCGTCTTCCTCGAGGCTCCCCGTCCAGGAGAGGGGGGGCGGAATCCATATCCCGGTTTCTTCGATGAAGGAGGGGGGACCCGGATCGGTGTCGATGAATCGCTGGCCGGCCACGCCCCCCTGGACGAAGAGATTCACGGGGGAGCTCCGGAAACGGGTAAGGACGGTGATCGCCCCGTACCCGGTGAAGTACGTCTCGGTGGCGGTCTCCTCGAAGAAGACGTTCGTCTTGTCGTCGGAGCCGAACGGATCGTACTCTACGACCACCGCAACCCCGCGCGCCGTGAAGGAAGAGCGGTCCCATCGGACGCCCCCCTCGAGCCGCACACTCACGGCAGGGCTGACGACGAAGAAGCCGAGCCCCAGGTGCCAGCCGGAGATCGTACCGTCCGGAACGCCGCCCAGGCGCATCCCTCCGTCCAGCGAAACAGAGCGCCCGAGCATGACAAGCGCGTCGATGTCCACCGTCGGGTCGGAGGCGGTCCAGACCAGGTTGTTCGCGGGGTAGCGATAGACGCTGTCCGGCACGCGCGGGCCCTCGATCGGCATCGATCCCTCAAAGACCGTTCCTCCTCCGGTCGGGGGTGTCACCCGGACGGAGAGCTGGAAGGCGCTCTCCATGGTGTCGATGACGACGAGTGGCGGAAACGAGACGGGGGTCTCCGCCTCGAGCGACTGGAGGTACACCGCCTCGGTGGTGACGCAACCGCCGGCGGTGAGGAGAGAGAAAAGAAGCGTCGTGGTGAACCCGACGCCGCGGTGGGCGTCGTGGGGACGAGTCCTCAAGGGCATGGCCGGGCTCCCTTCTGTCAGGGGCGCAAGCTACGAAAGGCCCGGGGGAAAGTGCAACTCGTAAAGAACGGGGGCCGCAGGGGGAAGGGGGCGGACCCCGCCGGACGCCGCGTGATCGATCGGGAATTTGAGCGGAAGGAGACCGCCCGCCAGGGGACCCTTGCATCCGAAGGCGGCAAGCGGTAGACTGTGTCTTGACCGGACGCTTAGCTCAGCCGGTTCAGAGCGCCTGCCTTACAAGCAGGAGGTCGCAGGTTCGAACCCTGCAGCGTCCACATCAGCCTGCTGTAGGGCGAAATTGAATTTCGCCCTACACAGCCGCCCACAACTCCTCATCGTTCTTCGCTCCCCCCGGACCTCCCATCTACCCCCCCCGCTACCCTGAACCCAAGCTGCCGCAGCACCGGCGCAACCCCCGCCTCCGCACTCTGCACGATGTGGCTCCCGAATTCCCGCCTGCGCGGATACTCCGCCCTGAGCCGCCGGAAGTGGGTGCCGCGTTCGGCTGCGGAAAGCCGGATCGTCGGCCGCAGTGCCCCGTCATCCCGCAGGATATCGTAGGCCGCCGCCACCGCCAAGCGCAGCGCATCCCGCCCCGACAGGCCGGGCGGGATTCGCACAGGGATCGACTCCGCAGCTTCCGCGAGCACAGCGCCGGCGGGCGGGCGCACTCCGGCGAACACGCAGAGCGCGTCATGCAGCATAACGCTTGCCTTCAGCTTTCCGTCGTAGGAATATCCGGCGATGTGCGGGGTCGCGATGGCGGCCGACTCCAGCATCCCTGCGTCGATCGCCGGCTCCTCCTCCCACACGTCCAGCACGGCTGCCGACAGCTGTCCGCCTTTCACCGCGGCCAGCAGCGCCCCGGTCTCCGCCACGGGTCCGCGCGCGGTGTTGATGAGGACCGATCCCGGCTTCATCGCTCCGATCCGCCCCGCGTCGAAGAGATGCCAGGTGGGATCCTCCCCCGTGCGGGTCAGCGGCACATGGATGGTGACGATGTCGCACCCCATCAGGTCGTCGAGCGCGAGGAAGGGACCCGGGTGCCCGGCCCGGGCGCGCGGCGGGTCGTTCAGCAGCACGCGCATGCCGAGCGCCGCCGCATACCGCGCCACGATCGAGCCGACGTTCCCGACCCCGACGACGCCGAGTGCCAGGCCCGCGAGCGGGGACCGCACGCGCCGCTCGAGCTCGAGCAGTGCGGCGATCAGGTACTCGCCCACCGAGTTCGCGTTGCTCCCCGGCGCGGAGGCGAACCCGATACCCCGGCTCGCGAGATACGCCAGATCGACGTGGTCCGTGCCGATGGTGGCCGTGCCGACGAACCGCACGGGGGTGCCGTCCAGCAGCGCGGCGTTGACCGGGGTTTCCGAACGCACCAGCACGGCGTCTGCGGTGCTCAGGGCTCCCCTGTCGAGCTGCGGCGTGCCGACCGGCTCCACGGTACCGAAGTGCCCGAAGAGCTCCCGCGCGAAGAGGATCTTGGAATCGGCGACGATACGCATGAAGTCCGATCGCAGTGTGGACGATTCAGCGGCGCGCCATCCATACGCCGGCGAGGGCGAGTGCCGCCCCGAGGAACTGGAGCGGAAGGAACCGCTCGCCGAGCGTAAGGAACGCCACCGCCACCGAGATCACCGGCACCAGGTTGCCGAACGGCGCAACGCGCGCCGGCCCGAGCTTCTTGACGCCGAACGAATAGAAGACGTTGGCGGCCGCTATGGACAGCGCGCCCGAGAGGACGGCCGCGGCCCACGCCCCGGAGGGCACGACGGACCAGGAGAGCGCGGCCGCCGCCGGGACGGCCGCGATGCCAAGCCCCGCGGCCCCCACCACCGTGCTCACCAGAGAGAGCTGAAGGGGTGAATAGCGCGCGAGCAGGAACTTCTGCAGGTTCGCATTCAGCGCCCAGAGCATCGCCGCGCCCAGCGAGAGGAGATCTCCCAATACGCCGCCGGCGCCAAGGGTGAGGTCCTTCCCGCTGCCGAGGATGATCAGGAGAACGCCGGCGAACGACATCACCATTCCCGCCCACGCCTGCCCCTGGAGCCTGTCGCCGTGAAGCCGGCTGCTGAGCAGGATGGTCCAGACCGGCGCGGTGGCCATCAGCACCGAGGAGTTGCCCGCCGTGGTGTACTTCAGGCCGACGATGTAGGCCATCTGGTAGGCCACGGAAGCAACCAGGCCGAAGCCCAGGAGGCGGGGCCAATCCCGACGCGGTACCGGCTTCCACTCCGACCTCGCCGCGAAGAGCGCACCGACCGCGGCGGTTGCCACGAAGTACCGGACGGCGTTGAAGACAAGAACGTCGAGCCCTCCGATCCCCCACTTCACCAGGGAGTTGTTGGCTCCCCAGATCGTCACGGTCAGGAGCACGAGCAACTCGGCCGTCCGCTCCCCTTTTCTGTCTCCTGTCTCCACGCCCTAGCCCCGCAGCTCCGGGCGCGTGGCGGACAGGAACCCCCCGAGCATCAGTCCGAGCCCCGCGACGAGCAGGATGTACGGGTACGGCTCCGGCACGGTCCTGCCGAGCCCCGCGGGGAGATCGCGCATCCAGGAATAGAGGAGGAGCGCCACCCCCGCACCGACGAGGAGCCAGAAGCGAAGCCCTGGCCGGAACCCCCGACCGGTTTCCACGGAGAGAAGGGTGCCCAGCGCGCGTCGCATGATGGTCCGCTCAGACGACCGTCGGCCGGTCCTGCGCGTTCAGCTCGTCCAGAAACGCCACCGCACGGCGCATGTGCGGGATGACGATGGATCCCCCCACCACCAGCGCCACGCTGAACACGTCATGCAGCTCCGCGTCGGTCACCCCCTCCCGCTTGCATTGCTGGATGTGGTACGAAATGCAGTCGTCGCACCGGAGGACCATGGAGGCCACGAGGCCGAGCATCTCCTTGGTCTTCCCGTCCAGCGCACCCGGTTCGTAGGTGAGGGTGTCCACACCGAAGAAGCGTTTGATCGCCCGGTTGTCCAGTTCCAGGATCCGCTTGTTCATCACTTCGCGGAACTCGTTGAAGTCCTTCACGCGTCCTGCCATCGAATCTCCTTCGGTCGTGGTGGTCGATCCCTGATGGTCGCGGCGGTCTCATGGTCGCCTGCGGCCGCCCGGCGGGGGCGGGAGGCCGTGGCGCCGCGCGATCTCTTCGAGCGCCGCCGTCGCCGACGCCGCCTCGCGCCAGCCGCCCTGGTCCACACTCCGCATCAGCTCGAGGATCTCCGCAAGCGCGGGGGGAGGCGGGGGACCGTCGGAGGGACGGTCGTACGGGACCGACAGGTAGGCGGTCAGCGCCGCCACTCCCTGCGACACGAGCCCGAGTCCCGCCGCCGCCGCCAGCGCGGCCAGGAGACTGTCGAGCAGCCCGTGCATACGCCCCCACTGCCAGCCCAGATAGACGGCCGCCCCGCTCAGCACGACGGCGATCCAGCCGATCAGCACGACCGCGCGCGTGCGTCGAAGCTGCTCCGCGAAACCATGGTAGAAGTAGTGGATTTCGGCGTCGTTCATGACTCGAAAAAGATACGCCATCCCCCCCCGAAAAGAAAGTTCCCCGCCGGCGCATGCCGGCGGGGAACACAACCCGCGGCCCCCCCCTCCCTATGGCGCCGTCGCCCCGCCGCAGCTGCTCCCCGCCCCCGCAGTGCAACCGAAGCAGTGGGATCCGAACACGATGCCCCTGGCGCGCATCTTCCCCTCGTCAAAATCCCAGATGGTCCCCGGCGTGCCGTGGTTCACGCGCCACCCGAGCATCTGGTTGAAATCGCAGTCATAGACCGATCCGTCGTATCCCACGCTGACCAGCGTCCGGCACATGACCTTCTCGGCCGCGGCCGGATTGAACGCACCGGCCAGACGTGCCATGTAGTCATCGTAGAGTTCCGCGCGCTCAAGGAAGTGCCGGAAGCGGTTGATCGGCATGTTCGTGATGACGTACAGCCGGTTGAACTGCAGCCCGTACCGCTTCCGAAGCTCCTCCCGGAACTGGGCCTCCATCGCCTCCTGTGCCGGGGGGAGGAACGCCCCGACGGGGTTGTACACGAGGTTCAGCACATGCCCGCTCCCCTCCGTTCCGAACCCGAGCTCGTTGAGCATCCGCATAGAGCGCACGCTCTTCTCGAACACCCCCCGCCCGCGCTGCCGGTCGGTCTCGGACTCCTGAAAATACGGGAGCGAGGAGACGACCTCGACACCCTGTTCCCGGAAGAACTCCGGCACCCACCCCATTCCTGCGCCGGTCAGCGGATGCGGATCGAGGGTGACGGTGAAATTATGCCGCACGATGACGTGCTTCCCCAGGAGCCTCGCCGCCGTCACGAACCGCCTGAACTCCGGGTGCAGCTCCGGCGCACCGCCTGTGAGGTCCAGCGTTTCCATCCCCCCGTGCGCTGCGAGGATCTCCAGGCACCGGTCCACGGCCGCGGCGGACATCATCTCGGTGCGCCGGGGGCCGGCGTCCACATGGCAGTGCCCGCAGGCCTGGTTGCACAACTTCCCGAGGTTCACCTGCAGTGTGTGCACCCCCAGGGGGCGCAGGTCCAGCCCCCGCTCCGCAATCGTGCGCTCGAAATCCGTGCTCACATCGAGAGCCTTTCCACGATATTCCGGCACTGAACCCCGTGCACGAGCGACGCACCGCCGCGAACGGCCGCGGTCACGTGCAGGGCCTCCGTCATCTGGTCCAGGCTGGCTCCGGTCTCGAGACACTGGTTGGTGTAGGCGTCGATGCAGTAGGGACACTGCACGGTGTGCGCCACGGCAAGCCCGATGAGGGACTTCTCCCGCTTCGTCAGAGCACCCTCCGTGGCGGTCGCCTCGGTGTACCAGGCGATGAACTTGTCCCAGAGGTGCCGGCGGTTCTTTCCGATGTCGCCGAATTTCGCCAGATCCTTCGATTCATAGTACGATGACATGGAGTGGCTCCCTGGTGGCCATGGGACCTCAACGGCATGGCCCAGCCGTGCGGCTGCTTCAGGCTTCCCGCACACCGCGCCGCAGTCGGTACGCGAGATAGTCTTCCATCGAGTCGATGTCGGTCAGCGGGTCGAGAAGGGCGCAGCGCAACCCCGACGCCTCCGCCCGCCGGAGGGTTTCCGGGCAAACCGTGTCCGAGCTCCATGCGATTCCCTCGAACAGCTCCGTGTGCAGGCGCCGCATGCCCAGCAGATAGTAGCCGCCGTCGGTCGAGGGGCCCACCACCAGGTCCGCGTCCTCCAAACATGCAAACGCGTTCCGCACATCCTCCGGTTCCAGCTCCGGCACGTCCGTTCCGATGATCACGGCCCGCGCGCATCCGGCGGCGAAGAGATCCTCGAAGGCACGGCGCATCCGGTCCCCGAGGGTCTCTCCGACCTGCTCCGCATAGCGGAAGCTCCTCCCCACCCACCGCCGCACCTCTTCCTCCGGCGCAGGAGCCGTGTAGCGGAGATGGACTTCCGTTCCACGGGCGAGTTCCTCGTCCCCGATCCGGAAGGCGTGTTCCGCCATCTCGCCGTAGAACCGCGCGGCCTCCACCATCCCGAGGGTCCGCCCGAGCCGGGTCTTGGCCCGGCCGGGCACCGGCAGTCGGGCGAAGATGATCAGGGCGTCTCTGGCCGCATCAGGCACGGGCCGGATCCCCCCTCTTCCGCCCCCCCCACAGCTCGGCGGCGACAATGGCCAGCGGGACGGCGAACTCGAAGAGCACCGCGAGCGGCTCCTCCCTCCAGGCCCCGTCGGTGCGGTATCGCAGCACGGTGAGGTTGCTCAGGTTCGAGAGCCCGAGCATCAGGAAGACCCCGAACGACCAGCGGAGCACGAGGAGCGCCGCGAGCCACGAAAGGTACCAGGGCTGCACCACCGGCGAGCAGACGGCGAAGGCCAGGAACGCGAGGAGGACCTTCTCGACGAGCGGCCGCCCGGACCGGAGTGCCGCGACGAGGCCGACCAGGAAGACCACCCCGCACACCACCCTTGCCGCCTCCGGCCCCGTGCCGACCTCCCGCAGCAGGGTGAAGAGCGGGCCATTAAAATAGAAGGTCGTTCCAAATACCAGGAGCGACTCGGTCACCCCGCCCGTCCGTTCGAGGAACGGCAGGACCGTCACGAGCAGAAGGAGGAACGGCACCAGCACGAGCCCGATGCGGCGGAGCGCCGGGAGCGTGCCGCCCGAGAACGGAGCCGTGATGAGCGGCAGGAGCTTCGCCGCCCCCGCCGCCCCGAGCGCCACGGCGGCCGCACCATGCTTCTGCCTCAGCGAGAAGAGGATGAACAGCAGGAGCAGCGGAATCCCGAGCGCGTCCACATGCCCGTCGAGCGCGAAGTACATCACCGGCACGGGGGACCAGGCGTACAGAATCACCCGTTCCTCCGACAGGCCGAGCAGCCTGAGCAGCCGGACCAGCAGCAGGATGGAGGCGAGGTCGCACGCCATGAAGAGCAGCTTCAAGCCCGCCGCCGACGGGCCGAACAACCCGTGCGAGGCCGCAAAGACCACCTGCGCCAGTGGAGGGTAGATGGTGCGCATCCAGGGGAAGTTGATCTTCCACGGGAGGTCGGCGGTCCAGAGGGCTGTCAGGGACGGATGGTCGGGGGCCAGCAGGTACGGGTTGATCCCGTGGCTCCAGAGCCGCCCGTCCCAGAGGTACCGGTAGAGGTCGTCCGACGCCACCGGCGGGAGGGGCACGAGGGTGAGCCGGAAGAGAAGGGCGAACCCGAGGATCAGCGGGAGCGCCGAGCGGCGCGGGCGTTCCGGCGGAGGCGCTCCCGCCACGAGCACCCAGAGCAGCAGCGTGACCGCCGCGTTGGCGGCGATGAAATGGGCGACGTTTTCCGCGAGGCTCTTGGGAACGTAGAAGGCGAGGTAGGCCGCCTCCATCGAAAGCCCGAACACCAGGAGAAGTGCCCGGTTCACGTCAGACTTTCACGACGAGGTACTTCGCGATCGTGCCGAGGATCTTCACCGAGGCCTTCACCGTCCCTTCCAGCGTGCCGCTGACCTTCGATCGCCCGATGCGGCGCCGGTATCGCACCGGCACCTCCGCGCACCGGAGCCCGAGCTTCGCCGCCTTCACCTGCATCTCCACCGTCCAGCCGTACGTTCCGTCCCGCATCCCCATCCGCTCCAGCGCCTCCGTGCGTACGGCCCGGAAGGGCCCGAGGTCCGTGAAGCGGACCCCCCAGAAGAGCCGGATCAGCCCGCCGGCGAGCGCGTTCCCGAAGAGGGACTGGGGCGGCATGGCTCCCGGCTCGCGCCGTCCGGTCATCCGCGATCCGATGACCAGGTCACATCCCCCCGAACGGATCGGCTCCAGGATCGACGGGAGTTCCTCCGGATGGTCGCTGTAGTCGCCGTCCAGGAAGGCAACGATGGCCGGCCGGAATTCCCTCGCCCGGGCGATGCCGGCGAGGCAGGCGTACCCGTACCCCCGGCGCGGCTCGTGCACGACAATCGCACCCGAAGCGCGGGCGGCTTCCGCCGTGCGATCGGTGGAGCCGTTGTCCGCCACGATCACCGCGGCCACCCGGTCAGGCGGGATGTCCCGCACCACCAGGGCGATCGAGTCCTCCTCGTTGAGAGCCGGGATGATCACCACCGTGTCGGGGCCCCGGGGGGCGTCGACATTCTGCGGCATGCCCGTCGCCTTCAGCGCGCGTTGATGCGCCAGTTGAACAGCAGGGTGCCCACGGAATCCGGGCGGGCGGCGGGGAACCCGATCTCCTTCAACGCGTAGGCCTCCGCCGAACCGTAGGCCGGCACGAAATCGTCCGCATACCACTTCATCAGCTCGGACATGTAGAGCACGTTTCTGGCCCGGACGAACCGGTTCTTGTTGATGTCCGCAAAGAAGATGCGGCTGTTGTCCGCCATCTGTTCGCGCACGCGGGTACCCACGTACGCTTCGGAGCGCAGAGGCGGGCAGCCGAGGGATGCGCACACCAGCGCGAAGTGCACACGGGGGTCCTTCCATTCCTTCCGGACGATGCCGTGCTCGATTTCGTTCAAACTGAGCGTGCGGTCCTTGATGCGGATCCAGCGGTGCTCCCACGCGTCCCTCCCCTCCACCTGGACATCCTTGAGGGTGAGCAGGGGCCAGTGGTCCAGCACGATCCGAATGGTGAATGCGTTGTAGGCGTTGATCCAGAACGCGAGCCGGTCGGACGAGTCGGGGATCCGCCATGGGTCCGTCGCGGAAAGCTGGCGCAGGTAGCGCGCAAACCGCTCGTCCTTCGCCACGCCGGGGTAATCCACCAGTCCCCCGGCCACATGCTCCTTCACCACCTCGTCGAACAGCCGATGTGCGGGGTCAACCTGCGCCGTGAGCGGGGAAGCCCCGAGGAGTGCGAGCAGCATCAGACAGAACCACCCCGGGCCGCGCCGGCGCGGCAGGCGGATCGGGCTAGAACACATACGCCACCCCCGCACCGAGAACCGCCCCGGCGCCGACATTCCTCCCGCCGAAGGCGGTGGCATAGGAGAGAGTAACGGCCCACGGGCCGCCGGGCCGCAGGAAGAGCTTGGGAATGATCGCCGAGAACCCGCGGTTGTTCGAATCGAGACCGAGATCCCCCGCCTTCGAAGGGACAGTTGGCTTCTGGTCAAGAGGCGTCTGCCCCGAGTAGAGGAGGATGACGGTGACCGTGCCCTCCCAGAGCCCGTACCCGGCCTCGAGCGAGTACCGGAGGTCGTCGGAGTACCTTCCTCCCCTGAGGCCGTAACCGAATCCGGCCGTCACGTAG
>Ga0114939_10001476_pt1 | contig 18432 bp, 11 predicted proteins | sample AshMeaCrysSpring_FD_87196 | JGI IMG/M metagenome (GOLD analysis project Ga0114939, IMG submission 87196) | Groundwater microbial communities from Big Spring, Nevada to study Microbial Dark Matter (Phase II) - Ash Meadows Crystal Spring | ecosystem: Environmental > Aquatic > Deep subsurface >...
ATAACTGTTTGGTATATACGGCCGGTAGTTATGTTGTTGGCCTGACTGGTGTAAATGTTGAGGATGCGTTCGTAATGGCCAAGGTCCAGGTCGGTTCCGGCGCCATCTTCGGTTACGTAGCATTCGCCGTGCTCGTAGGGGTTCAAGGTGCCGGGGTCTACATTTATATAGGGGTCAAACTTTTGGATGGTAACCTTTAGCCCGCGGGCCTGCAGCAATTTGGCAAGGCTGGCAGCAATAATACCTTTACCCAACGAAGAAGTAACCCCACCGGTTACAAAGATGTATTTGGCCATAAAAAGGATTGGTCCTTATGCCTCAATGGCTGGTTTTTGGCAAAAAACAGCCGCCGCTGCATGCAAACGATTTACACAAAAAAGAGCCCGACTTGACCTTGGAAAAATGTGAAGGTCGTGCAAACATAGGGAGTTTGGAAAAGGGGGCAAAATGCTGTGGTCTTTTTGGTGGAGAATAGCCAAGGCTATTGTGCCAATATGATAATATGCTAATATTCTAATGGTTTGCGCCATGGCGAATTGGGTTGAGTGGAAAATGGTGCAATTACTCAATGGCCCAATTATTTAACATACAACCCGCTGAATTGTCACTCATCATCTGTGAACAGTCATCTGGCTTTTGTCACCTGTCATCTGCCATCTTCCCAAATCAAAATTCTTTCTCGCCCATTTCGCTCACGGGCAGGCTTATATTGCGGTTTTGTTTCTGCAGGTTAAAGCTGGCCGATAGCTGGATCATGTTTACCTCGTAGATATAGTTGGTGGTGGTGTAAAAGTCGGCCCCAAAGGTTGTAATGCGCTGTTTGTTGCTGGTGTTCCAACCCCAGTCGGCGCTTTGGCATAGCAGTTGGAAGCTCCAGCGTTTGTTGTTGGTGGTTTTCTTAATACTGGCCGCGGGATTGAGAAAGTAGCTGTCTTCGCCCTGCAGGGTAGGCCTTTTAGACAAATAATTTACCGCCACCTGGGCGCTCCAGTTTTTACCCAGGTTAAGCGATTGGGTTAGGTTGAGCGTCCAGGCCCAGGCTTGGTTCTCGGCCTGTATAGTACCGTTGAACAGGCTACCTTTAATGCGGTAATAGTAAATATTGAAGCCGGCAATAAACTGCCACCAACTGGTGATAGTGTGCGTGCTACCCAGTTCAATGCCGGCTTGTGTGGCCCGGTCGCCGTTGGTAAACACCCGGTTCAAAATAGTATCGTTGTACACCTTATTGGTACGTTGTATGGGGTTTTCTATCAGTTGAAAATAGGGTGTGGCAAAAAAGCTGCCTTTGGGGTAGGTGTGCTCCACACCGGCCTCCAGGGTGTTGATGAGTTCGGGCAGCAGGTCGGAGTCGCCCTGCTCCAGGGTTTCACTGTGTTCGCGTTCGGGAAAAGGATTGAGCTCAAAGTTGTTGGTACGGCGTATGCGGCGGCCGAATCCGGCTTTCATGCTCCACTTGCCCGGCAGTGCCCATTTGGCCTGCGCATTGGGAAAAAAGTTGGTGAGGTACAGGTGGCGTGTTTCGCTGCCTTTTGAAAAAGTCAAGTCGCGATCAGTAGTTTCAAACCGCAGGCCGGCAGCATAGCTTAGGGCATCTTTTTTGCCTTCGTATTGTGCATAAGCTGCATGTATCTGGTTCACCGCCTTTACCGTGCTGGTAAATTCACCGTCCACTTCAAATCCGGGCGAGCCTGGTATCTGCGTTAAATACAGGAAGTTACCATCCTGCACATCGTAGCGGAACTGGTACCCGGCCGAAAAGCCTCCTTTGCGGTAATCGGCTTTCAGGCGCAGGGCGTCAAGGGGGTTGGTGTTGGGGTTCACGGTGTACTGCAGCGTATCGGGGCTTTTGGGCGCCAGCAGGTTGGTGTTGTAGGTGGTACCGCTCAGGTTGGCACGTTCGTACAGGGCTGCCACGGCCAGCGACGATTCTTTGCTCAGTTTACGGGTATAAGTAAGGTTGGCCAGCGTAAAAATGCCCTGCTTTTGCTGGCTGTTGGTATTGTAGTAATTAAATACCGATTGTGTGCCGGTGGTAAGGTCGGTATGTGTGTTGTTGTAAAAAAGATTGGCATCGCGTATCTGGTACCGTTTGCCGGTATAAAATCCAGCCGAAAGGTTGTTGCGCTCATCCAGGTCGTAGGATACATTTAGCCTTGCACCATAATTGTAGCGTTCAAAACTGCGCTCGCCATTGGTGGGGAAATCGGTGCGCCGTTTGTTAATAATGGTATATACATCGCCCTCGCGCCTGCCGGCCTGATCGTTGCGCTGGTAGTTGATGCTGGTATTCAGTTCCAGCCCTGCCTTGCGGTAGCCGGCACTTACTTCGCCACTATAGCGCCGCGCCACGCGTTCGTTGCCAAAATCGTTGAGCGTAGGCAAGCCACCCATGATGGTAGATTGCATTACCCACCCTTCTTGCCGAAAGTTTTTGGTAATAACATTTACAATACCTGCCCGCCCTTCGGCATCATACTGGGCCGATGGGTTGGTAATCAGTTCTATGTTTTCGATGCTGCCGGCAGGTATTTGGCCAAGTGCCACGGTTGGGTCGCCCTGCACCGTTTTGCCATTTATCAGGAGCAAAAAGCTTGTAGAGCCGCGAAAGGAGAGGCTGCCGGTGGCATCTACTGAAATAGCGGGCAGGTTGCGCATCACATCCACCGCGCTGCCGCCCGTAGCGTTGGCATAGGCATCGGCCTTGTACAGCTGCCTGTCGAAGCGCATGGCCACGGGCGGACGGCGACCCTGTACGACAATTTGTTGCAGGGCTTTGCTGTCAAAGCGCATCAGCACCTTGCCCAAGTCAATAGATTCTGATGCGGTATAGGCCGAAAGGCTGATGATTTTTGGAGCAAACTGAATGTAGCTGAAAGTGAGGGAACCAGCTGTTCGCTTTGTGAGATTTATATTAAATACACCCTTGCTATCGCTGGTGCCGCTTTGCAGGTTGCGGCCGGCTTCGTCTTTCAGCACAATGGTGGCGCCTTCCAGTGGCCTGAGCGATGCGCTGTCCACCACGATGCCGGTTATTTGCACCGGTTGGCCCCACACCAACACAGGCATTAACAGGGCAGTTATGACAATTGCATGCTTCACCAAGTTCAAAATACTCATAGTCATTCAAATTAACAGCCGGTTCGCCATCCTTGTTTCAGCCGGCGCACTTCGCATTCCGCATTTGCCTGGGTGGGCGGTCTTCTTGGAAAGCAAAACGAACCATATCCGCCGCCTGCAAATATTGGGTGCATCCATTTGTTTGTTGGTATAAAATATTTAACTTACAGTGTCTGCCGGAATCTTTATGCGGCCAATAAACAAGGCCACTATGGCCCCTGCTAAGGCGCTTATGCCATGCATTCTGCCATCATTTGGAGCCCAACCATGCTTCAAAAGGCCTTTTTCGTACAAATACTTAAAATTAGTTTTCGGAAAAAACCCATAAGATTCCATAATATTGAGATTGTAAAGAATAAAATGTGTTACACGTTATGCATCCTGATGCTTTGTTGGGCCATTTCCGGTGTGCCACCCGCAATTTATACAAACCAGCTTACGAAATAACCCCTGCATGCATAGCACAATGACATCTTCTCTTTCGCCACAGTACATTATCACAGAGAAAACTGCACTTCATCTGCGCTATTCATATCCTGTACCAATGCGCAAAATGCCCACGAAAAAAGTGAGCCCAAACATGAACAATAAATTCATCCGTTTTTAACAACACACTTCCTATCACTTATGAGCCAATTCGATTTTCCCCGCATCAATTTTCACGGAACTGCCATTTTGGACACCCCAACGGCCAACAATGGAAACTATGAAACCGGCCTCGTTATGTTTGACCAAGACGAGTCGGAACCATTTTTGCCGCCGCTGTGCTATTTGCCGGCTAAGTACACCTACAATCCACCCGCAGGGGTAACCATTTTGCACGATGCGAATGGCAACGCATATGTGCAACTAACAGCTGTAAACGATAGCAACTACCAGCAATGGGCCACTACGCCATTGGGCAGTTTTGAGGACGACGCCATTTACCATAGCCTGTACGACTTTCTGCAATTAACGGGCAGCAACCCCGGTTACTGGAATTACTATGGTGATTTGAGTGTAACCCTGCAGAACACAAAAGTTACCGGAATAACCGTGCTGGATTCTAACAATACGCCCATTACGTACAAGCCCAACCAATTGGCTGCTTGCCCGGCTGCATTAGCACCCTTGCTGGATGCCGAACTATCTTTCAACAACAATTATTTTGACCCGGCCTCACGCACCACGGCTTATTTCTGCGATGTAGATTCTATTGGGCAAATGTGCACGCAGTTGTTTTGCGGGCAGGCCGGACTATATACCAAAGACGCTAACGGCAACCCGGTCACATTTTTCAGCGGCACCCCGGTTAAGTCAACGGCACGATGGATGAACCTGACCAAGGTGCTTAACTATGCCGACAGGAGCCTGATTCCCATGGCTGGTTCGGCATGCTTTTACAGCATGATACCAATGGACAGCGACAGTGATTTTGCCAAAACGATGTACCAACAAACGGGCAAACAGGCTGCCGGACTATTTCTCAAACTCCTGATTCATGAAGTGCATGAGGTACGGCAACCGGATTACTCCCAACTTAAGGGCAAAATAGTGTATGACCTCAACGGCTATCAATCGCTTGTGCCTAAAAACCCGGCCATGGCCAGCGTAAGTGGTTCTATTACTCCCTGGTACCCGGGCGATATGAAAACCACATCGATAAGCCGCTTAATGAAAAACAGTGTACCACTTGCCATTGATAGCACAAACATTCCCAAACCTGAAACATATAACGGTACCAAATTGACTGTACCTGGTAGTGTTAACCTCGGCGCCATTCAATTTATACATAACAAAGATTCGAATCTTATCTCACTGGATCTTATTAACTGCATAAACGAGTACGGAACCGGTACCAATCCAAACAATAAGCCACCTTATGCCGGACCGGGCGATATTCCTCCGTTCCAGTCTTTTGAATCATACAATTTTGGTGAATTCACCCTCATGTTTCAGCCGGACAGCCCCGGCAGCCCGCAGATAGTTGGAATCTTCAATTTTGATAACAATTACAATATGAGCCAATTGCTTGCCCATGGCGGCATGGTAGATTTGAAAGTGCCTACAGGAATTAATTATTCAGGAGGGTACTTTTACCTGGAGCTTACAGGCAATACTGTTTCTACGGAAACAAATTACCACATTACTTCGGACCAAATGGGCAACTACGCCCAGCAAAACCAGGGCGACAACAATTACATGAGCGATGGCCTGCCCAGGATTCCCTTTACGCTCAGTGTATTTTACCGGGGCAATCCCGTGTTACCTGCCAACGCGGCAGCAGTAACCAAACAAGCCATTAACCTAAGAACAGGATTCATACAAAATACACCAGGGTATACGGTGTATAATGGAATGACCATTGCTTTTCCCATAAATATCAATGGCTGCATCACTTACGCGTTTGTAGATGCGCAGTCGCAGATTTGGGATGGCACAATGCCCAAGCTTTTCCAGTTTGCCATGAATACTTCGATGGTGGTAGTACGCACCCTGGAATCTGATGCACTGCTTGAACAATATCTTGACGGAAGTACACCCATTAGCTGGGATGTAGTGTATAACAATATTTTCAAACTCTTTAAAGTATTGTACCCGGTAATGAATGCCATACTACCATTTACAGAGGCAAATTGGTCTGATCCGTTTTTACTGAGAAAACTGCTTATGCTCACCGACGAATCTAACTGGAACAAGCCGCTGTACATGCCTGTTACCCGCGATCTTTCGGCACAGCAGCAAAAACTGCTGACCATGTGGGCCAACCAAATATTAAATGCACAATAATTTGCATACTATGTTTTACAGAAAAGAATACCTTATCTGCACAGTGCTTGCTGTGTATGCCTTGCTTGCATCCAACTGCGGCAATCCATCTGAATCCTCTGTAGTGTTGGATAAAGACAGCGCATCCAAAGCAGATTCAGCTTTGGCTAAGCAACTGATGCAAAGTGAGTCATCAAACCTTTTTTCCATTAGCCTCACACCGGAAAAAACCAAATTCTATTTACCTGCATTGCAGGCCTTTACATCGGCCTCGTACAATGGCCTGTGGATTATCATTGGCGGGCAATCGGCAGGATTTCATGGCACCTCCAATAATCCACCACCTTTTCTTACTACCTATGCCAACGACAGCCTTTGGGTAATAGATGCCACCAAGGGCACCTCGTATGGAGTGCCTGTTCCCCAGGCATACCTGAATGCCCTGGCAGTAACCAACCCGCTATCGTACCAGGCAGGAAACGACCTGTACCTGTGTGGCGGCTATGCGGTAAGCGACACTTCGCAAACCCAGCTGAATACAACGTCCAAAAGCTTTTTCAAAATAAACCTGCCCAACCTGGTAGCCTATGTACAAAGTGGCGGCCATAGCCCGGATTTAAGCGAAGTGTTTCCCATTGCCCTTCAAGATGATTTTGTACGGGTAGCCGGTGGCGAAATGATGGTAGTGAATAATAACCTGTACCTAATTGGCGGGCAGGATTATGAAGGCACCTATTCCAGCGGCAGAACAGGTAAGTACACCAATGCCATACGCAGTTTTACGCTGCATCAAAATGGCAGCACCTGGTCGTTGGCCAATAAACACTCGCTGGTTGATCCGGTTAATTTGCACCGCAGAGATTTTAACCTGGTACCCTACATTGCATCCGACAATTCGCTTGAAGCTATTTTGTATGGAGGTGTGTTTACACCGCAGGATTTATCCTACAACAAACCTGTATATATCTCCGGACTTTCATCGGGCAACCCTGCCATTAGAGTCGGTACTACCGATCAAAAATGTAATCAGTACACCTGTGCGGTAGCACCCATGTATCTATATCCCGGGGGCCCCATGTGTTATTCCTTGCTTGGCGGCATTACGTACATGACATACAACAGTGACTCAGGCCGACTTGTGGTGGGCGATTACATTGGCAACAGCAATATTCCGATGCCATTTTCCAACCTGGCAAGTACTCTGGTAAGTGACAGAAATATTACCCTGGAAAATGTGCAAATACCGCCTCAGCCCATGTTACCCGGTTATATTGGAAGTAATGCAGGTTTTATGCCTCTTTCTCAATTTGTGGCAAATGGTTATGACCATATTCTGGATCTTGAAAAAATAGTTGCACAAGCATCGGCACCGGTAAAAATAGGATACATGTATGGTGGCATTCTTTCCAACGGCCCCACTTCGGGTACCACACCAAACGGTCATGTAAACACTTATGCCAATGGCACGTTGTACGCTGTTTACTTTACCTTAACGGAAGCCCTGGCCAATAAATAACAAATCCTGACTACCAATACGAAGGCGAAATTTTTTACAATATTGTATTTTGATGATGACAAATAGCCATCACAAAAGCTACCTGAAACAAATAGCAATACCATTTTTGGTAGGTGCATTTATTATTATTGTTCTCTATATTACATTCGGCAATACTGAATTATTTTTTGAAAGACTCCTCAAACAATCAAGCGTACATGCCTCCTCTTACGCATGGGTAAGTTTTGCAGCGCTATCGCTGGACATTGTACTGCCCGTACCCTCCAGCATTGTAATGTACACCAACGGCTGGGTATTGGGCCTTATGCCAGGCGCTTTGCTTTCTTCCACTTCTCTTATGATTGGAGCCATTGTGGGATATTACCTTGGTAAATACACTTCATATGGGCTCAAAAGCAAAACAGACCCCAAAGCTCAGTTGCTCATAAACAAATACGGGAAACTTGCCATTTTAATTACACGAGGTATTCCTGTTTTATCCGAAAGTATTTGCATGGTATGCGGCTACAATAAAATGCGTTTGCCTCAATACCTCCTGTTCAACCTAATTGGTTATCTGCCTCTCAGCATTTTGTATGCCTATTTTGGCCAGGCCGGCTATTCACACAATAATTTTCTATTATCATTTGCCTGTTCCTTAATAATTGCGGCGGCATTTTGGTTTTTCGGCCAATTGGCAATATTGAATCCTGCAACTTTGCAGCAAAAAGGCGGCTAATTCGATTTCAACCACCGGAACAAAGCCCATTGCGAATTGCCGTTTCGGGTGTTTCGGCCGGGTCAGGTTATAATTCTATCATCTTCCCAAGGCCTTCACTTGTTATAACGAATTGAAAATCAATTGTTGTACCAAATGTTTTTGATGTTGTTATCAACTTGACTATACTTGTCGTATTATAATGCAATAATATGCTCAACAGCATGGTTGGCGCGTAAGGTAAAGCCTCGTGATCCGGGCTAGTGAGAATCAGTTTAACCGGTAATAAACCACTTGCGAAACATGAAGATCAGGATGACAGCCAATGAGGCACAGAAGAAAAAAACCATCGCGGTTTTACACGAAGCCGAAGCTAACCAGTGCATACCCGCCGGCTACCTCCTTACTGCTACCATACTGGCGCAATTTGAATCTACCATTCAAGGAAGAATCGTTTATCCTTGGACGGAAGGCTATAACCAGGCCCGCAGGGAATTCAATAACGTATATCCGGCCAGCCCTAAAATGATTGTTTATGTGGCCAATAACAGCGACATTGCCGCGTGCCTGCAGTTGGCAAGAGATTACAGTTTGCCTACAGCCATACGCTCGGGGGGGCATAGCCTTGCCGACTATTCGGTTTGCGATGGCCTGGTAATTGACATTAGCAGCTTGAAAAGCGTGCACGTAAATACAAACAACAATACGGCATGGGTACAGGCCGGCAATACTTTTGAAGATCTGAATCCACAACTTGAATTTTTCGGCAGGCATTTGCCTGGGGGCGGCTGCCCTACAGTATCGGTGGCGGGGTATATGCAGGGGGGCGGTTACGGCCTCACTTCCCGAAGCTTTGGAATTCAGAGCGACTGTGTGCTGGAGTTTACCATGATGCTGGCCGATGGCAGTGTGGTAGTGGCAAACCCCAACCAAAATGCTGACCTTTTTTGGGCTGTACGTGGCGGTACAGGTGGCAACTTTGGTGTACTGCTCGATATTACCTACAAAATCTTCAATTTGGGCCTTATTTGGGGCATTTCCATCACCTGGGATTGCGAAACAGATACAACCAATGCGGCAAAGGCATTATACACCATCCAACAAAATTACCTTACCGGATTTCAGTATCCTGAAATGGGAATTGAAACAATTGTATATACCGACATTGCCGGCGATGGACATAAGAAAGTACGCTTTGGTGCTGCATTTCTGGGCAACGAGGCCGATTTGATGGCGGCAGTATCCCCGCTCCTGGCTATTCCGGGCGCCACTATTGTGTATAAGCAACAAGCCAATTATTCTCAGATTAACAACGACATACTGGAAGGCATTCCGGCCATTCCGCCCGAACAACTTCCTACCATCAAGTTTTACGGAAGAAGCACTTATATATCAAGGCAACTTACCATAGCAGATTACCAAAACATTCTGGCAGCCTTCAAAACAGTGCCCAACACCTATGGCATGATAGACCTGGAAGGGTATGGTGGAGTAATCAATCAATTCCCTGTAGAAAACTCTGCCTTCATACACAGGAATGCCACCATGAATTTTTATACCATCGCGTTTTTTGACAAAGTAACCAACGACCAAGAAAAGAACCGCGTTTGGATCACCAGTTTCTATGAATTCCTGGATCTATACAGCAACGGCGAATCGTATCAAAACTATCCCAACAGGGATCAAAGCAATTTTCAATGGGCCTATTGGGGGCCCTATTATTACCAACTCATTGCTATCAAAAACAAATACGACCCCACCAATTTCTTCAGGTATCAGCAGTCGATAGGTGCATTGCTGCCCCCCGAACTGGAAGGCCAACAAATATTACTGTTTGACAAGACACCCATTATTCATGAAAAGTATTAAGCTTTTTGCCCTGCTGGTTGGTCAGTGCCTGCTTGCCTTGCAATCAACCTTTGCTCAGCATCCTGTTGAAATTATCAAGGGAGGTCAATCTCTTGTAGGCACCAGCCTGGAATATTTTGTTGATACCACAAAAGAACTTGGCATTAACGAACTTGATGGCAAAAGTTTTGTACCCGGCACTACCGATATCCTGAATCTTGGTAACACGGTAGATCCTGTATGGATGCGCTTTTCGGTGCATAGCAAAACCGAAAAACAGGTGTACCTTGAGGTAAGCGCACCGCTGCTGAGTGTATTGGAAGTGTACCAAAAAGATGAGTCATCGTCAAAACTGCTTTTTACCGGAGGTTCAACCCTACCCTTTATAAAAAGACCCATAAAAACAGAAAACTTTATCATAAATGTTCATTTGAACGACACGGGTTATACAACCCTATATCTAAAAGGACAAAGTGTATATCCTTTTCAGGTACCCATTACTGTATCGTCAAAAGATAAAATGGTTGAAAATAATCAGCTGCACTATCTCTTTTGGGGTATCTACATGGGTGTAATGCTGTTTGCATTTTTGTACAACTTTTTCATTTTCTTATCAGTACGCGAACGCATTTATCTATATTACCTTTTATACATCGCTAGTTCAGTTTTATTCTATTTGGGACTTGAAGGTTTTGGCTTTCAATTTATATGGTCCAACAGTCCGGGGCTCAACCCCATGGTACCGGTTTTTGTAAGTGTTACAAACATTGTAATAACCTTATTTGCTTTCAGATTGCTGCATATAGACAAACAACAAAAAGGGCTTTACTATATAGGCTGGGGTTTTATTGGCCTTTTTGTATTTCTGTCCATTTTAAATATGGCAGGTGTATTTCTGGTAGCGCTCATGTTGTCGCAAATGTTCAGTCTGCTGATATGTATTTATTTTATTACAGCCGGCATTATCAGTCTGCGGCGCGGTGTGCCTACAGCCAAATACTTCCTGATTGCATGGTTTGCCTTTTTATCGTTGGTCATCGTATTTATTTTGGCTTTGAACAACGTAGTTCCCAGCAATTTCTTTACTACCCACGGCATATTTATGGGGCACATGACCGAAGTGTTGCTGCTGTCGTTTGCCCTGGCCGACAGGATTAATACACTGAAGATAGAAAACGAAAACAAGCAAAAGAAGATCATCCTGCAGCTGGAAGAAAATCAGCAACTGCAAACAAAAGTGAACCGCGAACTGGAGCAAAAAGTTGCAGAAAGAACGGCCGAAGTGGTAGCGCAGAAAGACCGGTCGGAAAAACTGTTACTCAACATTTTGCCTGCAAAAATTGCAGACGAACTGATGCAAACCGGATTTTCGCTACCCAAGCAATTTAACAATGTAACGGTCATTTTTACAGATTTTGAGAATTTCACCGGTATTAGTGAAAAGCTTACACCAAACGAACTTGTTGAAGAAATCAACAAGAACTTTACGCAAATGGATCAGATTATTGAGAAGCATGGATTAGAGAAAATTAAAACAATTGGGGATGCCTACCTGGCCGTGTGCGGACTGCCGAATGAAACGGAGGATCATGCCTTAAGGGTGGTAAATGCTGCATTGGAAATAAGAACTTATATGCTGCAGCAGGATAATAAGTTTGGCATACGCATTGGTGTACATTCCGGGCAGGTGGTGGCTGGCATTGTGGGCGTTAAAAAGTTTGCTTACGATATATGGGGCGATACGGTAAATACCGCTAGCAGGCTGGAAAACAAGTGCGAAGTGGGCAAGGTGAATATAAGCCAGGCAACATACGAATTGATAGCAGATAAATTTAATTGTACTTACCGCGGCGAGATTGAGGCAAAAGGTAAAGGAGCGCTTAAGATGTACTTTGTAGAGCCGCAGTAAGTTGCCATTGGCACTTACCGGCTGTTGCCTGGCAGTACCACCAAGAACCCCCACGCTGCACATACCTGTAGCATGCAGCAACAGCAAACGCTAAAGTTGGAAGCGGCATAGCAAAAGTACCGGCCCTACAAAGACGAGCGCAGGGTTAGGTAAAACGGATTGTGTACCCTGTCGCGCTGATGGTTCAGAATCATACAGGCCACTGTTTCGCCCATCTTCTGAAAATCGGTGGAAATGGTGGTGAGCCCATTGAGAATGATTTTCTTAAGCGGGGTTTCGTTGTACGATATGACCCCCACATCCTTGCCGAGCGTGAGGTGCAGCGACACAATGCGTTCGATAAGGGTAACCAGGTCGGTTTCCATGAGGTTGATAAATACGTCGCCGGTTTCGATCGGTTCATTTTCGATATGGTGAACCACTTTGTAAGCAAAGGCATATTGCCGACAGAAGTAGGTGAAGCCGCGGATGATTTCGCGGGGGTGGTACGAGCCTTCGGGGAAGATTAGCTTCAGGGTTTGGTATTTGCCCAACTGTGGCAGGGCCTGCTCGAGCGTCTCGCACAGGTCGCGGTCAAATTGCTCGTACACGGCGCCATAGGGCCCCTCAAAGCCGGGTAGCAATTTATCAAGTAGAATGAGTTGCTCCTTGGGAAGTTCGTTGAGTACCTCAGCGGTATTGTCTTCGCCATCGGTGTAGTGGGGAATCACTACAAAATGGGTGTAATCTTCTTTTCGGTTGTGGATGAGCTTTTTGAACAGCCCAAAATCGTTGTTGTACACGTACAGGTCTACTAGCGCCTGGTTGCCAAGGGCGTCCAAAAAAGCATCGTAGATGATCTTTTTGTGGAAACTGAGCTTATTGAACAGCAGGAAAATTTTTAGCTCCTGGTTGATGTCGGTATGTTTTATGAAATAGCCCTTGCCGGGTACAGAAGCAAGCACCCCCAGGTTTTTCAGGTGTTTGTAGCCTTTTTCGGCCGTATCGCGGCTTATTTCAAACTCAAAACTGAGCTCGTTGATGGAAGGCAGGGGGTCGTCTTTTTTGATTTTGCCTTCGGCAATGGCCTTGATGACGGAGTTGGCCAATTGCAGGTACTTGGGGGTAGCCGAGTAAAAGTCGAAATGGATAATTTGAAAAATAGCAGGCTTTTTCATAGCAGCAATAATGGCAACGTGGCAAAAAAGGATACGGGGTAAAGGTACTCTTTGAAGAGGAACAAGAGGAAGAGAACCGGATTGGATGAAATGCCTGCGGCATTTTTGGAACAGGGATGGTGCGGATGAAACGGATGGATGACGGATGATTCTTTTACATGAACCCTGAATCCGTGCTAATCCGTCTCATCCGTTTTATCTGTGTTCCATCCTTCGCGGCGGACACGGATTGGGCGGATGAAACGAATGGATAACGGATGATTCTTTTGCCCAAAACCATCATCCGTGCTAATCCGCCGTATCCGTCTCATCTGTGTTCTATCCTTCGCTTCGGACACGGATTGCACAGATGGAACGGATTTTATACGGATAGGTCATTTGCCTGAAACCCAACATCTGTGCAAATCGGTTGCATCCATTTCATCCGCATCCTAATCTTCGCGGCATATTTTGCAGTGGGCCCCAACTTCCTAATTTCTTAATTTTTGTTCCTTATTTATTATTGTCTCCTTCTAAACCTCAGCCTCAACCTTATCTCACCCTCACCTCTCACTTCTCACCTCTCACTTCTGCTCACCCGCTCAATTCTCACCTCTCGCTTCTGCCCTCGCGAACATGACAGTACATGACAGGTTGCTGTAATGCATGGTTTTACATTTGGATTCGGATTAGTGTTGCCGTACGAATAAAAGATTGCAGCTACATGCAGGTATTATTAGGCGTTATTCTTCATTTTGTGGGAGGCTTTGCCTCGGGTAGTTTTTATATTCCTTACAAGCAGGTAAAGGGTTGGGCTTGGGAAAGCTACTGGATTATTGGTGGCCTGTTTAGCTGGCTCATTGTTCCGCCGCTGGCAGCCTGGCTTACGATTCCCAATTTTGGCGAAATAATATCCAATGCCAGCAACGGTGTGATTGGCTATACCTACCTGTACGGCGTGCTGTGGGGCATAGGTGGCCTTACCTACGGCCTGGGGGTGCGCTACCTGGGCGTAGCATTGGGCAGCAGCATCATCCTGGGGTTGTGCATGGTTTTCGGCTCGCTTATTCCATCGGTATACTACGATTTTTTTCCTGCTGAAGGAAAAGACACTATCAGCGATATGATTGGCAGCAGTTGGGGCCAAACCGTGCTGCTCGGCTTGCTGGTGTGCATACTGGGCATCATTGTATGCGGCAGGGCAGGCACGCTTAAAGAACGGCAACTGAAATCCGAGGCCAAAGACCCCCACGGCATGGATGTGAAAACTGAGTACAAGTTTGCCCTGGGTATGTTTGTGGCCATTGTGTCGGGGGTGCTGAGCGCCTGTTTCAATTTTGGCATAGAGGCAGGCAAGCCCATGGCTGATGTGGCCAACGCTACCTGGAAGGCTGCCAACCCCACCGAAGAGGGCAATTTCCTGTACCTGAATAATGTAACCTATGTGGTGCTGCTGTGGGGCGGCCTTACTACCAATTTTATCTGGTGCATGATATTAAACGCCCGCAACAAAACCTTTGGCAACTACGGCAACAAAAAAACGCCGCTGCTGAAAAACTACCTGTTCTCTGCCCTGGCCGGTACCACCTGGTTCCTGCAGTTCTTCTTTTACGGCATGGGCGAAAGCAAACTGGGCAACGGGCCAAGCTCGTGGATACTGCACATGGCATTCATTATACTGGTAGCCAACAGTTGGGGACTGGCACTGAAAGAATGGAAAGGCGTGGTACCCAAAACAAGGTACACCATAATCGCTGGCATTTTTATCATCATAGCCTCGGTACTGATTGTGGGCCTGGGCAACAGTATGAAACCTTAACAGCATTTAAAAAGCATTTTTATGGCAGTTCTTACTTCCGAATTCAAACATGTAAGGTACCTGTGGGATGAGCAAAAGGCCGCCACCATAGATGGTGATGAGGTAGCATTGCTGATATACCGCTCCAACCTGCTTGGCGCCGACCTGCGCCTGACCAACTACGGCGGCGGCAATACCTCGTGCAAGGCCATGGCTACCGACCCGCTTACCGGCAACCCTGTAGAAGTAATGTGGGTAAAAGGCAGTGGCGGCGATATTGGCACACTCAAGCGCAGTGGCCTGGCAGCGTTGTATGTAGACAGGTTGCGCAGCCTCAAGAACATTTACCGCGGCATAGAGCACGAAGATGAAATGGTGGAACTGTTCAACCATTGCATTTACGACCTGGCCAGCAAGGCGCCGTCAATAGATACTCCGTTGCACGGATTTCTGCCCTTTAAGCATATAGACCACCTGCACCCGGATGCAGCTATCGCCATTGCAGCCGCCAAAGACGGCAAACGCATTACCCACGAACTGTTTAACGGCACCATTGGCTGGGTGCCCTGGCAGCGCCCCGGCTTCCACCTGGGCCTGCAACTTAAACAATGCCTCGACGAAAACCCGGGTATCCGTGGCATTATGCTGGGTTCGCACGGCTTGTTTACCTGGGGCGATACCGCCTATGAATGTTACCTCAATACGCTGGAAGTAGTGGAACGCTGCGCGGCTTACATAGAAGATCATGCTGGCAAAAACCAGCCGGTATTTGGCGGAAAAAAACGCGAAGCCCTTTCGGCCGAAAACAGAAAACATCAGGCTGCCAGGCTGGCGCCCATACTGCGTGGGTTTTGCAGCAGCAAGCAGCGCATGATAGGCCATTTTACCGACGACAGCAGGGTGCTGGAATTCATCAACAGCCACGACTTGGAGAGGCTGGCACCCTTAGGCACAAGCTGCCCCGACCACTTTTTGCGTACTAAAATAAGCCCGCTGGTACTGGATCTGGCGCCCGATGCCAACCTGGATGATGTGGCCACCATTAAAGAGCAGCTGGCACCGGCTTTTGATGCATACCGCACCATGTATGCAGAATACTACGATACCTGTAAACATGCCAACAGTCCCACCATGCGCGACCCCAACCCCGTGGTAATCCTGTACCCCGGCGTAGGCATGTTTACCTTTAGCAAAGACAAGCAAACAGCACGGGTGGCCGCAGAATTCTATATCAACGCTATTAACGTAATGCGCGGCTCCGAGGCCATCAGCGAATACACTTCGCTACCCAGGCAGGAAGCCTTTGATATTGAATACTGGCTGCTGGAAGAGGCAAAACTGCAACGTATGCCCAAGCCCAAAGCCCTAAGCGGCCGCATAGCACTTATAACCGGCAGCGCGGGCGGCATTGGCAAGGCCATAGCCAAAAAGTTTGCCGAAGAAGGAGCCTGCGTGGTGCTGAACGATATTAACGCCGAACGGCTGGAAAGTGCAGCCCAGGAATTCAATAAAACATTTGGCCGCGATACTGCTGCCAGCACCCTGCTCAATGTATCCGACAGTACTTCGGCAGGTGAGGCTTTTGATGCAGCCTGCCTGGCTTTTGGAGGTGTGGATATTGTAGTAAACAACGCGGGCATCAGCATTTCCAAAGCTATAAGCGAGCATGCTCCCGATGAGTTCGATAAGTTGTACGACATTCTGGTAAAAGGGCAATTTATTGTAAGCAAAGCCGGCGTAGAAATAATGCGCAAGCAGGGCTTTGGCGGAGACATTGTAAACATTGTGAGCAAAAACGCCGTAGTGGCCGGACCCAACAACGCGGGCTATGGCAGCGCTAAGGCAGCACAGGCGCACATGACACGGCTGTTGGCTGCCGAACTGGGCAGCGACAAAATACGGGTAAACATGGTGAACCCCGACGCGGTTATAGCCGACAGTAATATATGGGCCGGCGGATGGGCCGAAGGGCGCGCCAAGGCTTACGGCATAACGGTGGACGAATTGCCGGGCTATTATGCCAAGCGCACCCTGCTGAATGCCGTGATACTGCCCGAAGATATTGCCAACGCCTGCTTTGCCTTTGTGGGCGGCCTGCTCAACAAGAGCACCGGCAATGCGCTGAATGTAGATGGCGGCGTGGCGATGGGCTTTTACAGGTAAGGCATCAGTTTTTTTTCATAAGCAAGCAAGCGTAAACAGGGCTGGCCTCAGCGCCAGTCCCTGTTTAACAAAACACAAGGCAAACTATGGCAAGGGTAGCATTCAGGATGCAACTGTTTGAAGGAAAGGAAGTGGAATACAAGCGCCGTCATGACGAACTTTGGCCCGACCTTGCACAACTGCTTAAAGAAACCGGCATCAGCAACTACAGTATTTTTTTGGACGAACGCGATGGCGCTTTATTTGGCGTGCTCGATATAGCTGAGCCAGCCAGCCTCGATGATTTACCTGCTCACCCCGTGATACAGAAATGGTGGGCCTACATGGGCGATATTATGGAAAGCAATCCCGATAACTCGCCCGTGAGCATACCCCTGAAAGACGTATTTTATTTGCCTTAAAATTAACCCGATATGCGAATAAACAACCAACACATAGGCGAACATAACGACAGTCTGAAAGCCGCGCACAGCCGCCGCTTTGATGCACTTGCTGCTGACATAGCCAACGTAGAAAACATCATTCAGAAACTGGTTGACTTTCAGGTAGCCATACCCAGTTGGGCGCTAGGCATGGGTGGTACCCGCTTTGGCCGTTTTGCAGGCGCAGGTGAGCCCCGCAGCCTGGAAGAAAAGATAAAAGACGTAGGCCTGTTGCATGCCCTCAACCGCAGCAGTGGCGCCATCAGCCTGCACATACCGTGGGACATACCTGAAGACGCAGCCGCCATCAGGCAGTTAGCCGCCAGCCACGGCCTGCGCTTTGACGCCGTAAACAGCAACACCTTTCAGGATCAACCCAAGCAGCAGTATAGCTACAAGTTTGGCTCGCTGCAGCATGTAGACAAAGAGGTGCGCAAGCAGGCCATAGAGCACAATATAGAAGTGATAAAGCATGGTGTTGAACTGGGCAGCGACTCCATTACCGTGTGGCTGGCCGATGGCTCTTGCTTTCCCGGGCAACTCAATTTTCGAAAGGCCTTTCAAAACACCCTCGAAAGCCTGCAGGAAATTTATGCCGCGCTGCCCAACAACTGGAAGATGTTTATTGAGTACAAAGCTTTCGAACCCAACTTTTACAGCATGACCGTAGGTGATTGGGGACAGAGCCTGCTGTATGCCACCAAACTGGGCCCCAAGGCCTATACCCTGATGGACCTGGGCCACCACCTGCCCAATGCCAATATTGAGCAAATAGTAGCCCTGCTGCTGATGGAAGGCAAGCTGGCCGGCTTCCACTTTAACGACAGCAAGTATGGCGACGACGACCTGACCGTAGGTAGCATTAACCCATATCAGCTTTTCCTGATATTTAAAGAACTAGTAGAAGGCATGGATGCCCGCGGCATGAACCATGCCCGCGACCTGGGCTGGATGATAGACGCGAGCCACAACGTAAAAGACCCGCTGGAAGACCTGCTGCAAAGCGTGGAAGCCATTATGATGGCCTATGCACAGGCCCTGCTGGTGGATGCCGATGCCCTGGCCGCCGCCCAGC
>Ga0114939_10001477_pt1 | contig 18428 bp, 16 predicted proteins | sample AshMeaCrysSpring_FD_87196 | JGI IMG/M metagenome (GOLD analysis project Ga0114939, IMG submission 87196) | Groundwater microbial communities from Big Spring, Nevada to study Microbial Dark Matter (Phase II) - Ash Meadows Crystal Spring | ecosystem: Environmental > Aquatic > Deep subsurface >...
ACCCCAAGGTGTTCCTGTTCGACGAGCCGCTGTCCAACCTGGACGCCAAGCTGCGCGTCGCGATGCGCGCCGAGATCAAGGCGCTGCACCAGCGGCTGAAGACGACCACGGTCTACGTCACGCACGACCAGATCGAGGCCATGACCATGGCCGACCGCATCGTCGTCATGCACGACGGCATCGTCGAGCAGATCGGCACGCCGCTGCAGCTGTTCGACCGGCCGGGCAACCTGTTCGTGGCGCAGTTCATCGGCAGCCCGGCGATGAATGTCTTCAAGGGCACGCTGCGCCACCGCGACGGCCAGGCTTTCGTCGAAGCGCAGGGCGGCCTGTGGCCGGCCGGCGCGGCAAGGGGCCGACATGGCCAGGCGGTGCACTACGGCATCCGCCCCGGCGACATCGGCCTGGGACCAGCCGGCCGCGGCATCGCGGCCCAGGTGGTGGTGGTGGAGCCCACCGGCGCCGAGACCGAACTGGTGCTGCAGGCGGGCAGCGAGCAACTGATCCTGGTGATGCACGGCCGCACCACGGCACGGCCCGACGAAGGGGTCGGTCTGCGCATCGACGGCCACAAGGCGCACCTCTTCGATGAAGGCAGCGGCCAGCGCATCGACTGACATCCATGTGGTGATGGGCGTCAGCGCCTGCGGCAAGAGCACCGTGGGCCGGCTGCTCGCGCAGGCCCGCGGCGCCACCTACCTGGACGGTGACGACTTCCACCCGCCCGAGAACGTGGCGCGCATGCGCGCTGGCCAGGCCTTGACCGATGCCGACCGCCAGGGCTGGCTGGACGCACTGGCCAACCGGCTGGCGCAGGCCCGCGCGGCCGGCGAAGGCGTGGTGCTGTCCTGCTCGGCGCTGAAGCGCGGCTACCGCGACACCTTGCGCCAGGGCGCGCCGGCGCTGAAGCTGGTGTACCTGCACGGCAGCCGCGAACTGCTGGCGGCGCGCATCGCGGCGCGCACCGACCACTACATGCCGGCCTCGCTGCTGGACAGCCAGCTGGCCACGCTGCAGCCGCCCCAGCCCGACGAAGATGCGCTGGCCGCCGACGTGACGCTGAGCCCGGCGCAGATCGTCGAACGCATCCTTTCCACGGAGGCCCCTGCCATGCCCGAGTTCGAGAAGGTCGTGCTCTACACCGATACCGACGGCCGCGCGCGCTTCCGCAGCGAACGCATCGCGCTGGGCGAAGGCACGCCGCAGGCGCGGCTGAGCGAGCTGTTCGCCAGCGGCGGCTACCAGCTGCGCCACAGCCCGGTGGGTTTTCGCAGCAGCTTTCACTGCACGCCTGCGCCGCAGTGGGTGTTCATCCTGTCGGGGCGCATGGAGATCGGCCTGCAGGACGGCAGCTCGCGCATCTTCGGCCCCGGCCAGCATTTCTATTCGGCCGACACGCTACCCGCAGGCGCCAGCTTCGACGACCAGCTGCACGGCCACTGGAGCCGGCAGGTGGGCGACGAGCCGCTGGTGACGCTGTTCGTCAGGGGTTGACTTGGACCACCCGCTGCGGCCTTCGGCCGCCCCCTCGAGGGGGGCGAGTCCGGACACAAGAGGTCCAGTGGACCGGCGCAGCCGGATCCACGGCGGTCGCTCGATGCCCCGGGTTCGTGCGTCGCGGGCCGTGGAAAGCGCGGTGGAGCAACTGACATGAACATGCCGCTGAGCGAGGCCGAGGTCCGGCAATACCACGAACTCGGCTACCTGGTGCCGAACCTGCGCCTGCCCACCGCGCAGGTGGACGCACTGCGTGAGGCGCTGGACCGGCTGCTGCGCGACAACCCCGGCGTGCGGCCCGAGAAGCTGATCAGCGCGCACCTGGCGCGTCGCGGCGGCGCCGCGAATGCCGAGGGCGTGCGCGGCCAGTCGGAGTTCCTGGCGCTGGCCAAGGACGAGCACATCCTCGACGCGGTGCAGCAGCTGATCGGCCCGGACATCGTCCTGTGGGGCTGCCACGTGTTCTGCAAGCCGGCCGGCGACGGCCACGAGACGCCGTGGCACCAGGACGGCCACTACTGGCCGATCCGCCCGCTGGCCACCTGCACGGTGTGGGTGGCCCTGGACGAGTCGGTGGTGGAGAACGGCTGCCTGCGCGTGATCCCGCGCTCGCACCTGGCGCGCATCAGCCACCCGCACCTGCACGAGGACCGGCAGGACCTGGCGCTGCAGCAGCGCCTGGGCGGCGAGCATTTCGACGAAGGTGCCGCAGTGGACCTGGAACTGCAGCCCGGCCAGATGTCGATGCACGACGTCTACATGATCCACGGCGCCAACGCCAACCGCTCGCCGAAACGGCGCGCCGGCGTGGCACTGCGCTACATGCCCGGCAGCTCGGTTTTCGAGCGCCAGCTCGACCCCGTGCAGGGCCGCTCGGGCGTGCCCACCGCCTTCGCCACGCGGCCGCTGTGGCTGCTGCGCGGCCAGGACCGCACCGGGCGCAACGACTTCGACATCGGCTTCGAGGACCTGCAGCGCTGAGCGCTGCGGCGCGGCTCGAACCCGTTCGCAATCCAGGCGCATCGAAGTCCGCTGTCGCCGCAGGCGCATAGCGGCCTGCGGCCGCTTTGCGCGGTTTTCAGGCACTGAGTTCCGTGCGACTGATTGAACCCGGTATCAGCTACGGCTGGCGCGGGCGCGGCGCGGCAGTTCGGGCGCCGCGGCGGCGTCTTCAGCGCGGAACATCGACGCCGGCACCGACGCTCCCGTCTCCGCGACCAGCGGCGGCGGAGCCTGGCGTGGCCCGAGCATCCAGGCCAGCAACCAGCTGAACACCACGAACAGCCCGAGCCCGGCCACGACGAAGGCCGTCAGCAGCGCGCCATGCACCCAAGGATCGGTGAGCGCGGAGAAGGCCGCTGCCAGCAGCAGCGCCAGCAACGCGGCCCGAAGTCGCGTCGGCTTGCCCAGCAGGCCGCCCAGCGCCAGCACGTAGCTGGTGACGAAGGCAAACAGCAGCAGCAACTGCATGAAACTCATGCGTTCGAGGCTGTCACCGAGTTCGTTCATGGGGCTCCTGCAGGAGGGGGGTCGCGGACGGTAGTTTGATGCCTTCAGGCTCGCACAGCACCGCGGTCGCGGCAATCCCCTGTTCGCGTGACGACGCCGATGCCGTGACCCAGCGCACGGGCCTTGTGCGCACCGCCGCCATTCTGGGCCGGCGGCGTGACAGGTGCGCGACAGTCGAGCCGCAGGCCGCCGGGCTTCGCCGGCGCAGCGCACCGGCAGGGCCCGGGGCAGGTCCGCAGCCGCCTTATTGCAGCGGCACGCCGGTCTTGGACTGCAGTTCCTCGCGGGTGACGCCGGGCGCCATCTCCACCACCTTCAGGCCGTGCGGCGTGACGTCCAGCACCGCCAGGTCGGTGATGATGCGGTCGACCACGCCCACCGCGGTGAGCGGCAGCGTGCACTGCGGCAGGATCTTCAGGTCGAAGCCGCCGTCCTTGCGGCGCGCCACGTGCTCCATCAGCACCAGCACGCTCTTCACGCCGGCCACCAGGTCCATCGCGCCGCCCATGCCCTTGACCATCTTGCCGGGGATCATCCAGTTGGCCAGGTCGCCCTTGTCGGTGACCTGCATCGCGCCCAGGATGGCCATGTTGATCTTGCCGCCGCGGATCATGCCGAAGCTGTCGTGGCTGCCGAAGATGCTGGTGCCGGGCAGCGTGGTGACGGTCTGCTTGCCGGCGTTGATCAGGTCGGCGTCGACCTCGCTGTCGTCCGGGAAGGGGCCGATGCCGAGCATGCCGTTCTCGCTCTGCAGCCAGACCTCGATGTCGGGGCTGACGAAGTTGGCCACCAGCGTCGGCAGGCCGATACCCAGGTTGACGTAGTAGCCGTCCTGCAGCTCTTGGGCCGCGCGTGCGGCCATCTGATCGTGGGTCCAGGGCATGTCAAGCCTCCTGCCGAGCCGCCTCAAGGGAGGCTTGCGCCCCGTTGGGGGGCAGTGAACAAAGCGCGCGTGGGGGCATCATATTCATCCCTTCGGGTTCTGCTTGGTGGTGCGCTTCTCGATGCGCTTCTCGGGCTTGGCGTTCAGCACCAGCCGGTGCACGTAGATGCCCGGCAGGTGGACCGCGTCGGGGTCGATGCTGCCGGTGGGCACGATTTCTTCCACCTCGACCACGCTGATCCTGCCGGCCATGATCACCGCCGGATTGAAGTTGCGCGCGGTGCGGCGGAAGACCAGGTTGCCCGATTCATCGGCCTTCCAGGCCTTGCCCAGCGCCACGTCGGGCACCAGGCCGCGTTCCATCACATAGGTCTTGCCGTCGAACTCGCGCAGCTCCTTGCCTTCGGCCACCAGCGTGCCGACGCCGGTGCGCGTGAAGAAGGCCGGGATGCCGGCACCGCCGGCGCGCAGCTTCTCGGCCAGCGTGCCCTGCGGGGTGAATTCCAGCTCCAGCTCGCCGGCCAGGTACTGGCGCTCGAACTCCTTGTTCTCGCCGACGTAGCTGGAGATCATCTTCCTGATCTGCCGCGTCTCCAGCAACTGGCCCAGGCCGAAGCCGTCGACGCCGGCGTTGTTAGAGATGACGGTCAGGCCCTTGACGCCGCTGTCGCGCAGCGCGGCGATCAGCGCCTCGGGGATGCCGCACAGGCCGAAGCCGCCCACCGCCATCAGCTGGCCGTCGTGAACGATGCCCTTCAGCGCCTCGGCGGCACTGGGATAGATCTTTCTCATGCCCTGTCCTTCATGCGTGGTCGCAGCCGCGCAGCGTACTACGTAAGGCCTTAAGTAGTCATTACGTAGAATTGACTAACCCAGTTCCGGAGCCCGCATTGACGACTACCACCCCCGCCACCGACCTCGACGCCCTGCGCGGCATTCTCGGCTCGGTGGTGGCGCCCTGGGTGGCCGAGCTGGACCTGCAGCTGCAGCAGGCCCGCCTGGGCGAGGTGGTGCTGGCGCTGCCGGTGACGCCGAAGCACGTGCACGGCGGCGGCGTGCTCTGCGGCCAGTCGATGATGGCCGCCGCCGACACGGCGATGATCCTGGCCGTCTGCACGCACCTGGGCGGCTTCCAGCCGATGACCACCGTGCAGCTGCAGACCAGCTTCCTGCGGCCGATCCCCGGCACCGCCGGCACGGCGAAGGTGGTGGCGCGGGTGCTGCGCATGGGCCGCAAGCTGGCGTTCGGCGAGATCGAGATCCTCGATCCTCGCGGCGAACTGGCCGCGCACGCCACCACCACCTACGCGCTGGTGTGAGCAGCGACGCGCTGGACTACCGCACCGCCTTCGAGCTGGCGCCCATCGGCCTGGTGCTGTCGCGCCAGCGGCTGATGATCGACTGCAACCGCCAGGCGCTGGCGATCTTCGGCGCCACGCGCGAGCAGCTGGTCGGCCAGAGCTTCGAATGCCTGTACCCGACGCAGGCCGAGTACGAGCGCACCGGCCGGCGCATCGTCGCCCGGCTCGACGGCGGCGGTTTCTATGCCGACGACCGGGTGATGAAGCGCCTGGGCGGCGCGCGGGCGGGTGAGCTGTTCTGGTGCCACGTCAGCGGCCGCGCGCTGGACCCGCGGCAGCCGCACGCCGCCGGCATCTGGGCCTTCGAGGACCTGTCGTCGCGGCGTGCGCTGAAGGTGGACTTCACGGCGCGCGAGCGCGAGATCGCCGCGCTGCTGATCGACGGCCTGACGAGCAAGCTGATCGGCAAGCGCCTGGACATCAGCCCGCGCACGGTGGACGTCTACCGAGCCCGGCTGATGCGCAAGGTGGGCGCGGCCAGCACGGCCGAGTTGGTAAACAAACTGCTTGCTGGTTGAGCGGGACGGCAGGCGGTTCTCGGCGCAAAGCGGCAGCGATGCGCCTGCGCGACGGTGTGTCTCATGCCGCCATCGGCGGCGGCACGAAGGCGCGGTACTCGGTCTCCAGCCAGCGCGCGAAGCGCAGACACACCGGGTCGGCGAAGAGCGGGCCGCAGACCTGCGCGCCGATCGGCAGGCCGTCGTCGGAAAGGCCCAGCGGCACGGCCGTGGCCGGCAGCCCGCACAGGTTGGTGTAGCCGGCCCAGAACAGCGCCGTGGTCGTCGGCTGGTCGCGGCCGTTGACCTGCACCATGCGCTGCCAGCGGAAGCCCTGCTGGTTCTGCTGGAAGGCCGGGGCCGTGGCCACCGGGCAGACCAGCAGGTCCCAGCGTTCGAAGAAGGCCGCCCACTGCCGGCGCAGCCTGCTGCGCACCTCGTCCAGCATCACCCAGTCGCGATGGGCCAGCGTCAGTCCGCGCCAGTGCATGGCCGGGAACTCGGTGCTGCCCGGCGGCTGCGCAGCGGCGTGGGCCTGGGCCTGCCGGTACTCGTCGTCGCCGAGGTGCGCGCTGACCGCCGAGCGCACCAGCGGCACGTAGGTGGTCCAGGCCTCGGTGCTGTCCACCGGGCGCTCGCCCTCGCCCACGGTCACGCCGCTGCGGCGCAGGAAGTCCACCAGCTGGCGAAACTGCCGGCGCACGCTGTCGTCCACCTCGGCCAGCGCATCGTCGTCGATGACCGCGATGCGCAGCCGCGGCGCCGGCACGCCGGCATCGCGCCAGGCCGCCGGCTGCCAGCCCAGCGGACCGAAGGCACGCAGCGGGCAGGCCAGGATGTCCATCGCCAGCGTCAGGTCGTGCGCGCTGCGCGCCAGCGGGCCGGCCGCGCCGATGTCGGTCATGTCGGGGCATTCGTCGCCGGGCAGCTGGTGGCCCTGCATCGGCACCACGCCCCAGGTGGGCTTGTGGCCCCACACGCCGCAGTAGTGCGCCGGGTTGCGGATCGACGCACCGATGTCGCTGCCCAGTTCCAGCGCGCTCAGCCCCGCGGCCAGCGCCGCGGCCGAGCCGCCCGAGCTGCCGCCGGGCGTGCGCCGCAGGTTCCACGGGTTGTTCGTGGTGCCGTACACCGGGTTGAAGCTCTGCCAGTCGGCCAGCGCCACCGGCACGTTGGTCTTGCCGTAGATCACCGCACCCGCGTCCAGCAGCCGCTGCACGGCCGCCGCAGGCCGGGTGGCGATGTTGCCGCGCAGCGCCTCGAAGCCCCAGGTGGTGGGCAGGCCGGGCAGGTCGAAGGATTCCTTCACCGTCATCGGCAGGCCGTGCAGCAGGCCCCAGCATTCGCCGCGGGCCAGCGCGGCGTCGGCGTCGCGGGCGCGCTGCAACGCCTTGTCGGTGTCGAACACCACCACCGCGTTCAGCGCCGGGTTCAGCCGCTCGACGCGGCGCAGGTGGTGCTGCAGCAGCTCCTGCGCCGACACCTCGCGGCGGCGCAGGCGCTGCGCCAGTTCGGTGGCGCTCCTCAAGGCCAGGTCGGTCATGGATTCGTCTCCCTGGTGTGCGGCCGCAGGTCGCCGGCCAGCCGCCAGGCGTGACGCAGTTCGGCCGGCCACTCGCCGCGGTCGATCAGGGCATCGACGGCGGCGCTCTGGGCCTCGCATTCCAGGTCGTTCTGGCGCAGCCAGTCGTCGTCGAAATAGCTCTGGCTGTAGCGCTGGCCGTCGTCGCAGAGCAGCGTCACGATCGAGCCGCCGGCACCGCGCGCCTTCAGGTCCTGCGCGCAGGCCAGCGCCGCCACCAGGTTGGTGCCGGTGGAGCCGCCGACGCGCCGGCCCAGGCGCACGCTCAGCGAGTGCATCGCGCCCAGGCTCCAGACATCGGGCACCTTGACCATCGCGTCCAGCACGCCGGGCACGAAGGACGCCTCCACCCGCGGCCGGCCGATGCCTTCGATGCGCGAGCCGCGGTCCAGCGTCAGCCGGGGGTTGCCGCTGACGTAGTGGTCGAAGAACACCGAATGCTCGGCATCGGCGCCGCACACCCGCGTGTCGTGGCGGCGGTAGTGCACGTAGCGGCCGATGGTGGCCAGTGTGCCGCCGGTGCCGGCGCTGGCCACGATCCACGCCGGGCAGGGCTGCGGCTCCCGCTGCATCTGCAGGTAGATGCTTTCGGCGATGTTGTTGTTGGCGCGCCAGTCGGTGGCCCGTTCGGCGTAGGCGAACTGGTCCATGAAATGGCCCTTCAGCGCCTCGGCCAGGCGCTGGCTCTCGGCATGCAGCGCGCCGGGGTCGGCCACCAGGTGGCAGCGGCCGCCGTGGAACTCGATGGCGGCGATCTTGGTCGGGCTGGTGCCGCGCGGCATCACCGCCACGAAGGGCAGCCCCAGCAGCCGCGCGAAGTAGGCCTCGCTGACGGCGGTGGATCCGCTGGAGGCCTCGACCACGGTGGAGCCTTCGTGCAGCCAGCCGTTGCACAGCGCATGCAGGAACAGGCTGCGCGCCAGCCGGTGCTTCAGGCTGCCGGTGGGGTGGCTGGACTCGTCCTTCAGGTACAGCGCGATGCCGTCGAAGCCCGGCAGCGGCAGCGGGATCAGGTGCGTGTCGCTGCTGCGCTGGAAATCGGCCTCGATGCGGCGGATGGCTTCGCGCACCCAGGCGCGGCGGGCCGCGAAGCCGCTGCCGTCGCTCATTCGACGATCCGGCGCAGCCAGTCGGGCATGGGCACGGCCTTGCCCTGCGCGATGTTCAGCCACACGGTGGTGGCGCCGCCGGTGGCATAGGGCACGCCGGGCTCGTCGCTGCGCTCCAGCGTGACGTAGGTGTCGAAGCTGCTGCGGCCGGGCTTGGCGGCGTACATGCGCGCCAGCACCTCTCCGGGGTACTCCAGCTGGCGGATGAAGTTGCAGAAGGCGTTGACGATCACGAAGCCCTCGCCGTTCAGGTCGGGCGGGCCGCCCAGGCCGTGCAGCCAGTCGATGCGGATGATCTCCATGTAGCGGAAGTAGAGCGTGTTGTTCACGTGTCCCATCGCGTCCATGTCGCCCCAGCGGATCGGCATCCGCATCTCGTGCACCAGCTTCTTCTGCTCCGGGATGTCGAAGCGCATCGCCGCGGCTCCCTTGCGGATCAGCCGCCGTCGATGCCGAGCTCGGCACCGATGCGCCGCACCAGCGCGCGCAGCTGCGCCAGCTCTTCGGCCAGGCGCGCCTGTTCCGCCTTCAGCGCCGCGATCTCGCCGGCCGAGACGCTGCCGCCGCCTGGCGCCGCATCGACGGCGGCGGCTTCGGCCGCGACCTCGCCGCACAGCAGATGGGCCCAGCGCGCCTCGCGCGAACCCGGCGCGCGCGGCAGCCTGAGCACGCGCGCCGGCTCCTTCGCCGCCATCTCGTCCAGGAAGCCTTCGACCGAAGAGATGTCGGCAAAGCGGTACAGCCGCTCGCAATGCAGCCGCAGTTCGGCCGCCGTCTGCGGCCCCCGCAGCATCAGCATGGCCAGCAGGGCCACCGAGGCGCCGGGCAGGCCGAGCACGCGCCCCAGGTTGTGCTCGAAGCGCACCACCCTGCTGCCCGAGCCTTCGAACACCAGGCTCAGCGCCTTGAGCCCGTCCACCGCGGTCAGCACCTCGGCGTCGGTGGCGCTGATCACCGGGTCGCGCGCGGTCTTCTGGTTGCAGCCGGCGACCAGCGCGTTCAGCGACAGCGGATAGGTGTCCGGCACGGTGTGCTGCTTTTCCACCAGCACGCCGAGCACGCGCGCCTCCAGCGGGGTCAGCGGGCGCATGGCATCAGCAACCGTTGCCAGGCAACAAAGTCAGCCGCGCCCGCAGATACCGAATGCGCGGACGCCGCGGAGCCGGCCTGGCCGGTCCGCTGGCGCGCCTTGCAGGCCGCGCCGGGCGAGGACGCCCGGCCGCTCGCCGGCCAGCAGAGGCCCACAGAATTCTCGTGGCCGGACTCGCCCCGCTCGAGGGGGGGGCGGCCGCAGGCCACAGGGGGGAGCCCTTCACACGCCGTAGCCATCGTCCGCGGACACGATCGCGCCGTTGATGAAGCGGCTCTCGTTGGCGCACAGCATCATCAGCGCCGAGTCCAGGTCTTCCGGCCGGCCGACACGCTTGCGCGGCAGCGTCTGCATCAGCTTCTTGCCCTGCTCGGACTGCCAGTGGTGGTGGTTCATCTCGGTGTCGATGTAGCCCGGGCACAGCGCGTTGACGTTGATGCCGAAGCGGCCCCACTCCAGCGCCATGGCGCGCGTCATGTGGATGACCGCGGCCTTGCTCATCGCATACACGCCGATCTGCCCGACCACGCGCAGCCCGGCCATCGAGGCCACGTTGACGATGCGCCCGCCGGTGAAGGTGCCCGGCGCGGCGCCGACCGAGCGCGCGATCATGCGCTTGCCGACCTCCTGCGCGACGAAGAAGGCGCCGCGCGTGTTGGTGCCCAGCACGTAGTCGAAGTCCTCCGGGCTCACGTCGACCAGCTTCTGCGTGGTGCTGACGCCGGAGTTGTTGACCAGGATGTCGATCGTGCCCATCTCGGTCTCGGCATGGGCGACCGCGGCCTTGATGCTGTCGACCTCGGTCACGTCCAGCTCGACGACGTGTGCATCGCCGCCCTCGGCCTCGAGTTCGGCGCGCAGCGTCTTCAGGCGCTCGATGCGTCGCGCCGCCAGCACCACGCCGGCGCCGGCACGCGACAGCGTGCGGGCGAACTGCGCGCCCAGCCCGCTGGACGCGCCGGTGACCAGCGCCACGCGGCCGGACAGGTCGATTCGGTAGCTCATGAATCCTCCATGCAGACCTCCGTTTCACGATAGCACGCGGGGCAGCGGGCCGGCATCGCGAGCCGTCCGGCACGCCTCTGGTTCGAGACCCAAAGAAAAAGCACGATCGTTCTATTTTTTGTCGGGCACGGCTAGAATTCCGGATTGCTCGAACGACAGGAGATCCCCCATGACCCCGCAGCAGATGCTCGAGACCTACGGTCCGCGCGAGTCGATGGAGTACGACGTGGTCATCGTGGGCGCCGGTCCGGCGGGGCTGTCGGCGGCCATCAGGCTGAAGCAGCTGGCCGCGGCGAAGAACTCGGAAGTCTCGGTGGTGGTGCTGGAAAAGGGCTCCGAGCCGGGCGCGCACATCCTCAGCGGCGCAGTGATGGACCCGCGCGCGATGGCCGAGCTGTTGCCCGACTGGAAGGAGAAGGGCGCGCCGCTCAACCAGCCGGTCAGCGGCGATGACGTGCTGATGCTCAAGCCCGACAGCAGCAGCCGCGTGCCCGACTTCTTCGTGCCCGAGTGCATGCACAACGAAGGCAACTACGTCATCAGCCTGGGCGCGGTGACCAAGTGGCTGGGCGAGCAGGCCGAGGCGCTGGGCGTGGAGATCTTTCCCGGCTTCGCCGCGGCCGAGGTGCTGTACGACGACAAGGGCGCTGTGCGCGGCGTGGCCACCGGCAACATGGGCTTGGGCAAGGACGGCGAGCCGATGGACAGCTTCCAGCTCGGCATGGAACTGCTCGGCAAGTACACGCTGTTCGCCGAGGGCGCGCGCGGCCACCTGGGCAAGCAGCTGATCGCGAACTTCAAGCTCGATGCCGGCCGCGACCCGCAGACCTATGCCATCGGCGTGAAGGAGCTGTGGGAGATAGCCCCGTCCCAGGCGAAGCCCGGCCGCGTGGTGCACACCGCCGGCTGGCCGATGGACCCGCACACCTACGGCGGCGGCTTCCTGTACCACCTGGAAGGCAACAAGGTCACGCTCGGCTTCGTGGTCGGGCTGGACTACAAGAACCCGTGGCTCAGCCCGTTCGAGGAGATGCAGCGCTGGAAGACCCACCCGGCCATCCGTGCGCACATCGAAGGCGGCAAGCGCATCGGCTACGGCGCACGGGCCATCACCGCCGGCGGCATCCTGAGCCTGCCGAAGCTGGTGTTCCCCGGCGGGGCGCTGATCGGCTGCGACGCCGGCTTCCTGAACGCCAGCCGCATCAAGGGCAGCCATGCAGCGATGAAGACCGGCATGCTCTGCGCCGAGGCGCTGTTCCCGGCGCTGCAGAGCGGCCGCAGCCACGACGAGCTGGCCGACTTCCCGGACCTGTTCCAGCGCAGCTGGCTGCACGAGGAACTGCAGCGCTCGCGCAACTTCAAGCAGTGGTTCAAGAAGGGCTACACCGTCGGCACGCTGATGACCGGCATCGAACAGTGGCTGCTGCCCAAGCTGGGCATCAAGGTGCCGCCGTGGACCATCCACCGCGACAAGCCCGACCATGCCTACCTGCTGCCGGCGGCCGAGTGCAAGCCGATCGACTACCCCAAGCCGGACGGCAAGCTCACCTTCGACCGGCTGAGCAGCGTGTTCATCAGCAACACCAACCACGAAGAGCAGCAGCCCGCCCACCTGACGCTGAAGGACCCAGGCGTGCCGGTGGCCGTCAACCTGGCGACGTACGCCGGTCCTGAGAGCCGCTACTGCCCGGCCGGGGTGTACGAGTTCGTCAAGAACGACGACAACTCAGACCGCCTGGTCATCAACGCGCAGAACTGCGTGCATTGCAAGACCTGCGACATCAAGGACCCGACGCAGAACATCGTCTGGGTCACGCCCGAGGGCGGCGGCGGACCGAACTACGCTGGCATGTAGGGCTTCCGGCAGGCGCTTGCTGCCCCAGTAGACGGCGGCTCCCGTGCGCAAGGGTTTCATACCTCCGCGGCAGAGGACCCCCGACGAGACTCCACGACCCCCGATTCGAGGGAGGACAGCTGCCTTCGGCCGGCCAGGCAAGGGCCGACAATCCCCGCTCAATCTGCTTCCACCGCTCGATCGTCGGGCGGCGACCGATGAGCAAGGATTCCCAAATGTCACCCACCTGGCGAAGTGGCGGGACGCGTGACGATCTGGTGACCCAGGAGGCGCAGGATAACGCGCGCCGCGGCAACCGCCGGAGGTTCATCGTCTTCGGCCTGACCTTTGCCGTCGTCTTTCTCGCCGGCCAGCTCTGGAACTTCAGCCGCCCCTCGGAGTACCGCGCGAGCACGCGCCTGCAAGTCAATCTTCCGGAGGTCGGGCGCCCCGGCTCGTCCGCCTCGGCTGCCTTTGCAACCAAGTTGCAGCTGTTCGACAGCCGCCCGATGCTCGGCAAGCTGGCCGAAACGCTGTCGCAGACAGGCACACCCCTGGGTTCACCGGGCGGCGACGCGGGCGCCAGACTGCAATCGATGCTGCAGGTGCTTCCGGTTGCCGGGTCGGAGGTTGTCGAATTGCGCGCTACCGGAACCGATCCGCGGCTGCTGGCGACGATGCTCAACGCCATCCCCGAGGTCATCCGCAACGAGATCGCCGCACGCCAGGCGAAGGAGGCAGACGCACAACTCGCGGCCGCCCGCCAGGAACTGGCCCGGCTGGACCGCACGGCAACCGAAAGACGAGCCCGCCTCGACGCCTACCGGCAGCGCGAGGACCTGTCGGCGGAGCGGGACGACAACGAACCCGTGGCGCGCAGCAAGGGCCTGAACAAGGCGCTGGACGCCGCGGTTGAAAAGGAAGCAGCTGCTGCGGCCAAGGTGGCTGCAGTGCAGAAGGCCGTCGAACAGGGAAAGAGCAGCACGCAGGTGCGCGGCGATCCGGCGTTGGCCAGCCTGGAAACTCGGGCCCACCAGGTTCGCGAGGACCTGAAGGAGCTCGAGCGGACCTACACGCAGGAGTTCCTGGCCATGGACCCGCGCGCCCGTGCGATGCGGGCGCGCCTGGCTGAACTGGAGGCCCAGATCGAGCGACAGCGCGGCGTCGGTCTGCAAGCCGCATTGCAGTCGGCGCAGGAGGACCACGCCAGTGCCCAGGCGCAGGTGGAGCGGTTGCGGACCCAGCTGCGCGCCACGCGCCCCGCGCTGACGAAGACGAACTCGCGCTTCAACGAGGCCAAGGTGCTGGAGGACGACCTGGCGCAGGTGGACAAGGCGCGTCGGGATCTGCTCGAGCGCGTATCGCGCCTCGAGGCAGACGATGCACGTCGCGTCGCCACGGTCACCGTGGTCGAGGCCGCCACCGTGCCCACGGTCCCGTTCCGCCCCGACCGATGGATGGATGGCGCCCTGGTGCTGGGAGGTGCGACGGCATTGGCGCTGCTGGTGATGGGCACGGTCGAAATCTTCAACCGGACGGCACCCGTGGCGACGCCCGCCCCGAGCACGACGGTGCTTTTGACGCCGGGCTGGCCCGGGTACCAGGGCCAGCTGGGCGCCGCCGCCGGCGCGCCACCGCCGCTTCTGGGTGCCGACATGGCCGCCCCCGCGGCGGGGCAGGCCCTGCCGGCGCCTCTGCAGGTGCTGGGCCAGGCCGAAGCCTCGGCTCTGCTTTCGGCCAGCGGCGGCCGGACCCGCCTGTTGTGCACCTTGGCCCTGATGGGTCTGTCGGCCGACGAGGCGCTCGCGTTGCGCATGGCCGATTTCGACACCGCCGCGCTGCGCCTGAACGTATCGGGAGCCTGGGCGAGGCAACTGCCGATGCCGGCCTGGTTGCCGCGGCTCCTCCCCGAAGCGCTGGCAGGCGAATCACTCGTGCTGCAGGATGCCTCCGGGCAGTCGTTGAGCTCCGCCGACATCGCGTCGATGGTCCTCAGCGCCGCGCTGGATGCAGGCCTGCCGCAGGCCTCCGGCATCGGCTGGGAGGTGCTGCGCGACACCGCCATCGACTGGCTGGTCGGGCAGGGCCTCCGCTACAGCGAACTGCCGATGTTGGTGGGCCGCGTCGATGCGCAGAAACTGCAGTCGCTGTCTTCTCGACACGGCGACACCCGCCGACATGAGCTTGCCCAGGTAGACACGCTGATGCCCGCACTGCAACTGGGCCCGCAGGCCTGAACCAGTCGTCGGTCGGTCCCGCCAGGCCGACCGGCCGCAGCGCCGCCATGGGCCGCCCTGGCGGAGGAATCAGCGCTGGTTCACCCCGCACCAGCGTGCCATGAACAGCGCCAGCACCTGGGTCACTTGCATCATGCTGTCGATGGAGACCCATTCGTCGATGCCGTGGGTGTTGCCCGACTGCGGGCCGTAGCATGTGGCGGGGATGCCGCCATAGAGCTGGAAGAAGCGCGCATCGGTGGTCGCGGTGCTGGCGATCAGCGGCACTTCGCTGCCTGCCACCTCGCGGTGGCAGGCCTTCAGCGCGTCGATCATCGGCTGGTTCATGTCCACCAGCATGCCCTCGGCCTGGAAGCCGGCGTACTGCACCTCGTAGCGCACGCTGTCCTTCCTGGGGTGGGCTTCGTAGGCGGCCTTCAGCGCGGCCTCGATCAGCGCGCGCACCGCGGCCGGCTTCATGCCAGGATAGAAGCCGATGCGCACATCGGCCCGGCATTGCGTGGCCACCGACGAGGCCCATTCGCCGCCCGACATCTTGCCGATGTTGAAGTTGATCGGGTGGTCGTGGTCGGCATAGTGCGGGTGCCGGTTGGCCGGCAGGTTCCACTGCGCCTCGATCTCCTTCAGCTTGGCGCACAGGTACTGCGCGAACTCGATCGCCGCCACGCCGGTCTGCGCCACCGCGGCATGCACCGGCAGGCCCAGCACCTCGATGCCGACCCACATCACGCCCATCTGCCCGGTCATGATGCCGGGGATCGGCTCGGGGATCAGCGCCGCGTCGCCCTGGTAGCCCTGCACCAGGCAGGACAGCGCGCCGTTGCCGGTGCATTCCTCCTCGATCACCGACTGCAGGTAGACCGGCGCCGCCGGCTCCAGGCCCATGCGGCGCAGTGCCTCGAAGGCCATGCAGTAGGCGACGATGCCGGCCTTCATGTCGCCGGCGCCGCGGCCGTAGAGCCTGTCGCCTTCGATCCAAGGCGCGAAGGGCGGGCGCGTCCACAGCCGCTGAGCGCCCACCGGCACCACGTCGATGTGGCCGTTGAGGATCAGCGACCTGCCGCGCACCGGCCCCTGCGGCTGGTGCACGCCGACCACGTTGCGCCGGCCGGCGTAGGGAACGATCGACGGCGAATAGCCCGGGTGGTCGCGGATCTTTTCCTCGTCGATCTCGAACTCGTCGACGCGCAGGCCCAGGCCGGCGAAGTGCCGCGCCATCAGCGCCTGCGCCGAGGCCTCGTCACCCAGCAGCGAAGGTTCCGCCACCAACTGCCGCAGCAGGTCGACCGCAGGTTGTCGCAGGGCTGCAACGGCGTCGCAGATGACCTGGGTGCGGGGCGTGGCTTCGCGCACGGCGGACATGGCCGATCTCCTGTGGGGGCGGTTTCTCCACTGTAGCGCGCACCGGAACGAGGCGGCACGCTGAATGAATTCGCGCCCAAGGCGCACCGACGCCGCACGGGAACTTCGATGCTTGTTGATACCAAATCTAACGAAAGGACAGACCGGGCTTCGATAGAGTGCACACCGGAAGTTGGCTCAATGTTCTGACAAGGGCAACCCACGCGAAAGCGTGGCACGCAAAGTCATCGGTCTAAAGGGCAAGTGCTCCAGGACGGCAGGACTGCCAGACAGCACCGGCTCCGCCGAGGCCAAGGCCGATGGTGGGGCTGCCCGCAAGGCATCGCATGATTCCGAGGTATCGCCGCGAAGCGGTGCCGAAGATCCCGATGGACCCTGCGGCGGTGCGCCGGGTAGTCGCGCCCGCCTTCAGCCACCCGGTCTGTCAAAGGGAATTCGTCTCATGCATCCTGTCGCGCCCACCCTTGGTGCCCTGCTCGCCGGCGCCCTGTCGTCCATCGCACTCACGGCCGCGGCGGCACCGCCGGTCGCCGCCCGGTCGCCCCAGGCGCAGCAGCCCGGCGCCTTTGCGCCCGGACGCATCATCGTCGTGCCCCGTGCAGGACTCAGGGACGGCGACGTGGCCAGCGCGCTGGGCGAGGTCCGCGGACGCGGCAGACGCCTGGGAGGCAGCGGACTGCACATCGTCGAAGTGCCCGCGGGCACCGAGCACGCCGCAGCCGAGCGCATGTCGCGGCACCGGCACATGAAGTTTGCCGAAGTCGACCGGCGCATCGGGCCGGATCTGGTGACCAACGACCCCTACTACGGCAGCGCGTGGCACCTGCCCGTCATCAGCGCCCCGAACGCCTGGGATCGGACCCTGGGCAAGGGCGTGATCATCGCCATCCTCGATTCGGGCGTCGACGGCACGCACCCGGACCTGGCTTCGCGCCTGGTTCCCGGATGGAACGTGTACGACAACAACGCCGACACCACGGATGTCTACGGGCACGGCACCAAGGTCGCCGGTGCCGCAGCCGCCAGCAGCAACAACGCCGCCGGGGTCGCGGGGGTGGCGGGGCAGGCCGCGATCATGCCGATCCGCGTCACCGACACTTCGGGTTACGCCTACACCAGCACCCTCGTGCAGGGCCTGACCTGGGCCGCCGACCATGGCGCCCGCGTCGCCAACATCAGCTTCGAGGCGGCGGGCATGTCGTCGGTCATCACTGCGGCCAACTACATGCGCAGCAAGAACGGCCTGGTCACCGTTTCGGCCGGCAACAGCGGCGCCTTGTCGAGCACGGCGCCGACGACCGCGATGATTCCGGTCTCGGCCACCGGTTCCAGCGACACGTTGGCGAGCTGGTCGAACTACGGCAACGTCATCGCCATGTCGGCGCCCGGCGTCAGCATCTACACCACGCTCAAGGGCGGCAGCTATGGCAAGGTGTCCGGCACGTCGTTCGCCGCGCCGGTCACCGCCGGCACGATCGCGCTGATGATGGCGGCCCAGCCGACGCTGTCGAACACGGCGATCGAGAAGTTGCTCTATTCGTCAGCCACCGATCTGGGGGCCACCGGTCGCGACATCTATTTCGGCTACGGGCGGGTCAACGCCGGCGCCGCGGTGCAGGCGGCAGTGGCCGCCGTACCTGCTGTGGACACCATTGCGCCGACGGTGTCCATATCCGCACCTTTGGCCTCGAGCACGGTCAGCGGCCTGGTGTCGGTGGACACGGTGTCCAGCGACAACGTGGGCATCGTTCGCGCCGAGCTGCGCGTCAACGGCGCCACGGTGGCGACCGACACCAGCGCGCCCTTCGCATTCAGCTGGGATTCGACCAAGGTGGCCAACGGCATGGCCAGCCTGGCCGTCGTCGCCTACGATGCCGCGGGCAATTCGAAGACCTCCACGGCCGTCGCGGTCAATGTGGCAAATACCTCCACGACGACCACGTCGACCACGTCGACCGTGGACAAGACCAAGCCGGTGATCACCATCCTCAACCCGACGAAGGGTAGCACCGTCAGCGGCAGCGTCACTATCAGCGTGAAGTTTTCAGACAACAGCGGTAATCAAAACCTCAGGAGGCAACGCCTGCTGATCAACGGCACGGTCGTGGCGACCACCAGTACGGACACGCTGACCTACACCTGGAACACTTCCGGCCTTGCCGCCGGAAGTTACGAGATCAGGGGCGCAGCGGCCGACGCCGCTGGCAACGCCAACTACGCGAAGGCTGTTGTTCAGAAGTTGTGACCTTCTTGCCCTCCTATGGCCATTGCATAGAAGTCTCGGTAGGTTGATACCGCGTCGAGTCCTAGCATTGGGCCTCGAGCCCAAGCCTGATTTGCCCCCTGCTCTGAGTCGGAGAGTTCCACTAACCAATCAACCTAAGAACCGCAGTTGCGCTCCGCTCTTCGGGCTGCGAGCGAGATTTGGCGCGGCGTCGAGCCGATCTGCAACACTCACCCCA
>Ga0114939_10001478_pt1 | contig 18415 bp, 13 predicted proteins | sample AshMeaCrysSpring_FD_87196 | JGI IMG/M metagenome (GOLD analysis project Ga0114939, IMG submission 87196) | Groundwater microbial communities from Big Spring, Nevada to study Microbial Dark Matter (Phase II) - Ash Meadows Crystal Spring | ecosystem: Environmental > Aquatic > Deep subsurface >...
CCGCCATCCCCATCTCGATCATGGCGCTGCTCGCCGCGGTGGTGGTGGTCACCAACACCGTGCTCGTGTCGGTGAGCACGCGGACGCGCGAGATCGGCGTGCGCCGGGCGCTCGGGGCCCGCCAGAGCCGCATCATGGCCGAAGTGGTTGCCGAGTCGACCATCGTGGCCATCGTCGGCGGCGGCCTCGCCGTGCTCGCGGCCTGGCTGCTCTCGGATGCCGTGGCCAACCTCTCGGGGCTCGAGATCGCCCTGCGGCCCACCACCGTGGCGTGGAGCCTCGGAGCGGCCGCGCTCAGCGGCCTGCTCGCCGGGTGGTACCCCGCGCGACGCGCCGTCCGGGCCGACGTGATCACCGCCCTGCGGTCGGAATGAGCATGGCCGGACCCTCCGCCTTCGCCCGGTGGCGCACCGCGGCGGCCGAGTCGGCCGGCCTCGCGGTCGAGTCGCTGCGCACGCAGCCCGTTCGGGCGGCGCTGGCCATCGTCGGGATCGTGATCGGCATCGTCACCGTCGTGCTCGTCGCCTCGGTGCTGGCCGGCCTGCGCAACTCGGTGGCGGAGCTGTTCCGCGAACTCGGCACCGACAACGTCTTCGCCTTCCACCTGACCGGCGACCCGTACCAGCCTCCCTCGGAACGCGAGGCGCGGCGCGCGCCGCTCGAGCCCGGCTTCGCCCCGGTGATCGCGCGGCTCGCGGGCGCGGTGCGTGGGGTGGGCGTGCAGCTGATCGTCCCGACCGTGGTGAACGGGCGCGCGCTCACGGCCCGGTCGGGGGGGAACGAGTCCGACACCGTGCTCGTCGAGGGCTCCTCGGCCAACTTCTTCGACATCGTCGGTGCCGAGTTCGCCGCCGGGCGGCCCTTCACCGCGCTCGAGGAGCGGAGCGGCGCGAGCGTCTGCGTGATCGGGTCGAGCCTCGTGCGCGCCCTCTTCGGCGAGGCCGCGCGCGGCAAGGCCGTCGGACGCTCGCTCACCCTGGCGGGGGAGACCTACTACGTCGTGGGCGAACTGGCCCCGCGCAAGGGCGGCTTCTTCGGCGAGAACCGGCAGGACAGCGTGGTTGCGCTGCCGATCGGCACCGTGGCGCGGCGCTTCCCGCAGGCCGAGAACACGGTCCTCTACGCCCAGGCCCGCCCGGGGCAGCTGGAGCAGGCGCGCGTGGAGGTGGAGGCCATCCTCCGCCAGCTCCGGCAGCTGGGGCCCGACGAGCCCAACGACTTCAACCTCTCGACGGCCGACCAGATCATCTCGAACTTCGACCGGCTGAGCGCGGTGATCGGGCTCGTGACGATCGGGCTGGCCGCGGTGAGCCTGTTCATCGGTGGGATTGGCATTGCCAACGTCATGATCATCAGCGTCACCGAACGCACGCGCGAGATCGGCGTGCGGCTCGCGATCGGGGCCCGCCGGCGCGAGGTGCTGAACCAGTTCCTCCTCGAGGCGGTCCTGCTGTCGGCCATCGGCGGGACGCTCGGCATCGGGCTCGCCGGCGGGCTCACCCTGCTGCTGCGCGTCGTGGCGCCCGCCCTGGCGGCGCCCGCCCCGTGGTGGGTCGGCGCGGCCGGGCTGGCGAGCGCCGTGGTGACTGGCGTCGTGGCCGGCTACTGGCCAGCACGGCGCGCTGCCAATCTCGACCCCGTCGACGCCCTGCGCTATGAGTGAGGTGCCGTTCCCCCCCCTCGCGGGCACGAGCGGCCGCCCGCGTGTCGTGATCCTGGGTGCCGGCTTCGGCGGGCTGTTCGCCGCCAAGGCCCTCGAACACGCGCCGGTGGCCGTGACGGTGGTGGACCGGCGCAACCACCACCTGTTCCAGCCGTTGCTGTACCAAGTAGCCACGGCGGGCCTCTCGCCCGGCGACATCGCCTCGCCCATCCGGTGGATCCTCCGGCGGCAGGACAACGTGCAGGTGCTGCTCGGGGAGGCACGCGCGGTGGACACTGCGCGACGCGTGGTGTCGCTCGACATCGGGGAGTTGCCCTACGACGCGCTCATCCTGGCGACGGGCGCCACCCACGCCTACTTCGGCCACGACGAGTGGCAGGCGCAGGCGCCGGGCCTCAAATCGCTCGAGGACGCCCTGCTCGTGCGCCGGCGCGTGCTGATGGCCTTCGAGCGGGCCGAGGCGTCGGCCGACGCGGCCGAGCGGCAGCGGCTGCTCACTTTCGTCGTGATCGGTGCCGGGCCGACCGGCGTCGAGATGGCGGGCGCGCTCGCCGAGATCGCGACCCACGCGCTGCGCCACGAGTTCGACACGATCGACCCCGGCTCGGCTCGCATCGTCCTGCTCGAGGGCGGGCCCGACGTCCTCCCGTCGTTCCCGCCGCGGCTGCGCGACTACGCGCGGCGGTCGCTCGCGGACCTCACGGTGGAGGTCCGGACCGGCACGCTCGTCACCCGGATCGAGCCGGGCGGCGTGTGGGTCGGCGGGGAACGGATCGAGGCGGGCACCGTGCTCTGGGCGGCCGGGGTGGCCGCCTCGCCGCTCGGGCGCACGCTCGGCGTGCCGCTGGACCGGGCCGGCCGGGTCGAGGTGCTGCCGGATCTGTCGGTGCCGGGCGCGCCTGACGTGTTCGTCGTGGGCGACCTCGCGCGGTTCGTCCAGGACGGCCAGCCCCTGCCCGGGGTCGCGCAGGTGGCAATGCAGCAGGCGCGGCACGCCGCGGCCAACGTGCTCCGCCAGTTCCGCGGCGAGACCACGCGTCGGTTCCGATACCGGGACCTCGGGTCGATGGCGACGATTGGACGCCACCGCGCCGTGGCCGATTTCGGGCGCCTGCGCGTCACGGGCTGGGTGGCGTGGATGTTGTGGCTGTTCGTGCACATCCTCCAGCTCACCGGCTTCCGGAACCGGCTCGTCGTCCTCGTGCAGTGGGCGTTTGCCTACGTCACCTACCAGCGCAGCATCCGGCTCATCACGGGAGAAGAACGATCCTCGCCTGGCTCACCCGTTTCGTGATCGTGACTGCGGCGGCGGGTCTCGCGCTGCTGCCGACCTCGCAGGGGACGGCCGAACTCTGGCATGCGGCCGTGTACGCGCGTGTGCAGCCGCGCCTGACGTCCTGGTCGAGCGCGGTCCCGGTCGCGTGGCTGGACCTGCTGGCGGTTGCCGTCGTCATTGGCAGCCTTGCGGCGCTCGTGGGCCACTGGCGCGGCGCGGGCTCGCTCGGCCGGCGTGCGGCCGCCGTGGCTGGCTGGGCGGCGGGGCTCGCCGTCTCGACGGCGGCGCTCTACCTGCTGTTCATGGGGCTGTGGGGCTTGAACTACCGGCGCGCCCCCTTGGCCGACCGCCTGGAGTTCGCCCCGGCGCGTGTGACCCCGGCCAGCATGGAGACGCTTGCGGGAACGGCGATCGACCGGCTCAACGCGCTGCACGCCGAGGCGCACGCGCAGGGCTGGCCCGCGGCGGCCGACTTGCCGGCCCGGCTGGGCCCCGCCTTCGGCGCGGTGCTGCTGCAGCTCGGCAGCGGCTGGCAGGCGACGCCCGCGGCGCCCAAGCCCACGCTGTTTGGCCCCTACTTCCGGGCCGCGTCGATTTCCGGCCTGACGAATCCGTTCGGGCTGGACGTGATGATCACGCCCGACGCGCTGCCCTTCGAGCGGCCGAGCATCCTCGCGCACGAGTGGGGGCACCTTGCCGGCTACGCTCACGAAGCCGAGGCGGGCTTCGTCGGTTGGCTGACCTGCGTGCATGGTGATGTGCCCGCCCAGTACAGTGGCTGGCTCGATCTGCTGCCGCGCGTGCTGCGCGGCCTGCCGGCCGAGGCGCGTGCGCGCGTCTCGCGCCACCTCGCGACGGGGCCGCGGGCCGATTTCGCGGCCATCGCGAAGCGGATCGAGCGCGCCAGCCCCACGATCACCGGTGCGGCCTGGATCGGCTACGACCGCTTCCTGAAAGCGAACCGCGTGCCGGAGGGCGTGACGAGCTACGACGCGGTGGCGCGCCTGGTGGTCGGGACGGAGTTCGGCGATGGATGGAAACCGCGCTTGGCGCCGCGGGGCCTGACGGCGAAGTAGCCCTGATCCGTCAGAACGCGGCCAGTTCCTGGTGCCTGGTTCTTCGTGCCTGGTCCGTGCCTGGTGCCTCGTTCGTGGTGCGGAGTCCCGACGGCCACACCCGCCCGTCACGCCACCGGGGGTGAGGCGACCGTGTGGTCCGGCGGCGTGACGCACGAACCGAGAACCACGCACCCAGAACGGACCACGAACCAGGCACATGCACCGTGAACCGGCGTGATTCGGTCGGATTGAGTCTAGCCCACACCGGGGACCCGCAGGTGTCGAGGTGCATCGCGGTGCGGTTCCGAGTCTTCGGTCGGACGCGGCTGCGGTGCCACTGCAGCACAGCGCCACCGCGCTGTGCCACGACGGTGGTCACCGTCCCGTGATACTGATGCCGCCGTTGGTAGTCTCAAGGCGGATCCGGGGGCCCCCGCCGTTCAGTCGTCCCTCGAGCTTCCGCCGCGACTCGCTGCTGTCGTCGAGGCGCTCGACGGCGAGCGCGCCCGTGCTGATGCCGCCGTTCAGCACGCGCGCCGAGATATCGGCCTTGGCGCCGGACGGAATCTTCAGGTCCACGCCGCCGTTGGTCGTCTCGAGCGCGATTCCCTCCCCGGCCACCGCCGACACCTCGATCTCGATGCCGCCGTTGGTCGTGCCCGCGTCGAGGGCGCCGCTCAGGCCGCTGCCGGAGATCCCGCCATTGGTGGTGCGGGCCTCAACCGGGTTCGGCAGGTTCTCCAGGGAGACATGGCCGTTGGTCGTACGCACGGCCACGCGCACACCGGCGGGGACTTGCAGTGAGTAGTCCACCTTGTAGCTGCCAGAAAGCCACCCCGTTGACTGGGGGCCCTTCGTCTCGAGCCGCACCCGGGAGCCGCTCACGGTTTCCACGATCTCGACCTTGTCGAGCAGGGCCTTGGCCGCGGCGTCGTCAGCGCCCTTGGCCGAGCGCTCGGCGCGCACGTGGAGCAGGGCGTCGCGCGAAGGGGCCACGTCGATCTTCCCGTTGAGGTTCCGCACCTCCACCTCGCCGCCCCCGGTGAGGGTGTAACTCTTCGACCAGTCGTTGTGGGACTCCGCCTTGAGGTCGGTGAAGGCCAACTCACAGCCGGAGGCGACCAGGGCCAGGCCGAGCAAGCCGAGCAGGGAGACGCGGCGGGGCAGATCCAGCGTGACTGTACGCATCGGTGCGGTCCTCTCACGCCACGTAGACGCAGCCGGGAGCCCGAAAGTTCGGGCCCTGGGACGGTCCCGTCGACTCGCCCCGCCGGGGCTCGCTCAGGACACGTCGGCCGGGACGTCCCGGCCCGCGTAGCGCGTCTCGACGTAGTCGTCGATGATCTCGCGGAAGCGAGTGGCCAGTTCCTCGGAGGTGCCGCGCAAGGTCAGCGCGTGGCGCCCGTCGATGTAGACGGGGCAGGTCGGGGCCTCGCCGGTCCCCGGCAGGCTGATCCCGATGTTGGCCGCCTTCGATTCGCCCGGGCCGTTGACGATGCAGCCCATCACTGCGAGCGTGAGCGTCTCGACGCCCTCGTAGCGGGTCTTCCACTCCGGCATTCGCTCGCGAACGTAACCCTGCACGCGCTCGGCGAGTTCCTGGAAGGTCGTGCTCGTGGTCCGGCCGCAGCCCGGGCAGGCTGTCACGCTTGGGGCGAAGGACCGCAGGCCCAGCGCCTGCAGGAGTTCCTGGCAGGCATACACCTCCTCGCGGCGGTCGCCACCAGGGCGCGGCGTGAGGGAGTAGCGGATCGTGTCGCCGATGCCCTCGTTGAGCAGCACCGACATGGCGGCGCTTGACCACACGAGCCCCTTCGTCCCCATGCCGGCCTCGGTCAGGCCCAGGTGGAGCGGCTGATCGGTCTGACGGGCGAGCGCCCGGTAAACGGCAATCAGGTGCTGAGGCCGGGAGACCTTGCAGGAGATGATGATCTGGTCGCGGCGCAGGCCGCTCTCGATCGCGAGCGCCGTCGAATCGAGCGCGGAGATCACCATGCACTCGTTGATGATCTCCTCGGAGGACTTCCCGAGGTCGCGGGCGGTGTTCTCCTGCATCTGCGCGACGACCAGTTCCTGGTTGAGCGAGCCGCCGTTGACGCCGATGCGGACCGGCTTGCCATGGTCGCGGGCCACGGCGCAGATGGTGGCGAACTGCTCGTCCCGGCGGGCGCCCGTGCCCACGTTGCCCGGGTTGATGCGGTACTTCGCGAGCGCAGCGGCGCAGGCCGGGTCGCGCGTCAGCAGCAGGTGCCCGTTGTAGTGGAAGTCGCCGATGAGCGGCACGTCGCAGCCGAGGTCGTCGAGCCGGCGGCGGATCTCGGGCACGGCAGCGGCCGCGTCGGGCGTGTTCACGGTGACGCGGACCAGCTCCGAGCCGGCCTCGGCGAGCTCGCGTGTCTGCTGGACCGTGGCGGCCACGTCGGTCGTGTCGGTGCTGGTCATCGACTGCACCACGACCGGCGCGCCCCCGCCCACCTGCACTCGCCCAACCCGCACCCCGACCGTGCGATGGAGCATCAGCCTCGCCATCGTTCTCCTTGGATCATAGCAGTCACTCGGCGTGCGTGGCCTTCACGCGTTCGGGCGTTTCCCTCGACGCGTCAGCGCTCTTCACCAGCCTGGGCGGCTCGGATGAAGTCCGAGAGGACGGCGCGCACGTCGGGCGACGGGTCGAGGAACTCGACCCCGGTGAGGTAGGTCACCACGTCGTCGCGCACCTGGACGCGGGAGTGGACGACCCTCGTGCGGATGTGAACCGCACGCTCACCGAGCGTGAACCGGAACTCGTGTTCCACGGTGGGCGAGATGGGCACTGCGGTGGCCACGGTCATGCCGCCCTCCCCGATCTGACGCACGTGCACCGGTTCGTCGAGGGTGACGAGGTGGCCCAGGCAGTCTGCAAGGAGGTCCAGGCGCGGGGTCCGGCGGCGTTCCGGGTCGTGCGTGGCGCTCATCGACCGTGTCCTCCTCTCCATGGACCAGGGGCCTCAACTCGAAACCGGGAGCCGACACCCGCACACTGGCCACCGAAAACGGAGAGCTCAAATCTGAGAACCGAGAACTCAAAACTGAGAACTCAAAACTGAGAACTCAAAACTGAGAACTCAAAACTGAGAACTCAAAACTGATTACCCTATCTTCACGACCGACCGCGTGCTCCGGTGGCTCCGCAAGACCTCGCTGCCGAGCCGCTTGCTGAGGTACACCTTCGATTCCCCGATATCGGCATCGTGCCGTTCGAGCTTGATGACATCGTAGCCCAGGCGGTCGAGCGTCGCCCGCATGCTGTAGTAGGCGTTCTTGACCTTGACGACCACCTCGTCGAAGCCGTTGGCGACCGCCCAGGCCTCTTGCTCCTCGGTCAGCGCACGGAAGTGCCCCTGGCCCCGCCAATCGTTGCGGGTGCCCCCGATCCAGCTGTAGAGCACGCGCCGGCCGGCGAGGTCGACGACCTCGGCGAGCCGAGACACGAGGTCGGTGAGTTTGGGGTCGGTCTCCTCCGGCCGGATCTCGTGGCTCACCTTGTAGGACACCGGCACGATCATGCCCGGATCATCGGGCAGCGGCGCCTCGGCCATGAGGATGAGGTGATCCCGCACACCGAGACGGCCCACGATCTCCGCGGCGGTCTTCCGGCGCGGGAACTCGCCGAAGAACTCCTCGATGTACTGGATCTCGAGCGCCCCCTGCTCGAGGGCGTACTGCTTGATGCGATACGTGATCACCGGCGTTCCCCGTGGACACCCAGCGCCGGCTCGGCCGGACGCGGGCCTGATTATAAGGAGCGACGGCCCCGAGCCGTCCAGCCCGTGCTCACGCGCGCGCAGCGGGAACCATCGTGGCGGCCTGCCGCCGCCGCGGCCGCTGCTTCCACGCGAACACCGGCCGGGCGAGCGCCTTCACGCTGCGCCGCCAGGCCTCGTACGCATAGAAGCCCGGCGTGCGGTCCGCGATGAGCGCCGTGTCGTCGGGGTTGACGACGAGGCTCACCTCGATGTTGGGCGCGGCCCCGATCGGAATCCAGTTGCGTCTGCAGGCCTCGTAGAGGTGCCGCATCACCACCAGCATGTCGTCGTACTGCGGACTCGGCCACTGCTCCATGTCGGAGCCAACCGTGGGCCGGAAGATGCAGACGGTGGGGAAGGCGCCCATGTCGGCAATGCGATCGATGGCCCGCAGCGTGTTCTCGATCGGCTCGATGCCGGCGATGAGCTCCCCCGACACGGCCCCCTTCGGCATGCGCCTCGCGCAGTACTCCATCGCTTCGAAGAACAGCCCCTGCCCGAGCATCTTCTCCTTGCCGGGGCAGATGCGGCCGAACCACTCCGGGTCCATCAGCTCCACGCAGAAGGACAGGTGATCGACGCCGAGGTCGATCAGGCGATCGTAGTGCGTGAGGTCGCGTTCCGGGGCGAGCTGAACGCCCACGAGCAGACCCACCTGCTCCTTGATGGCCCGCACGTACGGCGCCGTGAACTCCACGCCGCGGGAACCTTGAAACCCGCCGTTGAGGTGCACGAAGCTCACACCCGACTCGTGCCGGGCCGCCGCGCAGGTCTCGACGACGTCCGACACGGCCTTGTCCTCGGCCTCGGCCGCCCCGACGTTCTGGCCCGTGGTGCAGAAGCGGCAGTTGAGCGCCGGCTCGTAGCTCCAGAACGTGCAGACCAGGCTGACGTAGACGCCGAGGTAAGTGCCCTGCATGACCCCCACGCGCTGCATGGGGATCCCGCGCGAGGTGGGCTGCGAGTACCACGCCGGCTCGGGTGGCAGCTGCACGTGATAGACGGTGCCGGTGCGCTCGTCGTGCAAGGCATGCCCTTCGGCGAGCGAGCCGTCGAGCACATACGGCGACGCGGTCACGAAGTGCTCCTCCACCGGCACGTTCACCCAGATGGCGTCTTTCAGCCACGACCGCCCCGGCAGCACCATCTCCAGCCCCGAGCCCAGACCCGCGCGGGTGCGTGACACGCCGCGGACGCCGTCGAGCGAGAGGGAGGGCGCGAGGCGGGTGCCGCGGCAGAAGAGGTCGATTTCCAGTTCGCAGGCGTTGAGCGGCATGGGTCCTCTGCAGATCCTACCAGCAACCAGGCGACGGCTCAGGGCGGGGGCAGCGAGGCGGGCGGTTCCGCGGCGTCGGGAGGCACGGGCGCCGCGCCGGCGCGCTCCCGTTCCTGCCGCTGCAACTCAGCGAGCACCGCGGCAACCTCCTTCCGGGCCTGCTCGATCTGACGGTCGTGCCACGCCTGCTTGAGGACACGCGGCAAGGTCGAGGCCGCGTAGGCGAACGCCAGCGACGTCGCACCGACGACGGCGAGCTCACCCGGCGAGAAGGACTGGTAGGACCGCGCCTCGCTCGGCGTGACCATCGACAGGAACTCCTGGTGGGTGACCGAGGTCGGCATCGACGGCCCGCGCCGCAGGCTCTCGTTGGTGATGAAGGCCTCGATCCGGGGCAACTGGCCTTCGACGGTGACCGAGAAGTCCGGGGGGCGCGGCATCTTCAGCACCGGCTGCGGCGCCCGCTCGAGGCCCTCGCGGATGCGGTCGAGCGACACCAATGGCGACGCCGCAGCCTGCGCCTCGACAGGCTGGGCATCGCGTGTCTGGCTGGTGGCTGCGGCCGGCGGCAGCGTGGGGGCGTCCTGGGCGTCGCCGTCCAGGCGGGACGGGAGGCCCACGCTCCGAACGGATCCAGCTGGCGTCGCCGGGGAGAGCAGCAGCGCCGCCGCGAGGGCCAGCGCCGCCCAACTCCCGCCGCCCTCGTGCCGCTGCATGTTCGTTTCGACGTTCCCCCGACCAGCATAGTCGTTCGAGGGAGGACGCTCATCGCCGGCTGTCTGCAGGCTCGCTCGGGCTCGGACCTCCTGGTCTGCCCGGGCGGGGACGCGGCAAACGACCGCTCACCCCAGCCATCGTCCGAGCAACCGGTGGAAATGATGGACGCCGGTCTCGCGCGTGACCGAATAGCGCCCGTGCGTGTAGAGCCGCGAGCCGACGCCGCGCTGTACGGCTTCCACCACGACCTCGTCCTCGCGTTCCACCCGGTCGAGGCCGTCGCCGGCGCCCGTGTCCAGGCGTGCGGGGTCCCACACGTACGACAGGAACGAGACGCGTGTCCGGTCCACCGCAAGGGGCTTGACGAGGTTGAGGGAGAGGCCCCAGGGGTAGACGTTGACCATGAGGTTCGGGAACAGCCAGAAGTAGTAGGCCGCGATGCGGGTGCCGTGGTCCGGCGAGTCCGGCGGCAGGTCGAGCACGTCCTCCTCGCCACTTGCCACGCCCACCTGCAGGCTTCCGCCCTCGAACAACTCCGTGCGGTAGCTCCCGTAGTCGAGCGCGCCAGACAGCGCCGCGTGGATGTAGGGGATGTGGAACCCCTCCAGGTAGTTGTCGCAGTAGAGTGCCCAATTCGCCTTCACGAGATAGTCGCGTGATCGGGCGGGATCGAAGACGCACGACTCGAGGGGGAGGCCCCGCATCCGCGCTGTCAGGGGGGCCACGAAGTCGGCGAAGGGCATCGCGGGATCGAGGCCGGTGAAGAGGAAGGGGCCCCAACCCTCGAGGGGGAGGCGCGGCAGGTCGTCGGCCGGCGAGGGGAAGCCGGCCACCCCGTCGAACTCCGGCATCGAGAGAAACCGCCCGTCGAGCGCGAACCGGCGGCCGTGGTAACGGCAGCGCAGCGCGCCCTCGACCCCACCCGCCTCGCACACGAGCATGCCGCGATGCGTGCACACGTTGGAGAGGCAGTGCAGCGCGTCGGAGGCATCGCGAGTGAGCAGGATCGGCTCGTCGAGCGAGCCCTGGAGCAGCGTGAGGGGAAGCGTCTGGCCGGGCGCTCTCAGCTGGCGCAGGTCCGCGACGAGCTGCCAGCTTCGCGCGAAAACGCGCTCGACCACGCGCGCGTGGCCGGCGGGGTCGTGGTAGAACCGCGCAGGCAAGGTGGTGGCACGCGCGATATCCGGCTCGATGGCGGGCAGGTCGGGTTCCATCGCTTGGCTCCCGTGACACGGATCCTGTAGGTTGCTGAGGGGCCGGCGCCACGCCGGTCCAGCCGAGCACGTTACCAAACCCGCCCCGGCCCCGTCACTCGCGTGAGGTCGTCCCGTCATGTCCAGCGCCAGGCCCGATTCGGCCGCCAAGGACCTCAACCGCCGCGCCGCCGACCGCACGCGCGAATACCCCCTGGACGTCATCTTCAAGCCGGGCAGCGTTGCCGTGATTGGGGCCACCGAGAAGGCAGGCAGCGTCGGCCGGACGATCCTGTGGAACCTGATCAGCAGCCCATTCGGCGGCACCGTGTTCCCGGTGAACCCGAGCCGCAGCAACGTGCTCGGCATCCGCGCCTATCCCTCGATCGCCGACGTGCCGGAGCCGGTGGAGCTGGCGGTGATCGTGACGCCGGCCGCCACGGTGCCCGGCGTGATCCGCGACTGCGGCGAGGCCGGCGTGCGCAGCGCGATCGTGATCTCGGCGGGGTTCCGCGAGGCTGGCGCCGAGGGCGCCGCGCTCGAGCAACAGCTGCTCGAGCAGGCCCGCCAGTACCACCTGCGCATCGTCGGGCCGAACTGCCTCGGCGTGATGTCGCCGGTGTCGGGGCTCAACGCGACGTTTGCGAGCGGGATGGCGCGGCCGGGCAGCGTCGGGTTCATCAGCCAGAGCGGCGCGCTCTGCACGGCGGTGCTCGACTGGAGCTTCAAGGAGAACGTCGGGTTCAGCGCGTTCGTGTCGATTGGGGCGATGGTCGACGTCGGCTGGGGCGACCTCATCGACTACCTCGGGAGCGACGCCCGCACGCGCGCGATCGTCATCTACATGGAGTCGGTGGGCAACGCGCGCGCGTTCCTCTCGGCCGCGCGCGAGGTGGCGCTGCAGAAGCCGATCATCGTGATCAAGGCGGGCCGCACCCAGGCGGCGGCCAAGGCGGCGGCGTCCCACACGGGCGCGCTCACCGGGAGCGACGAGGTGCTCGACGCGGCGTTCTCGCGGTGCGGCGTGCTGCGGGTGAACACGATCGCGGAGCTGTTCTCCATGGCCGAGGTGCTCGGCAAGCAGCCGCGGCCCCGGGGGCCGCGGCTCACCGTGCTCACCAACGCGGGCGGCCCCGGCGTACTGGCCACCGACGCGCTGATCGCGCACGGCGGCCAGCTGACCGACCTCTCCGAGACCACGATCGCCGCGCTCAACGAGATCCTGCCGCCGCACTGGAGCCACAACAACCCGATCGACGTGCTCGGCGACGCGAGCCCGGAGCGGTACGCCAAGGCGCTCGACATCGCGGCGAGAGACAACGGCGCGGACGGCCTGCTGGTGGTGCTCACGCCGCAGGCGATGACCGATCCCACCCACACCGCGGAGGCGGTCGGGCAGCTCGCGAAGATCCCCAACAAGCCGGTGCTGGCGAGCTGGATGGGCGGTGGCGAGGTGGCCGCGGGCGAGGCGATCCTGAACCGGGCCGATATCCCGACGTTCATGTACCCCGACATGGCGGCGCGGATCTTCACGCACATGTGGCGGTACAGCAACAACCTGCGGTCGCTCTACGAGACCCCGATGCTGCCGGAGGGCGTGGAGACCGATCACGCCGCCTCCGGAGCCGCCGCGCGCGCGCTCGTGGAGCGGGTGCGGAACGCGGGCCGCACGATCCTCACCGAGATCGAGTCCAAGGCGCTGCTCGGGCACTACGGCATCCCGACCGTGGAGACGCGCCACGCCGCGACCCCGGACGAGGCCGTGTCCATCGCCGAGGCGATCGGCTATCCCGTCGTCGTGAAGCTCCACTCCGAGACCATCACGCACAAGACCGACGTGGGCGGCGTGCGGCTCGACCTGCGCGACGCCGACATGGTGCGCGCCGCCTGTGCCGCCATCGAGGGCGCCGTGCGCGAGCGCGCCGGCGAGGGCCACTTCGCGGGGGTCACGGTGCAGCGGATGGAGAAGCTCGACGGCTACGAGCTGATCCTCGGCAGCAGCCTCGACCCGCAATTCGGCCCGGTGCTGCTCTTCGGTTCGGGCGGGCAGCTCGTGGAGGTCTACCAGGATCACGCCCTCGGCCTGCCGCCCCTCACCACGACGCTCGCGCGGCGGTTGATGGAGCAGACGCGAGTGCTCACGGTGCTCAAGGGGGTGCGGGGCCGCCCGCCGGTGGACATCGACGCCGTGGAGAACCTGCTCGTCTGCTTCTCGCAGCTCGTCGCCGAGCAGCGCGGCATCGCCGAGATCGACATCAACCCGCTGCTCGCCTCGCCAGAGCGGCTCGTCGCGCTCGATGCGCGGGTCGTCGTGCACCCGCGCGGGGTGAAGGACGACGACATTCCGCCGCTCGCGATCCGGCCGTACCCGACCCAGTACGTCTCGAGCTTCCGGCTCCGCAACGGCCACGAGGTCACCATCCGGCCGATCCGTCCCGAGGACGAGCCGATGATGGTCCGATTCCACGAAACGCTGTCGGAACGGTCTGTCTACTTCCGGTACTTCCACCTGATCAAGCTGGGCCTCCGCGTGTCGCACGAGCGGCTCACGCGGATCTGCTTCATCGACTACGACCGCGACATGGCCCTCGTGGCCGAGACGCGACCCGGCGGCGATGCCGCCCCGTCGATCCTCGGGGTGGGACGGCTGACGCGCCAGCGCGGCGTGCCGTCGGGGGAGTTCGCCATCCTGGTGAGCGACGCGGCGCAGGGGCAGGGGCTCGGCACCGAGCTGCTCCGCCGCGTGGTGCAGGTGGGCCGCGACCAGGGGCTCTCCCGCATCACGGCCGACATCCTGCCCGAGAACCGCGACATGCAGCGCGTGTCGGAGAAGGTCGGCTTCGTGTGCCGCTACGACACCGACGCCGGCCTGGTGAAGGCCGAGATCGAGCTGTGACGATGTCGAGCGGATGAGCCGGCGCAGTCGATCTGGTTCGCCACAACTGCTTCGTGCCTGGGGCGTCGTGCCTCGGCGCACCTGGTGCGTGGTGCCTCCTTCAGGCTGCGACGACCGAGGCCCGATGCCCGCCGAGGCACCAGGCCCGACGCACGAGGCACGGCTGGCCTCTACGAGCCGGAGGGCTGGCCGAAGTTGACGCGCGGGGCCGCCTGCGCCTCCTTCGGCGCCTCGAAGTACGGGTACTCCTGGAAGCCGAAGATCTTCGCCGTGATGTTCGAGGGGAACCGGCGCCGCAGCGTGTTGTATTCCAGGATGCGCTCGTTGTAGCGCATACGGGCCACGCTCAGCCGGTTCTCGGTGCCCGACAGCTCGTCCATCAGCCGGTTGAACGACTCGCTCGACCGCAGCTGCGGGTAGTTCTCCACGATCATGAGGAGGCGCGCGAGTGCGGACGACTGCTCGTTGGCGGCCGCGATCGTCTCGCTGGGAGTGCGCGCGCCGGCGAGCTTGGCGCGCGACTCCGCGATCTGGCCAAACACGGCTTGCTCCTGCCCGGTGACGCCCTTCACGCTCTCGACGAGGTTGGGGGTGAGGTCGTTGCGGCGCAGCAATTGGTTCTGCACCTCGCCCCACGCCCCCTTGATGGCCTCTTCGCCGGAGGTGAAGCGGTTGTAGGAGCAGCCCGAGGCGCCAACGGCAGCCACGAGCAGGACGGCGAGCGACAGCAGGCGGACCCGATGGGTGTGCATGGGCCAACAGTGTAGCCGAGCTGTGGCATCGTGTGCGCAACCCTGAGGCTGCCGGCGGGGCGGGCGACGCGCCCCGCGTTCGACGCACCGCGGCATGGGAAAGTCGCGCTCCCGGTATATCCTTGAAGCCCTGACCGTACACCGACCCGCTCCTCCGGCAGCGAGTGCCGGGCTGCCCAGCCCCCTGCCGCGTCGCCGGCCGGGGCCCCGACGAAGGCGTCTCACGCGATGAAACCGATCACCCCCAAGGACACGGCCGACGTCGATCCCGTCGAAACCCGGGAGTGGCTCGACTCGCTCGACCACGTGATCGAGCGCGGCGGCCCGCGTCGTGCCGCGCGCCTGCTGCGTCAGCTCGAGATCCACGCGAGCCGTCACGGCATCAAGCCGCCGTTCACCGCCAACACGCCGTACGTGAACTCGATCCGGGCCGAGGACCAGCCGGCCATGCCGGGCAGCAACGAGATCGAGCGGCGCATCAAGAGCCTCGTCCGGTGGAACGCGCTGGCGATGGTGGTCCGGGCCAACAAGCACGAGGACGGCATCGGCGGCCACATCTCCACCTACGCCTCGGCGGCCACGCTCTACGAGGTGGGCTTCAACCACTTCTTCCGCGGGCGGGGGGAGTCGGGCGTCGAGGGCGACATCGTCTTCTTCCAGGGGCACGCGGCGCCCGGCATCTACGCGCGCGCGTTCCTCGAGGGGCGCATCAGCACCTCGCAGCTGGAGCAATTCCGCCGCGAGCTGGCCGAGGGGGGCGGGCTCTCCTCCTATCCGCACCCCTGGCTGATGCCCGAGTTCTGGGAGTTCCCGACCGTGTCGATGGGGCTCGGCCCCATCATGGCGATCTACCAGGCGCGCTTCAACCGCTATCTGGAGGACCGCGGCCTCGACAAGATGAACGGCCGCAAGGTGTGGTGCTTCCTCGGGGACGGCGAGACCGACGAGCCCGAGGCGCTCGGCGCCATCACGCTCGCCTCGCGTGAGCGGCTCGACAACCTCATCTTCGTCATCAACTGCAACCTGCAGCGGCTCGACGGCCCCGTGCGCGGCAACGGGCAGATCATCCAGGAGCTCGAGGCAATCTTCCGCGGCGCCGGCTGGCACGTGCTCAAGGTGCTCTGGGGCCGCGACTGGGATCCGCTGCTCGCCCGCGATCGCGACGGGATCCTGGCCCGCCGGATGGGCGAGATCGTCGACGGGCAGTATCAGAAGTACGCGGTCGAGTCGGGGGAGTACGTGCGCGAGCACTTCTGGGGCGCCGACCCGCGGCTGCGCGACATGGTGACGCACCTCACCGACGAGCAGCTCAAGAAGATGCGCCTCGGCGGGCACGACCCCGAGAAGGTCTACGCCGCCTTCAAGGCCGCCGTCGATCACCGGGGGGCCCCGACCGTCATCCTCGCGCGCACGATCAAGGGCTACGGCCTCGGCGAGGCCGGCGAGGGCAAGAACATCACGCACCAGCAGAAGAAGCTCAACGAGGACGAGCTGGCCGCCTTCCGCACGCGCTTCGGCATCCCGATCTCCGACGAGGAGGTGGCGCAGGCGCCCTTCTACCGGCCCTCGGACCTCAGCCCGGAGATCCAGTACCTGAAGGAGCGGCGGGCCGCCCTCGGCGGGCCCGTGCCGCGCCGCGTGGTGGTGGCGCCCGCGCTCAAGGGCGACACGCTCGGCGAGCTCTTCGAGGAGTTCCACCGGGGCACCGACGGCCGCACCGTCTCGACGACGATGGCGTTCGTGCGGATGCTGTCGAAGCTGCTGCGCGACAAGGAGCTGGGCCCGCTCGTCGTGCCGATCGTTCCCGACGAGGCGCGCACGTTCGGGATGGAGGCGCTCTTCCGGCAGGTGGGCATCTACTCGCACGTCGGCCAGCTCTACGAGCCGGTGGACGTCGACACGCTGCTCTACTACAAGGAAGCCACCAACGGGCAGATCTTCGAAGAGGGCATCACCGAGGCGGGCTCGATGTCCTCGTTCATCGCCGCCGGCACGGCCTACGCGACCCACGGCGTGAACACGATCCCCTTCTTCATCTTCTATTCGATGTTCGGCCTCCAGCGCGTGGGCGATCTCGCCTGGGCCGCGGGGGACATGCGCTGCCGCGGGTTCCTCCTCGGCGGCACCTCGGGCCGTACCACGCTCGCCGGCGAGGGACTGCAGCACCAGGACGGCAACAGCCACCTGCTCGCCCTGCCGATCCCCAACCTCCGGGGGTACGACCCGGCGTTCGCCTTCGAGATCGCGGCCATCATCGAGGACGGCATCCGGCGCATGTACTCCCGCGGCGAGAGCATCTTCTACTACCTCACGGTGATGAACGAGCAGTATGCGCAGCCGGCCATGCCCGAGGGCGCGCGCGAGGGCATCCTGCGCGGAATGTACAAGCTGCGTCCCGCCGGCAGCGGCCGGAGCAAGTTGACGGCGCAACTCTTCGGCAGCGGCGCCATCCTGCCCGAGGTGCTGAAGGCGCAGGAGCTGCTCGCCGAGAAGTACGGGGTCGCCGCCGATGTGTGGAGCGTCACGAGCTACGGGCAGCTGTACCGCGACGGCAACGCGTGCGAGCGATGGAACATGCTCCATCCCGGTGAGGCACCACGCGTGCCCTACCTCACGCAGGCCCTGGCCGGCGCGCCCGGCGTGCTGGTGGCCGCCTCCGATTACGTGAAGGCGCTGCCCCGGGCGATCGACCGGTGGATGCCGCGCCCGCTCACCACGCTCGGCACCGACGGGTTCGGCCGCAGCGAGAGCCGCGCCCGGCTGCGCGACTTCTTCGAGGTGGACGCCCGCTTCGTTACCGTCGCCGCGCTGCACGCCCTGCTCCAGGAGCAGCAGGTGGACGTCACGATGGTGCGCAAGGCGATGGCCGACCTCGACATCGACCCGGAGAAGCTCGACCCGGCAATCAGCTGACGGGCAGGCACGGGGCCCGGCCAGACGACCGGGCGGGCAGGGGGCTCTTCCCTGTGCGTGATGCGGCAGCGGCCGGCGGACGCGGGGGTGCGTCCCTGCCGAGCGACCGATGGACTGGCGGACCGACCGACTGACCGGACACACGACCATGGCGACTGTGGAATTCACACTGCCCGAGCTCGGAGAGAACGTTCCCGGCGGTGACGTGCTGCGCGTGCTGGTGAAGCCGGGCGACACGATCGCGCGGGAGCAGGCGGTGCTCGAACTCGAGACCGACAAGGCCACCCTCGAGGTGCCCTCGTCGGTGGCGGGCCGCGTGGTGGACGTGCGGGTGACGCCTGGCGAGCGGGTCACGGTCGGGCAGGTGGTGCTCACCGTGGAGGCCGAGCTGGCGAGGCCGGCGCACGCCCCGACGGCCCCGGGCGGCAGCCACGACGCACCGCCCGAAGCCCTGCCGGCACGGCAGGTGACCGAATCCCCGACCGGGGTCGCCGGGGCCGCAGCCACGCCGGCCGGTCCAGAGGACGTCGAAGCGGCCGCGCTCGATCGAGGCGCCGACGCCGCGACCGGGCCGCAGGAGCCGCCAGCCGGCCCCGCCGGGCCGCTGGAGTTCCGGCTGCCCGAACTGGGCGAGAACGTGCCGGGCGGCGACGTGCTGCGCGTGCTGGTCGCGGCGGGTGACACGCTGGCGCGCGATCAGCCCGTCCTCGAACTCGAAACCGACAAGGCGACGCTCGAGGTGCCCTCCAGCGTCGCGGGGCGCGTCGTCGAGGTGCACACGAAGCCCGGCGACAGGGTCACGGTGGGGCAGTTGGTGCTTGTCGTCGACGGGGGGACGCAGAACCTGGCTGCCGCTGGTCCGGCGCGGAGCGCGGGCACGGAGCGG
>Ga0114939_10001480_pt1 | contig 18407 bp, 13 predicted proteins | sample AshMeaCrysSpring_FD_87196 | JGI IMG/M metagenome (GOLD analysis project Ga0114939, IMG submission 87196) | Groundwater microbial communities from Big Spring, Nevada to study Microbial Dark Matter (Phase II) - Ash Meadows Crystal Spring | ecosystem: Environmental > Aquatic > Deep subsurface >...
ATGCGATCGCTCCTTTCCCAAGGTCATCCAGATAGTCCTTTATTACTGTATGTTGGTCGTTTATCAGCAGAAAAAGAGATTGAACGCATTAAACCTATTTTAGAAGCCATTCCAGATGCTCGTTTAGCACTTGTGGGTGATGGTCCCCATCGTCAAAACCTTGAAAAGCACTTTGCTGGTACTAATACTTATTTTGTCGGTTATTTAAAAGGTAAAGAATTAGGCTCAGCCTTCGCAAGTGCTGATGCTTTTATTTTTCCCTCCCGCACAGAAACTTTAGGATTAGTTTTATTAGAAGCTATGGCCGCTGGCTGTCCTGTAGTTGCCGCAAATTCAGGAGGTATTCCTGATATTGTTACAGATGGAGTTAATGGCTTTTTATTTGCACCAGAAGAAGATGATAAAGGAGCAATTGCTGCGACAATGCGCTTACTCGCAAATCAACAAGAAAGAGAAATTATTCGCTCCAATGCTCGCCAAGAAGCCGAACGTTGGGGATGGTCTGCCGCAACAGGGCAACTACAAAATTTTTATCACCAAGTAGTTGGTACTAAGGAGCATGTAAAAGTAGCATAATGACTTGACATGACTAATGGCTAATTACTAATAGAAGAATGGCTAATTGCTAATTGCTAATCGCTAATTGCTAATTGCTAATTACTGTTAGTTGTTAGTTGTTAGTCATTGTTTTTTTAGGATACTTTTCTCAAAAATATTAATAATTATAAACACTAAAATTCCCATGACTCTTCCTAGTCCTGGTAGCGTATTAACTACATTAACTGAATTAACTCAAGTTAATCGTACCCACGCTTTATTAAGACGTGTCAAAGACCTATCTGTAAATGAATTTGTTTGTTTATTAGACTTTATTACAGCAGAATTTCAACAGTTTCTAAGAGCAATTGAATTAATTAATAATGAAGCTCTAGAAACTATGTTAGAAAAGGTTCTGGAAGCAATTACTTTAAAAATAGGACAAATCCTTAAAGCCGAACATACAGCTATTTTTCTTGTTGATTATGATAAAAGTCAACTTTGGTCTAAAGTTCCTCAGGATAATGTTCTCAAGCCTTTAGAAATTAGAACTCCTATTACTGTTGGTATTCCGGGTCATGTGGCTAGTACTGGTTTATGTTTAAATATTCCTGATACATCAACTCATCCTCTTTTTAGCCCAGATTTAGAAAAGCAAATGGGCTATAAAATGCAAAATATTTTATGTATGCCAGTAATGAGTAGTAAAGGTCTAGTTGTTGCGGTAGTGCAGTTGGCTAATAAGAGTGGCAATGTGACTTTTAATGATGAGGATGAGCAAAGATTTAAAGATTTTGCAGCTTCTATTGGTATTATTTTAGAAAGTTGTCAATCGTTTTATGTAGCTGCCCGCAATCAAAGAGGGGCGACTGCATTATTAAGGGCTACTCAAACTTTAGGACAAAGTTTAGATTTAGAAGCTACTTTGCAAATTGTTATGGAACAAGCTCGCATTTTAATGCAAGCTGACCGTAGCACCTTGTTTTTATATAGAAAAGAAATGGGAGAATTATGGACTAAGGTAGCTGCTGTTGATGAAGAAATAATGATAGAAATTCGCCAGCCTTCTAATCGAGGAATTGCTGGTTATGTTGCATCTACTGGAGAAGCTTTAAATATTCCAGATGCTTATAAAGATCCAAGATTTGACCCTAGTACAGATAGAATGACAGGATATTTTACACGAAATATTTTGTGTTTGCCTGTTTTTAATTCTGCCAATGAGTTAATCGGAGTTACTCAGCTAATTAATAAACATCAGGGAAGTTTTAGTTCTTCTGATGAAGAATTTATGAGGGCGTTTAATATTCAAGCTGGGATTGCTTTAGAAAATGCTCGTTTATTTGAAAATGTTTTATTGGAAAAACAATATCAAAAAGATATTTTACAAAGTCTTTCTGATGCGGTGATATCCACAGATATGGAGGGAAGAATTGTTACTATAAATGATGCAGCTTTAGGGTTATTAGGTTGCCCTGTTGGAGAAGCTAATTTTAAAAATAATAAACACTTTTGGGAACAAAATTTAGTTGGGCGCTTAATTTGGGAAGTTGTACCCATTGAAAATTTACAATTACGTCTTGAGGATAGTTTAAAGAGTGGTGCTAGACATTATGTCCCAGAACAAAGTTTGACAGTGGGAATTTCAACAAAAGCTGATAGCGGTATGTATATTTTATCTATTAGCGAACGCTCAAATCCTGAATTATTTATTCCCTGGAATCAACCCGTGACTCCTTTACCAGATTGGATTCATGAAAAAAATATCAAAAAAATCGAGCGGAGTATAAACCTTAGTATTAATCCTTTAACTAATCCAGAGGGTGGTGTTCGTGGTGGTTTAATTGTACTAGAAGATATTAGTCATGAGAAGAGATTAAAAACCACTATGTATCGTTATTTGACACCTGAGGTAGCGGAGCAGGTGATGGCTTTAGGCGAAGATGCCTTAATGGTAGGCGAACGTAGGTCGGCTACAATATTATTTTCCGATATTCGAGGTTATACGACCCTCACAGAAAATTTAGGGGCTGCTGAGGTAATGTCTCTACTAAATCAATATTTTGAAACAATGGTAGAGTCTGTCTTTAATTACGAAGGAACCCTTGATAAATTTATCGGTGATGCTTTAATGGCGGTATTTGGTGCCCCCCTGCCCTTAGAAAATCATGCTTGGCGTGCAGTCCAATCAGCTTTAGATATGCGGCAGCGGCTAGTTGAATTTAATCAAAGAAGAATTATTCAAGAACAACCTCTGATAAAAATTGGTATAGGTATTAGTTCTGGGGAAGTTGTTTCCGGTAATATTGGTTCCCATAAACGTATGGATTATACCGTCATTGGGGATAGTGTAAATTTAAGCGCTCGCCTTGAGGGAGTTACAAAGGATTATGGTTGTGACATTATTATTAGCGAGTATACCTATAATTTATGTAGCGAACGAATTTTGGTCAGACAATTAGATAAAATTCGCGTCAAAGGCAAAAATCAAGCTGTAAATATCTATGAATTAATAAGCGATCGCTCCCAACCTGTAGAAGCAAAAATAGAAGAATTCTTATTTCACTACCATACAGGACGCTCGGCATATTTATCAGGAGAATTTGACAAGGCTATGACTTGTTTTCAAGCCGCAAAAAAAATTCGTCCCTTTGATAAAGCCGTAAATATACATCTACAACGCGCCCGTAACTTCCTAATCCAACCTCCACCAGAATCTTGGGATGGAGTGTGGATAATGATGAATAAATAGAAAGCAACTGGAAAGCAACTGGAAAGCAATATAAATCTAAAATCCCCCGAAGTAAATTCGGGGGAAATCTCAAGAAACGATAAAATCTTGTATGTAATAAATCTTCTTCTATTCAATACTGACCGTTTATTTATTCCTCATCACTACTAGGTTGACCAAATGGGTCTTCACCAATTCCCAGTTGTTTTTTTGCTCGTTTTAACTGTTTCCATAAAGCTTTTATTTGTTTATATGCTTCTTGTGGTGGAATTTTACCATTAGTTTCTAAATTGCAAATCAAACTTATTTTTTGAGAAAATTCCTGTAAATTCGCATTAAACAATAAATTTTCCGGTCTCACTTGACCGTAATAACGACCCCTAGGATAAATGAAATCATCCTTATTTGTCATCGCCTTCTCCACTTATTTAACTTCCTCCACTTTTACCAACCTATGCCAGTAATAAAAACAGCATTTTTGCTGATTCTATTATTTGTCTACTACTTGTATTCACAATTATTTGATACCATATTGTCTTTAATTTACTTGATTCAATTCAGATGGCTGTATTAGCCAATACTTTTATTTTAATTACTATTTTAAGTAAATATAAATATTAAAGAGAATAAAATGTTACAAAATACACTTAATATTCTATATTTTTTTAGGGACTTAGATTCGTTACAAAAATTACAGAAGAATATAATTATGGTGTAAAAAATATAACTTTAGGTCTATAACTGTTTGTGATTAGTACAGATTAGGTAGCATCTTTGCTTGAGGCTGCGCTCATAGGACTTATTAAATTTATAATAATTAAGCCGAAATTCTCAAACCTGCTCATAAATAATAAAGTAGCTCCTCACCATGTCTGTTTATTCCAAACTATACGAAGGCAAAGCCAAGATTCTCTACAGTACCGATGACCCAGAAGTTTTACTGGCTGATTACAAAGATGATGCCACAGCTTTTAATGCCCAGAAACGTGGAAGCATCCAGGGAAAAGGGAATATCAATTGTAGCATTTCTAGTAAACTCTTTCAAGAATTAGAATTATATGGTGTAAATACTCACTACATAGATAGTCCAACAGCTAATCAGATGCGGGTAAAGTCGGTGAAGATTTTCCCCATAGAGGTAGTAGTTAGAAATATAGTGGCGGGTAGTCTGAATCAACAAACTGGTTTGCCAGTGGGGACAATAATCAAAGAACCTTTAGTGGAGTTTTACTATAAGAATGACCAACTGGGGGACCCTTTATTAACAAGGGAAAGATTATTTTTGATGAAATTAGCCACCCCGGAACAACTTGAGACGATTACTCATCTAGCATTACAAATCAACAAGTTTCTCCAGGGATTTTGGCAATCATGCGAAATCACTTTAGTGGATTTTAAATTAGAATTTGGTTTGGATTGCGCTGGGCAAATACTTTTGGCAGATGAAATAAGTCCTGACACTTGCCGACTGTGGGACAGTAATGAAACTGACCCAAATCGCCGAGTACTAGATAAAGACCGTTTTCGTAGGGATTTAGGGGATGTAGAGGGTGCTTATCAGGAGGTTCTACAGCGCGTGTTAAAAAGAGTAGAAGCAAAAAAATAGATAAGAAAAGTTATTATTTGACTTTTGTATAAATGCTTTGCCCATGTACAGTGGGAAAGCATTTGTAAAAAGATAAATTTACTTTACCCTTTATTAACTTGTACAAGCTTCCAAAAATGGTGTGTGGTAGTGAAAAGGAATACATATAGAATGCGCTTATCTCCTATTTTGGCTACAGCAATATCAATTGCAGCCCCCTTGGGTTTTATTTTGCCCGGTGTAGCACAAAACATTCCAACTGAAAAAAAAATAGATGTTATATCATCTGTTAACCCGCAAGATTCTGTAAAACAGGATTCTCCACCAGCATTATTAGATTTGCAGCCAGGTAATTTTTCGGAAAATTTAAGGACTTCTGGTGCCCAAGTTTTAGGAAAGGTTATCGTGCCGACTGTAACGGTAGAAAGTTTGGCCCAAGTAGAGCGATCGCCAAGGCAAATTCCCAAAAAACCATTGCCACAAAAACCCGTACTGCAAAAACCTGTAACGCCAAAACCTGTAACGCCAAAACCAATTCCCCAACCAAATCCAACTGTTCCAGATATTCCACCTCCAGGAAATCAGATACCAATTCCTTCCCCAGGGGAAAACCAGGCAATTCCCCAACCTCCACTAACTCCCCCGGATAGTCAACCAGATAGTCAACCCACTACGAATCCAGAAGCCGCAGAACCACGGGTATTAGTATCAGAAGTTTCTGTTAAAGCCGAAAATGGGCAGTTAAGTCCTGAATTGGAACAAGAAGTTTATAAAGCCATTCGTACCCAACCGGGAAGAACAACTACTCGTTCCCAATTACAGGAAGACATTAACGCTATTTTTGCCACTGGATTTTTTGCAAATGTTCAAGCATTTCCAGAAGATACTCCCTTAGGAGTACGGGTTAGCTTTACAGTTCAACCAAATCCAGTTTTAACCAAGGTTGAAATTCAAGCCAATGGTGATACTGGCGTACCTTCAGTACTATCACCAGAAGTAGCACAAAAAATCTTTACTCCTCAATACGGAAAGATTCTTAATCTTAAAGACCTGCAAGAAGGGATTAAGAAATTAACTGGAGAATATCAAAAGCAGGGTTATGTATTGGCCAATATTGTTGGTGTGCCCCAGGTGACAGAAAATGGAATCGTCACTTTACAAGTAGTAGAGGGGGTAGTAGAAAGCGTCCAAGTCCGTTTCCGTAATAAAGACGGCGAAACAACAGATGCTGCTGGAAAGCCTTTACAAGGAAGAACAAAAAGTTACATTGTGACAAGGGAAGTAGAGTTAAAGCCAAATCAGGTATTTAACCGCAACATAGTTCAAAGAGATTTACAACGGGTATTTTCTTTGGGATTATTTGAAGACATAAATGTGTCTTTAGACCCTGGTAATGACCCCAGTAAAGTTAATGTGGTAATGAATGTAGTGGAACGTAATAGTGGTTCCATTGCCGCTGGTGCTGGTATAAGTTCTGCTAGTGGTTTATTTGGTAGTGCCAGTTACCAAGAGCAAAATTTAGGTGGCAGAAACCAAAAATTAGGAGCTGAGGCACAAATAGGAGAAAGGGATTTATTATTTAACCTTAGTTTTACAGACCCCTGGATTGCTGGTGATAAATACAGGACTTCTTTCACTACTAATATTTTCCGTCGTCAATCAATTTCTTTAATTTTTGATGGGCCACAAAGTGATATTGAAACTTTTAACCCAGGTGACATCAACAGCGATGGCGATCGCCCTCGCGTTGTCCGTTTAGGTGGCGGTGTTACTTTTTCTCGTCCTTTATCACCAAATCCCTATAAACCATCCGAATGGAATGCTTCCTTAGGCTTACAGTATCAAAGAATTTCAATCCAAGATAGGGATGGCAACATCAGAAAGGAAGGAAGGTTGGATTCTGATAATCTTGGAAATATTGACTGCGCTACGACCCCCAGCAATTGTCTTAACCTCAGCCAATCAGGAACAGGGGAAGACGATTTACTACTATTCCAACTTGGGGCATCTCGCGATCGCAGAAACAACCCCCTACAACCCACCAGCGGTTCCTTCCTACGATTAGGAGTAGACCAATCTGTACCGGTAGGTAATGGCAGTATTTCCTTGACAAGGTTCCGAGGTAGTTATAGTCAATATTTCCCAGTCAAAATTACAAGCTTCACAAAAGGACCAGAAACCCTAGCCTTTAACTTTCAAGGCGGTACAATTTTAGGTGACGTACCCCCCTATGAAGCCTTCTCTTTAGGTGGCAGTAACTCTGTAAGAGGTTATGATGAGGGCACTTTAGGAAGCGGTCGCAGTTATTTACAAGCAACAGCCGAATATCGCTTTCCAGTATTTTCACTGATTAGCGGTGCCTTATTTGTTGACTATGGAACAGATTTAGGTACTGGGACTAGGGCCGCAGACCTACTAAATAAAAATGGTAGTGGCTTTGGCTATGGTGTAGGCGTAAGGGTACAGTCCCCCTTAGGACCTATCCGTATTGATTACGGCTTTAACGATGATGGAGACAGCCGTATTAACTTTGGTATTGGGGAAAGATTTTAGAAAGTTAGCTGTTATGTTTGGGCACCCAATCTTATTCTGTAATTATTTGAGGGCTTGAATTCGAGTCTTGAATTCAGGGCTTTAATTCTTTTCGGCTGGACTTCGGCACCAATCGGTATCAATCCTTAACTGCGAACTTACAACTGATAACCAATGGCAAAAAATTTACATGTGTTTTCCCGTTAGCTTGTAAATTTTGATTTTTCAGCCAATACTATTGCATTATTAGGCAATAGAAAAAATTCATTGGCATTCCCATGACCTCCTCTTTCTTTGTGGAGGTGTTTTATTATACTTAAGACAATCGAAAAATAATTTTCTCCGTAATCAACAAAAGTCGGTTATAACCGACTAAAACTGTTGAGGTTTCGGATTGCCTATTTTGCGATTGGATTAAAGTTATAAAATCGAGATTTTGTCTGGAAGGGAAATAAAATCTTCCCGAACACCTCTATCAATTACTGAATACGAAGAAAAGCAACTAACCGAAATGTCTTTATCGTTCCCTATGCAACAGCACACCTTAGCAGCAGTAATAACCCAAACAGGTATAGGACTGCATAGCGGTGCAATCACCAAAGTTCGCATTTTACCTGCACAAGCAGGAAGTGGGCGTTATTTTGTGCGGGTAGATTTACCGGATAATCCAATCATTCCAGCACAAGTAGCGGCGGTTAGTCAAACAATTCTTTCGACTCAGCTAGGGGAGGGCGAAAACAGTGTGCGTACTGTGGAACATTTATTAGCAGCTCTAGTTGCTATGGGTGTAAATAATGCCCAAATTGAAATAGACGGTTCTGAGGTCCCGCTATTAGATGGTTCTGCTCAAATTTGGGCAGAAAGCATAGCAAAGGTAGGGTTAAGCGCACAAACAGGGGAAGAAGTTTCTCTAGTTGTTCAGGAGCCAATTTGGGTACGTGAGAAAGATGCTTTTGTCGCAGCCCTTCCTGGAGAACAAACGCGCTTTACTTACGGGATTGATTTTGATTTACCAGCCATTGGAAATCAATGGTATAGTTGGTCTCCTAATAGGAATGAGGGTTTTTCCGATAGTAGCTTTGCTCTTGAGATTGCTCCTGCCCGTACATTTGGATTGCTACATCAAATTGAGTACCTGCAAAAATCAGGATTAATTAAAGGTGGAAGCTTAGACAATGCTTTAGTTTGCGGTCCAGATGGTTGGATAAATCCACCGTTAAGATTTGCAAATGAACCAGTACGTCATAAAATCTTGGACTTAGTAGGAGATTTAAGCTTACTGGGTAATTTACCCAATGCCCATTACTTGGCATATAAAGCCAGTCATGATTTACACATTAAACTGGCACAAAAAATTTTAGACTTGAAAGCAGTTAGGATTTAAACCCTCACTTTCTCAAAGCCTAAAATTTTCTGTTCAAGACCTTAGGCACTGGATAATAACTCACTCCTAAAAGTCAACAACAACCGAGCTTACCAATGTCAATTGCTACCGAAGTAAACATAACTAATACTTCCGCACCTGCATCTACTGTAATAAAAGTGACTGGTGATATTCCAACAGTATCTGAAACTAAAAAAACCTTCAATATTGAAGAAATTCAGAAACTGCTACCTCATCGCTATCCTTTTTTACTCCTAGACCGAATCATTGACTATGTGCCGGGAAAAAGTGCTATTGGTATTAAAAACGTGACCTTTAATGAACCCCTTTTCCAAGGGCATTTTCCAGGACGTTCAATTATGCCAGGAGTGCTAATAGTAGAAGCAATGGCACAAGTTGGTGGTGTCGTGATGACCCAGGTAGCAGAAATGGAGGGTGGACTTTTTCTTTTTGCTGGTATTGATAAAGTTCGCTTCCGCCGCCAAGTAGTTCCAGGAGACCAACTAGTAATGACCTTGGAACTGTTGTGGGTAAAACAACGTCGTTTCGGTAAGATGCAGGCTAAAGCCGAGGTAGACGGTCAGCTCGCTTGTGAAGGCGAACTGATGTTTTCTCTTGCTAGTTAAATATCCGGCGCTTGTGGTGTAGGGCACACAAAACCCGTGCCCTAACTAAATCCAGCAAAAGGAAAGGTAAGAATAAATCAGTAACCACAGTAGGCTCACACGATTCTCGATTTTCGTCGCCCTCACACAAAGCAAACCCCATCGCTTTCGGCAACCGAATAGTAAACACTCAGCACTCAAGACTTTTCTGGAGATGCACCCTTGAAGACGCTAATTCATCCAACTGCTGTAATTAATCCTAACGCGGAGTTGCACCCGACAGTGCAAGTCGGTGCTTATGCTGTGATTGGAGGGCATGTAAAAGTCGGTCCCGAAACTGTAATTGGCGCTCATGTGGTGCTAGAGGGACCTCTAGAAATCGGGGCGCGCAATCAAATTTTTCCAGGAGCCGCCATTGGCATGGAGCCTCAAGACCTAAAATTCGCTGGCGAACCTAGTCGAGTTGAGATTGGTGACAATAACCAAATTCGGGAATATGTCACTATCAACCGAGCTACTGGAGCCGGAGAAGTGACTCGCATTGGTAACAATAACCTTTTAATGGCTTATGTACATGTGGGTCATAATTGTGAAATTGAGGATTCTGTAATTATCGCCAACTCCGTAGCCCTTGCAGGTCACGTATACATCGAATCACGCGCTAGACTTAGTGGAGTCTTAGGCGTCCACCAGTTTGTCCACATCGGTAGACACGCTATGGTGGGCGGTATGACTCGCATCGACCGAGATGTCCCACCTTTTATGTTAGTGGAAGGTAATCCATCACGGATTAGGTCGCTCAATTTAGTTGGGCTAAAACGTGGTGGTTTCACTAGTGCTGAGATGAAACTTTTGAAACAAGCCTTCCGCACTTTATATCGTTCTGATTTAGTATTTAAAGATGCTTTAGAAGAATTAGAATTACTGGGAGATACAGAACATCTCCAACATCTACGACGTTTCCTTTTGCTTTCCCAAATGCCTGGAAGACGTGGTTTAATTCCTGGTAGAGGTAAAGCTGTTGGAAATAGTCAGGATTAACCTATTGCTTACTATGGGAATAGGGAGTAGAGATTGGGCAATGGTCAGTAGGTCGTAAGAGGTTAAGATTTATTAATAATAATTGTATTAATTATCTGTTAGCTAAAAGCCTAATTAAAGAGTTCTTAACTCCAAATTCCCTCCTTACCAAACCCCAACTCCCAACTCCTAACTCCCAACTGCCAAAAACTAAATCCTAACTCCCAAACCCCAACTTCTATATCTAATGCGGTTATTTATTAGCACTGGTGAAGTCTCTGGCGATTTACAGGGGGCTTTACTTATTGAAGCACTAAAAGAACAAGCAAAAGAAAAAGGATTAGAATTAGAAATTTTTGCCTTGGGTGGTGAAAAAATGGCTGCTGTCGGCGCCAAAATAGTTGGCGATACAACTGTTATCGCTTCTATGGGTCTTTTAGAAACTTTGCCATTTCTTGTCCCAACTATTAAAGTCCGTCAAAAAGCTATTGCTTGTCTTAAAGAAAATCCCCCCGACTTGGTAGTGCTGATAGATAATATGGGCTTAAATATTGCTGTTGGTCAATTTATACGCCGTAATTATCCTAAAATCCCGTTAGTATACTACATAGCCCCCCAAGCATGGGCTGCTAATTTAAGATTTCTAACTGCTACTACGACTTCTCAAATTGTTAGTGTTTGTGATAAATTATTGGCTATTTTCCCAGAGGAAGCCCGTTATTTTAGTCGTCATGGGGCTAATGTAACTTGGGTTGGTCATCCTTTAGTTGATAGAATGCAAACCTTTCCCACTAGAGAAGAAGCGCGTAGTATTTTAAATATTACCGAAGATGATGTTGCTGTGGCTTTACTGCCAGCTTCCCGCCATCAAGAATTAAAATATTTATTACCAACTATTTTTAAAACCGCACAAAATATTCAAGCCCAATTACCCAAAGTACATTTTTGGATCCCTCTTTCCTTGGAAGTATTTCGTAAACCCATAGAAGATGCTATTCAAAGCTATGGTTTACAGGCTACTGTTATCTCTAATCATCAACAGAAACAAGTTTTAGCTGCTGCTGATTTAGCCATAACCAAATGTGGAACAGTTAATTTAGAATTAGCCTTATTAAAAGTACCCCAAGTTGTAATGTATAAACTTCAGGGGTTTAGCTTTTGGGTAGCAGAGAATATCATGAAACTTTCTTTGCCTTTTGCTTGCCCTGCTAATTTGGTTGTCATGAAACCTATTGTTCCTGAGTTTATTCAAAATCGTGCTTCAGTTGAAAATCTGACTCAGGCAGCTATGGAATTGCTTACTGACACTCAAAGGCGATCGCAAACCATCAGCGATTACCAACAAATGAGTCTAACTTTGGGTGAAACAGGCGTTTGTTCCCGTGTTGCAAAGGAAATTTTAGATTTGATGCTAATAACTAATGGCTAATGGCTAATGGCTGATGGCTAATATCAAATCCGATAGCTTATGAGTAATAAAACCGCTCCTGAGCCAAGGACGCCAAGGGAAGAGAAAAGAGAGAATAATACCGAAGAAGTGCGGATTTGATATAAATTGCTAATTGACATAAGACAAAAATACATAGATTACACTTCAAGGAAGCATAAGCAATTAGTCTTGAGGATACATTTTGTTGGGTTTGTAGTTGCCCTTAGGCACCTTTAAAGAATCAAGAGGAATTAAGCGAAACTACATACTTTCAATTTTACCTAACAAAGATATTTTTATTTTAATTTAGGCCATATTGTTTAGCAAACTCTAAATGTAATTGATAATCTCTGACTTTTTGTGTGGCTAATCCATAATTAGGATGCCTAGCGGGCACTTCTTTCATTAAAGTAATGGCGTCTTCCCACTGGTTTACAACTAAAGTCCACTCTTCCGGTGATTGGGCTATTTTCATTAGTCTTGATGCACTATCTGCTTTTTTTGTGGCGGCTTCAAAACTATCAAGTTTTGTTGTTTTTTTAGATTCTGATGCAGGATTTTCTGTAGCTGTTTGTGGGGAAGATTGATAGGTAACTTGATTTACATACATTGCTTCTTTAACTTGAGGCAAGTTTATAAACATATATACCCAGATGCTTCCCACTGTAATGATAAGGAAAGTTAATACTTTTTTGGGTAAGTTGCCCCTATTTACCGACTCTTTTGGGGCGATCGCTACCTCTTGTTGCCCTACCTCTTGTTGCCCTACTGCTTGTTGCCCTACTGCTTGTTGCCCAATTATATTCCTATCTCCTTGGGGCTGTTGCTGGGTAACATAACCAGAATTATTCGGAGTTTCTACAATAACTTGTGCTGGGACAAAAACTTTCTCCGCTTCTTCTGCTGTTTCTAGTAAGTCTCGGCTAAAAATAACTTTATTAAATAAGTAATCTATCTGATACAACCCAGCAGCTATAGTCAGCCAGAAAAAGACAAATACTATTTGTAAGTTGCTGTCGGGAGTAAAATCAAAGAGAATTTTTTTATAGTTAAGGTTAAAAATTGGTAATAGTGGAGTACAAAACATTGTGGTAATTAGGGTCGATAAGATAAACACAACCCAACTATATAAAGCACTTCGCCAACTCATTAATCCTGGTAAAAATCCCTGGGGACTTTTGAAACCTAATTGTTTACGAGACGAGATAAATTTACTCTTAGCGAAATGATCTAAAAAGCTTATCAGAGGTATAGGTATTATTAATAATAATATAAATATAACTGTGGATAACTCCGGTGTTTGAGACCATTTATTTAAATTGTTTCCTAAACCACCTGTATTTTTAATCAGAATTGCAAAAGCAGTCATTAACCCTGATAGCATCAGGGCATTTAACCATGAGTTTCCAGAGGGGAAGAATTTACCAAATCTGATTTTTGTCATCTCAACATATCCGCCATTTCTTTTCTACTATTACCAAAGGCGGTTGCATTAAATAATACATGTACTTTGGTAAATCAGTGCATGTATTATTTAACATAGTTATTAAAAATCAGCATCTATCTTAGGTAAATGAGGATTTAGATAGATATTGCTAATTGCTAATTGCTAATTGCTAATTGCTAGTTGCTAATTGCTAATTGTGAATAAATATTAGCCATTAACCATTAGCCATTAGCCATTAGCCATTAACCATTAGCAATTAGCCTAATAAATCCTTAAAATTTAGTTTTATATATGAATATTTCTCAACGTCATCCGTGGTCTTTAACTGAAGAAGAAGCAATCACTGTCCAAGAGAAGTTAAAGTCAGAGGTCATTACTGAAGATAAATTTAATACTCCAGTAAAATACGTAGCTGGAGTGGATATGGCTGTGGAAGAGGATGGGAAAATTTGTCGCGCTGGGGTTGCTGTGTTAAGTTTTCCAGATTTAGAAGTTAAGGAGACTAGTATTGCTTATAGCCCTATGGACTTTCCTTATATTCCAGGGCTGTTATCTTTTAGAGAAGTTCCAGCAGTGTTGGAAGCTTTAAAAAAATTAACTATCGCGCCAGATATTATCCTTTGTGATGGACAGGGAATTGCACATCCTAGGCGTTTTGGTTTTGCTTGTCATTTGGGAATTTTAGTTGATATGCCCACTATTGGCGTAGCAAAATCTTGGTTTATTGGAGAATATGGGGAGTTAGGGACAAAACGGGGTAGCTGGGAACCATTGGTGGATAAGGGAGAAATTGTTGGGGCTTTATTGCGATCCCAGTCTAATGTCAAACCAATTTATGTATCTATTGGACATCGTATTAGCTTACCCACTGCGATAGATTATGTATTAAAATGTGCCCCAAAGTATCGCTTACCAGAAACCACAAGGCTTTCAGATAGATTAAGTCGAGGCAATTTGTCAACAAATTACGACCAATTTTAGTTACAATTTTTACTTTTTTAAATCACTATTTTATCTCGTAGGGGGCGTACTTCACTATAGCCGTTTATTCCCATAATCTGATAGCTTTTATTATCCTTTAGTTGTCGCTTTATTGTTTGCTGTGTTAGGAATCTCAAAGATAGAGATTGAATTATCTTGTAAAAGCTAGCGAAAAAAAGTGATGAATACAATTACTTTACAGTGGTTTGATGGGAGTCAATATCAAAGGAAAAAAATAACTGACCAGCAAAATAACAGTAAAAATCCAGGTACTTTTAGAATAGGGCGCGACCCTTTACGATGCGATATTGTCCTGACTGACCCAACTGTATCTGGTCTACATGTAGAAATATTTTTTCAACAAAAAAATCAATGCTTTTGTATTCGTAATCTACGTAGCAGTAATCCTCCTATTATTGATGGACAGCCATTGTCCTTTGGTGAAATGTCTTTAAAAGAAGGCAGTATTATTTATTTAGGAAATCAGCCTCTACAAATCATTCTGATTTCTATTTTAGGGGGCAGTCCTATTCCCGCAACAATAATTACTCCACCACCACCGACCTTAGTTACCAATAGAAATAAGCCAAAATCTGTCGGTGGAAACTATAATCATCCAACTCCGCCACCACAACAACGAGTCAGCTATGGCTTAACTTGTCCTAGGTGTCAGAAAATATCTCCCTATGAAAATCAACATTTACCCTGTCCTTGGTGTGGCACATCTTTAGCTGCTGCAGAGAGTGTATTAATATCCCCGGATTTGTAATATGGAAAGTAAAAATCATGGTATTGGAAATGATTGAATTCAGATATAAATAATTTCTTCCGTTGCGCCTTTAGCTGATTTTAGACCTCAGATACAACCAGAAATCAATCAACCGCAAATCAATCAACCGCAAATCAATCAATTAGATATAAACCTGAATATCCATAGCTTTTTAATAAATGATTATTCAAGTACAACTTTACTGGCAAGAGGCATCGGGCGATCGCCGGGAACCAAAATTAAATACTCCCATTGCTTTTGGTAGAGATTTCGGACAGATGCCGACGGATTTACAAGGGCAAAGAGTCTCGCGAGTACTCTTAAATCATGACCAAGTATCTCGTTACCATGCTTTGATTCTATGGGAAAATTCCCAGCTGGTAGTTGTTGACCAAAATAGTATTAACGGTATTTATGTTAACGGTCAGCGTCAAAGTCGTTGTGTTTTAAAGAATGAGGATATTTTACAAATTGGCGGCTATGATATAACTCTTCGTTTTGCTGCCTTTGGTAATAGTCCCAGTCCACAAGCATTATCAGCTATTCAGTTTAATCCCGATACAAATTTACCTGACCCAAATTTACTTGCACAACCAATTTTTAGTGTCGGAAGTTTCCCTCCAGCAATATTTGAAGAGGAATTAGTTCCCATACAGGCTATTCATGCTACCCGTTTACCTGTAGACCAATGCGATTATGCTGCTGTAGGGGCTGGATTGGGTAGTTTTATCTGGGTAGATTTATTACGCATTAGCGGCATTAAGTTAGAACAAATTGTAGCGCTGGGGTTAGAAGCCCAACCCTATGCCCGTTATAAACGCCTTTGTTTAAATTCTCAGATTCCTTTACATGAAAGATTAAGGTCAAATTCTGATTCTTGCCCCGATAATATTTGGGCTTTTCCCAGCTATGCTTGGCGGGAAGCTTGGGATGATTTAAAAGCTGGGAAATTAGACCTTTCTTTAAAATATCTCTGGCAAGTCTTTGCTGAACCTACCTTTGCTGAAACCTATACTCCCCGCGCTAAAAATGTCTTTGATTCTATAGATAGGGAAGCAAAGCGTATTGGCTGGGAAGAAATATATCGCTATGGAAGAGTCAGAGGGATTCGCAAAACTGATGATGGTCGCTACTGTATTGCCTATTCCCGCCAAGGTGGGGGAAAACATGCTTTTTTAATAGCTCGTTATATCCATTTAGCTACTGGTTATCCAGCTATTCAATTTCTCCCTGATTTACGAGAGTATCGGGAAAAATATCAAGATTTTAAATCTGTAGTCAATGCCTATGAGGAACACGACCATGTTTACCAACAATTAGAGAAGCAAGGGGGAATAGTATTAATTAGGGGTCGGGGAATTGTGGCTTCCCGTGTTTTGCAGCGTTTATTTGAAGCAAGACAGAAAAATAAAGATATAGCTGTATTACATTTAATGCGATCGCCCAAACCTAACGGCAATAAATTTGCTTCCGCCCAGCGTAGCGTCAAAAATCATTATGAATTTCAGCCCTTTAATTGGCCTAAAGCTTGTTGGGGAGGAGATTTACGAGATTTACTAGAAAAATCTAACACTGAAGAAAGAAAACAATTACTTAAAGATTGGGGAGGCACAACTACTGCAGACCGCTATGATTGGCAAAAAATAGTTGAAATTGGATTAAGGGAAGGTTGGTATCAAATAACCTTTGGTGAAGTTAAAACCGTTGAAAAAGATAGTCAAAATCGTACAGCGACTCTAATTCAGGAAAAAGGCTTAGGAGACATAAATTTAATTGCTGATTTTATTATTGACGCCACTGGTTTAGAGGCGCAAGTTGAGGCAAATCCCCTTTTGGTGGACATGGTTAAACATTACAATTTGCCAATTAATCATCTAGGGCGTTTAGCTGTAAGTAATAATTTTGAATTAGTAGAAATGCGGAATGGCAAAGGTCAAATATATGCAGCTGGCGCCATTACCTTAGGCGGTCCCTATGCACCAGTTGATAGTTTTCTAGGACTACAATATTCAGCATTATGTGCTGTTGATGGTATGTTAGGCGTCCATCCCCCTGGTTTAAAACGTTTAGATAAACTTACTTCCTTACAGCAATGGTGGAAATGGGTTAAAAATCAAACACCTGTATAGGATTTTTAAGTTAATCTCAATATCTCAATATTTCAAATTATTATCTAAGTATACTTATGGTTTTTGGCGATGTTAAAGGTATTAAAAATAGCATTTTTTATGCTAATTTATAGTTCTATAACTTCTTATTCAAAGGCTGATGGGGCAAGTTTAATCAAGACTTTGAATACTTCAACAATTAGAGAAGCATCAAAAGCTATATCAATTTCGACATCAATTTCGACATCAACTCCTACAGTAAATCCTGTACCTAGAGAGATTAAGTCTAGCCATGCAGAAAAACTTTATCGTCGGGGTAGCGATCGCCTGAAATTAAGAAAATATCGAGAAGCTATTCAAGACTTTACCCAAGTGTTAAGGATATATCCCAAAATCCCTGAAATATATCTATTACGAGGCGGTGCCTATGTTCAGTTAGGGGAATATCCAACAGCAGTAATAGATTTTCAAGAAGCTTTAAAAATAAACCCCAAGATTGAAAAGGGATATTATTTTCTAGGTAATGTCAACTTTTTACAACAGAATTATCCTGATGCAATTTTAGCTTTAAATCAAGCAATTAAATTAAATTCTAAAGATGATGAAGCTTATTTATTAAGAGGTAAGTGTCGCTTTTCAATTCAAGATAATCAGGGAGCAATTAGCGACTTTAAACAAGTAAATTTATTAAATCCTAAGAATGCCCAAGCTTATTTTCTTAGTGGCGGCGTTAGCTTTAAATTAGAAGATTATTCCCAAGCAATCAAAGAATTAAACAAAGCACTGCAGTTTAATCCTAATTATTCTGATGCTTATCTAATGCGCGCAGGCTCTCGTGCCCTGTCTGGAGACAAAAAAGGTGCAATTCGTGACTTTGAAAAAGCGGTTACACTTTTTGAGCAAGAAGACAGAATTACTCAGGCTCAAAAAGCTAGGGATTTATTAGAAGAACTTAAAAAAAGTCTAAATAATCTCTAAATAATCTCTAAATAATCAATAACATTCTCACTATAGCGCCTTAGAAAAATCTCTTCAAATTCAAAGCTTCTGTAGTTGGATAGTCTAAGCAGGGTTGAAAAAAATCTGGTTTCAGCAACGGCTTTTATGATTTTGACTGTAGCGCCTTAGAAAAATCTCTTGAAATTCAAAGCCTTTCTAGTTGGATAGTCTAAGCAGGGTTGAAAAAAAATCTGGTTTCAGCAACGGCTTTTATGATTTTGACTGTAGCGCCTTAGAAAAATCTCTTGAAATTCAAAGCCTTTCTAGTTGGATAGTCTAA
>Ga0114939_10001481_pt1 | contig 18399 bp, 21 predicted proteins | sample AshMeaCrysSpring_FD_87196 | JGI IMG/M metagenome (GOLD analysis project Ga0114939, IMG submission 87196) | Groundwater microbial communities from Big Spring, Nevada to study Microbial Dark Matter (Phase II) - Ash Meadows Crystal Spring | ecosystem: Environmental > Aquatic > Deep subsurface >...
CTCGCCACCACCTCAAGTTGCGCGGTCAGTGCCCATTCGGCGTTGTAATGCCGCTCCTCGATCCACTGCCGCACGCTGTGGTCCAGTTGTTCGTCTTGCAGCAGCATCAGATGGACATCGAGCAAGGCCAGTAACTCGGGCGGTGCGGTGCTCGCGTCCAGGGTTTGCACATGCGCCTGCGTGCGCTCAATGTCTTGCACCACCATTTGACGCGCCTGACACAAGCGCTCAATTTCACGCGCGGTTTGATCGGGCTGAATGAAATAATGCGCCACATCCACACGGCTCGACGTCACGATCACGGCACGCCCAATGGCAACGCCTCGGGACACCGCTTGACCGTGAACAGAAAACGCCATGCTCACGCCCCTTCGCCAAATTTGTCGTTGATCAATGCCAGCAAGGCTTGCATGGCCTGCGCTTCATCCGGACCATCGGTGCACACCACGACGTCTGTACCCATGCCTGCGGCAAGCATCATCACACCCATGATGCTCTTGGCGTTGACGCGCCGGCCGTTGCGCGACAGGTGCACGTCGCTGGCGAAGCCGCCCGCCAGCTTGGTGAGCTTGGCGGAGGCCCGGGCATGAAGTCCCAGCTTGTTACTGATCGTGGCGACCCGCTTGATCATTGACGCCGGCCCGCAAGGCCTGGTTCTGAGGGGGAGATGCGGTCACCGGCATCACCCCCTGGGTGGCCCCGGCGACCGCGCGCAAGACCAGCGCGTCGAGCGGCTCCTTCATGCCGTAGCACAACGTGCGCCACAGCATGGGCACGTTCACGCCCGCCACCACCCGTACGCGCGGGTTGCCCAGCAGCAGCGACGCGCCGCGGCACGGCGTGGCGCCGAAGACGTCGGTGAGGATCAGCGCATCGGCGTCACCATGTCCGGCCAGCAGCACACGCGCTGCTTCGGCCACCTGCTCCTCGCCGGCATCGCTCATGACGTCCAGCGACTGCACGTCGCCGGCGCAGTCCGGGTAGGCATGCTGCGCAACGGACTTCAGCGCCGAAGCCAGCGGCGAGTGCGCAATGATCAGAAGCTGGGTCATCGTCGAACCGGATCGCCGTTGATTATCACCATTCGGCGTTGCCGCAACAGGAACCACAGGTGGGCCAGCACGCAGCACGATCCGAACACCGCCATTGCGCCGCGAAACGACGCGGTGCGCGACCACCCCAGCGCGGAGAAGGCGTCGATGGCCAGCCCGATGCCCCATTGCAGGCAGAACACGCCGCCAAAGATGACGAGGTTGAAGGCCGACAGGGCCCTGCCGGCCCACGCGGCGGGGAAGGCCTGGGCCACGCAGGGCTGGCTGAGCGTCACGCAGGTCGACAGCACGCACCATGCTGCCCAGTGCCATCCCGATGCCGACGGCCCCATGGCGACGATCAGCGCCAGCATCAGCAGGCTCGACGGCAGACCCCAGGTGATCACGTGCCGGGCATCCACGCCGCGCGCAGCCAGTCGCGGCATGACGGCACCCCAGGCCAGGAAGGCCAGCAGCATGGCGAGATTGATGGCGAACAGGCCTTGCGCCGCCCGATCCGCAGCCTGCCCGGCGACCTGCGTCAACCAGGGACCTGCCCAGAGCGACTGGATGGCGATCAGCCCGCCATAACTGAAGAAGCCCAGCGGGGCCAGGGCCACGAACAACGGATGGCGCACGATCTCCAGATAGCGCCCGCCCGGCTGGTTCGACGCGGCCGTCCCGCCCCTCGGCGCAAAGGCCGCGATGCCCGCCATGGCCAATGCCAGCAACCCCGCCAGGGACCAGAACAGTCCGCGCCAACCCCATAACGGCAGCACCATCTGCACCGGCAACGTCGACGCCACCATGCCCAGCGAGCCGGTCATCAGCATCCATGAGTTCAGCCGCAGCTGCGTGGCGGCATCGAAGATGTGCCGGTAACAGGTCAGCGGCGCCATCAGACAGGCAGCCACGCCCATGCCGATGAGCAGACGCGCACCAATCAGCGAAGCCAGGCCCGCCGCCATCGCAAAGCCCGCACAGCCGCATACGGCCAGGCTGAGCAGGGCCAGTTGCACGCCACGCGGGCCGAAGCGGTCCAGCGCACGGCCCAGGGGCAGCTGCAGCAGCGCGAATCCCAGGAAGTAGGCCCCGGCCAGCAGGCCCAGGTCGGACGGACGCAGCCCCATTTCGGCGCTGAACACCGGAGCCAGCGTGGCGGTGACCGCGCGCAGCAGGGCCGACAGGAAGTAGACAAACGCGAAAGCCAGCACGATGCCCGCTGCCGACGCAAGCGGACGCGTCGACACGGTGCCGAGCGAGGAGCCGGCGCTCAAGGCAGCACGCGCAAGCTGCCGAAGAAGCCCGACAGCGCTTCCGGGTCCAGGGTCTGGCCCAGGGCGACCGCCTGGAAGACCCGCGTGCCCTTGGCAAAAACGGCCGTCTGCTCGATGACGGCGCGGCCGTCCGGCATGCGCCCCTTGAACTGCACGCGCCTGCTGGCGTCGTTTGGCGTGGCACCGTCCACGCGAAGCGGCAGGTCGGACGCGTCGGCCGCCTCCAGGTTCCTCGCCGCCGACGACCGCAATTCGTCCAGGGCCGCGCCCACCTTCGCCGGATCGCCCATGTCCGCGTGGGCCACGGCCCAGGTCACGCCGGCAGCGGTGCAGGCATGAAGCACCATGCGCACCTGCACCGAGGCCAGCGTGACCTTGCGCGCCTGGCTGTCGGGCTTGCAGGGCATCAGCACGACGAGGTGGCTGCCCTCGGGGCGCACCTCGCGCCAGTCCAGCGCGGGCGAGCAGCCGGCGAGCAGGCACAGGCAGGCCGCTCGAAGCCGGGCGCAAATCGGCGATTTCATCGGCGGCAATTATCGAACCGCCCCCAGGGCCCGCCTCCGGCGTGAAATATTGCCGAGAAGAAGTGCTCGCCGCGGACTTTCCCTTCACTTGCGGTATGTTCACTGCCGCGCGACTGACCAAACTTGCAACCGGAATGGCTGCGCAACCGCAGCAGGCGCGCTGCGGCCGACGCGGCCGCCGCGGTGCTCGTACCACTCGCACGGGGAGACGCCCCAAGGAAGGAACATGGATCTTCTGGATCAGCCCAGCGATGGCGGCTTGGCGCCGCACAAGTCCCGGCTCGTCGCCGAGCCCGGTCCCACGGACAGCTTCCGGGAGCTGATCGGCCAGGTCGGCCGCGAGATCGCGGCGCCGATGACCTCGGCGCTGGAGCGGGTCAATGCCTTTGCCACCACCGGCCGCATGGACCGCGCCGGGCTGCGCGCGCTGCGCGACGAGATCGAGTGCGCGCGCCGCATCGGCCTCGGCGCGCAGCAGCTCAGCCGCTTTGCCAGCGGGCGGGTGCGCCAGAACGCGCAGCGCATGAACCTGACGCAGACGCTGCGCGATGCGCTGGCGCAGCGTCATCGCGAGACGGCCTCGCGCGGCATCGACTTGCGGCAGGACCTCAAGGCGGCCGAGGTCATGATCGACGCGTCGATGCTGTCGGCGCTGCTGCAGGCGCTGCTGGACTGGAGCTTCGAGCATGCCCGGTCGCACATCGAGTTCCGCATCGACGTCAAGAACTGGCCGGTGCATGCGCGGCTGTCGTGCCGCTTTGCCCATGTGCCGGCGGACGAACTGCCGGACGTCGAACGCCGCAGCGCGGATCGGCTCGACACCGTTCCCTGGCAGCTGCTGCGCCGGCTGGTGCAGGTGCTGGGCCTGGTGATGCAGCGCGACGACGAGCGCGGGACCGTGCAGCTCACGCTGGAATTCCCGAAGACCGTGAACGAGGGCATCCTCACGCTGGGGCCGCTGGAGTTCGACGAGCCTGCGGCGGCCGGCCCCAATTCGCAGCCGATGGTGGGGCGCCATGTGCTGGTCGTGACGGCGCGCCGCGAAATCCGCAACGCCGTGCGCGACACCCTGCGCACGATGGGGCTGATGGTGGACTACGTCGCCTCGATCGAAGAGGCGCGCGAGTTCTGCACCGGCGGCCTGCCGCACGCCGTCGTCTACGAGGCGGCCCTGGCCAGCGACGGCTTCCGCAAGCTGCGCGCCGAGTGGGTGCGCGAAGTGCCGTCACTGGCCTTCATCGAGATTGCCGAGCAGGGTCGCGAGCTCGAGGTCAGCGACCTCGGCGGCCATCGCACCTCGCGCATCGGCCGCGACGTGATCGCCAGTGCGCTGGGCAGCGCGCTGGTTTTCGAGCTGTCGAAGGACGGCTGAGGACCGGCCGGTGCCGGCGTGGCAGCCGGCTGCAGATGCCGCGGCCAGCGACGAAGCGCCGCGCCGCTGCGCCTCGGGTGCCAGGGCGCTTCAAGCCACGGCGTCGGCGACCCCGGCGGCGTGCGCCTGCTGGTCGGCGTGGTAGCTGGAGCGCACCAGCGCGCCGACGGCGGCGTGGCTGAAGCCCATCTTCGCCGCCTCGGCCTCGAACATGCGGAAGGTGTCCGGGTGCACGTAGCGCAGCACCGGGAGGTGGTGGCCGCTGGGCGCCAGGTACTGGCCGATGGTCAGCATGTCGATGCCGTGCGCGCGCATGTCGCGCATCACCTGGAGGATTTCGTCGTCGGTCTCGCCCAGGCCGACCATCAGCCCGCTCTTGGTGGGCACGCCGGGCACCGCCTCCTTGAAGCGCTCGAGCAGATTCAGGCTGAAGTCGTAGTCCGAGCCCGGCCGCGCCTGCCTGTAGAGCCTGGGCACCGTCTCCAGGTTGTGGTTCATGACGTCCGGCGGCGCCGCCTTCAGGATGTCGAGCGCGCGGTCCATGCGGCCGCGGAAGTCCGGCGTCAGGATCTCGATCTTCGTGTCCGGCGACAGTTCGCGCGTGCGCTCGATGCACGCGACGAAATGCGCCGCGCCGCCGTCGCGCAGGTCGTCGCGGTCGACGCTGGTGATGACCACGTACTTCAGCTTCAGCGCGGCGATGGTGCGCGCCAGGTTCAGCGGCTCGTCCAGGTCCAGCGGGTCGGGCCGGCCGTGGCCCACGTCGCAGAAGGGGCAGCGCCGCGTGCACTTGTCGCCCATGATCATGAAGGTCGCGGTGCCCTTGCCGAAACACTCGCCGATGTTCGGGCAGGAGGCCTCCTCGCACACCGTGTGCAGCCGGTGCTCGCGCAGGATCGACTTGATCTCGTAGAAGCGCGTGCCGGGGGAGCCTGCCTTGACGCGGATCCACTCCGGCTTCTTCAGTGCCGGCGCGGCCACCACCTTGATCGGGATGCGCGAGGTCTTGGCCTGCGACTTCTGCTTGGAGGCCGCGTCGTAGCGGGTGCCGTGGCCTGTGTCGCCAGAGGGGTCGGATGTGGACATGGGCTCGCCCGCCGCAAGGACGGTTCCGAGGGTCGGTGGTTCAGGGGGCCAGCTGGGCCTGCAGCCGACGGCCGAGCTGCCGCGCCACGGTGGCCCAATCCGTGCGCACGCCCAGTGTAGCCAGATCGACCGTGCGCAGGCCTGCGTAGCCGCAGGGATCGATGCGCTCGAAGGGGCTCAGGTCCATCGCCACGTTGAGCGCAAGCCCGTGATAGGCACAGTGGTTGCTCACCTTGATGCCCAGCGCGGCAATCTTGCCCAGGCCACGGAACGGGTCTGCCGCAGGCGCCGGCCCGGTCAGCGCCGCATGGCCGAAGGGGTCGTCCAGACGCACGTACACCCCCGGCGCGCCGGCCACCCGGTGCCCGGTGACACCATGGTCCTGCAGCACGCGCAACACCGCCTGCTCCAAACGGTAGACGTATTCCTTGACGTAGATGTGCAGCCGCCGCAGGTCCACCAGCGGGTAGGCCACCACCTGGCCCGGGCCGTGGTAGGTGACCTGACCGCCGCGGTTGCTCTGCACCACGGGAATGGCGCCGGCGCCGTGGAGGTGCTGGGCGCGGCCGGCCACCCCTTGGGTGAACACCGGGTCGTGTTCCACGATCCAGAGTTCGTCTTCGGTGTCCGGCGAACGCCGCGCGGTGAAGTCGCGCATCGCCTGCAGCGTCCCGGCGTAGCCGCGCCGGCCCAGCACCAGCACGCGCATCGCCGGCTAGATGACCACCTTGACCAGCGGGTGGCTGCTCAGGCTGCGGTAGAGCGCGTCGAGCTGCTCGCGCGAGGTCGCGGTGATGTTCAGCGTCAGGCCCAGATAGCGGCCGCCGCGGCTGGGCCGCTGCTCCAGCGTCGACCGGTCGTAGGAAGGATCGAACTGCAGCGCGATCTCCACCACGGCGCGCTCGAAATCCGGGTCGTTCGCCCCCATCACCTTGATGGGGAAGAGGCTCGGGTACTCGATCAGCGACGGGCGGTCCTCGGCAGACATGGCGCTCGCCTGCGCTCAGATGGCCTGCAACTGCTTGGCGCGCTGGTAGGCCTCGTAGAGGCGGGCGTACACGGGGCCGACCTTGCCGCGCAGCGCACCGTGACCCACGGCCTCGCCATCCAGCCGCGTGACGGCCAGCACCTCCTTGGTGGCCGAGCTGAGCAGGAGCTCGTCGGCGCTGCGCACGTCGGCTTCGGGAATGGGCCGCAGGTTGTAGGCGATGCCCACCTCCTCGCAAAGATCGCGCAACAGGTCGAAGCGGATGCCTTCGAGCACATGCTCGCTCTTCGGCGGGCCCAGCACCGCGCCTTCGTGCACCACCCAGACGTTGCTGGCCGAGGCCTCGGTGAGGAAGCCGTCGCGGAACATCACCGTCTCCACCGCGCCGTGGTCTGCCGAGATCTGGCGCGCCAGCACGTTGCCCAGCAGCGAGGTGCTCTTGATGTCGCCGCGCTCCCAGCGGAAGTCGCGCGCCGTCACGCAGGCCACGCCGTGGTGGCGCTGCTCGGCCGTCGGCGGCTTCATGGCCGTGACCATCATGAACACCGTCGGCACCAGACCCGGCGGCATGACGTGGTCGCGCGGCGCCACGCCGCGCGTCACCTGGACGTAGACCAGCTGGTCCTGCACGCCCGTCTGCTCGGCCATGGCCTTCACCAGGCGGCGGCAGCGCTGCAGCCAGCCTTCGGGGTCGTGCGGGTTGTGGATGCGCACCTTGCCGAGGCCGCGCTGCAGCCGTGCCATGTGCTCGTCGAAGCGGAACAGGCGCTGGCCGTAGACCGGCACCACCTCGTAGATGCCGTCGCCGAAGATGAAGCCGCGGTCGAGCACCGAGACCCTGGCATCGCACACGCGGGTGTACTCGCCGTTCAGGTAGCAGGGCGTGTCGGGCAGCGGGCTGGGCATGTAGGACTTCCTGGAAGCGATGCGGCAGCTTACTTGATCCAAAGGCGCAGCGCGTCCCAGGTGCGGCTGACGATGCCGGCCAGCTCCACCGGCTGCATCACCACCAGCGGCACGGTGGCCACCGGCGTGCCGCCGGCCGTGCTGACCTTGATCTGCCCCACCTTCTGCCCTTGCGCCAGCGGCGCGAGCAGCGGGTCGGTGCGCTCGACCTGCGTCTTGAGCTTGTCGCCCTCGCCCTTGGGCACGCTGACGAAAAGCGCGCCGGGCGCGCCCAGCGGCACCTCGGGGACCTTGCCCTTCCACACCGGCACGGTGAGCACCGGCTTGCCCGCCTCGAACAGCCGCACCGCATCCCAGGCCTGGAAGCCCCAGTTCAGCAGCTTCTGGCTTTCGCCGGCGCGGGCCTCGCGCGAGGCCGTGCCCAGCACCACGCTGACCAGGCGCCGCTTGCCGTTGGGAAAGTCGCGCACCGCGCTGGCCACCAGGCAGTAGCCGGCCGCCTCGGTGAAGCCGGTCTTCATGCCGTCGACGGAGGGGTCGCGGCCCAGCAGCAGGTTGCGGTTGTCCTGCTTGATCTTGTTGTAGCTGAACTGGCGGATCGAATAGTAGGCGTAGAAATCCGGGAACTCGGTGATGATCTTCGAGGCGATGGTCGCGACATCCCGGGCGGAGGCGTAGTGCCCCGCCTCGCTCAGGCCGGTGACGTTGCGGAACTGCGAGTTCTTCAGCCCCCAGGCCTGGGCCTGCTTGTTCATCATCGCGACGAAGGCGTCGAGCGAGCCGCCGACCGCCTCCGCCAGCACCACCGACGCGTCGTTGCCGCTCTGCACGATCATGCCCTTGAGCAGGTCGTCCACCTTCGGCGTCATCGTCGTGTCGATGAACATCAGCGAGCCGCCGCCCTTGCGCTCGGCCCAGGCGCGCTGCGAGACCGGCAGGGTCTGCTCCAGGCCGAGCTTCCTGTCGCGGATCGCGGCGAACACCAGGTAGGCCGTCATCAACTTCGTCAGCGACGCCGGGTCGGCCTGCGCGTCGGCGTCGCGCTCGGCCAGCACCTGCTGGCTGTTCAGGTCGAGCAGGATGTAGCTGCGCGCGGCGATCTCGGGGGGCTGCGGCGTCTGTGCGAAGGTGGCCAGCGCCGTGGCCGCGGCCAGGCAGAACGCGAAGAATCGTTTCATCGGGGTTTCGAAGGCTTCTGCAGGGGGCGGTCGGGCGTCAGCGGCGCCAGGCCTCGACCACCAGGTTCTTGAGCAGCGTCAGCTGCCCGTGGAAGAAGTGGCCGGCGCCCGGGATCACCGTCACCGGCAGCGATTGCGGGCGGGCCCAGTCGAAGACCGCGGCGAGCGGCACCACGTCGTCGGCCTCGCCGTGGATCACCAGCGTATCCGGCGGCACGGCCGCCATGTCGAAGCGGCTCGCCGCGGGGCCGACCAGCACCAGCCGTTCCGCGGGCGCCGCGCCCGCAGCGCCTAGACGTGCCGCAGCCTGAGAAGCCACGTAGCCGCCGAAGGAAAAGCCGGCCAGCACCAGCGGCCGGGCCGGCGGCCGCAGCGCCGCCACCACCGCCAGCGCATCGTCGATCTCGCCCGCCCCGCCGGCCCATGCGCCCTGCGATGCCCCGACCCCGCGGAAGTTGAAGCGCACCGCCGTGTAGCCCAGCTGCGCGAAGGCGCGCGCGAGCGTCTGCACGACCTTGTTGTCCATCGTGCCGCCGTGCTGCGGATGCGGGTGGCAGACCACGGCCACGCCGCGCGCCGCGCCGGTCGGCGCGTCGATCGCACATTCGATGGCGCCGGCGGGCCCGGCCACGGATCGGCGTTGCGTCTGCGCGTTCATTCGGGGCGGTCAGCGACCCACCTCCGGCGCCATCACCAGGCGCTCGACGACCCGACCGTTCTTCAGGTGCGACTCGACGATCTCGTCGATGTCGTGCTGGTCCACGTAGGTGTACCAGACCGCCTCCGGATAGACCACGGCCACCGGGCCGCCGGCGCAACGGTCCAGGCAGCCCGCCTTGTTGACGCGCACGCCGCCCGGCCCGGCCAGCCCTTCGGCCTTGACCCGCGACTTGCAGCGGTCCAGCGCGGCCTGCGGATCGTGCTGCGCGCAGCAGGCTTCGCCGTTGTCGCGCTGGTTGGTGCAGAAGAAGATGTGGTGTCGGTAGTAGCTCAAGGAATCTCTCCGGCGGCGGGTACGTCGCGCCGCGGGCCGCAGCCCGGGAAAGCCGGAATTGTAGGCAGCGCGCCGCGCCGGCCCGGGCGCATGCCCCTTCAGTCCGGCGCCCCGGCGCCCAGGCGGCTGAGCAGCCAGGCCATCGCGGCATAGGGCCAGGCCCAGCCGATCCACAGCGCCAGCCCGTGGAAGCGGATGAACCGGCCCTGCTCCCAGCTCTGCAGGCTCTGCGCGAAGTAAGGGTCCACCGGCGCCTGGCCGACCAGCACCACCAGCGCGCCCAGAATCGCCAGGCCCAGGCCCGAGGCGGCGCGCGGCGGCAACAGCGCGCAGACCAGCGCCAGCAGGGTGCCGAGCGCCAGCGCCGGCAGCGTCAGCGGCGTCACCCAGGCCAGCGCATTGGCCGGGCCGAAGCCCAGCGCCGTGGAAAGCGTCGTCGCCGCGACGCCCAGCGCCAGCAGGCCCAGCACCAGCCATGGCCGGCGCCAGCCGCGGCGCGTCACGCTGAAGGCCACCATGCAGGGCGCCATCAGGCCCAGCAGCGGCACCAGGGCCTCGGAAGCCGGCGGCAGCGACATCGGTCCGGCGGCCTCCGATGCCTGCAGCCGCGCGGCGACCGAAGCGGCCCACGGCACGTCGGCGAGTGCCTCCAGCAGCCACTGACGCAACTGTCCGGCCACGTGCCCCAGGCCCAGCGGAGCGGGTGTCGGAAACAGCAGTCCGACGGGCCACAGCGCGAGCAGGCTCAGCGCACCGGCGCTGTCGCGCACGAACCAGCGCTCGCGCACCGCCTGCCAGCGCTGCAGCAGCCCCAGCGCGTGAAGACCGGCCGCCAAGGCCACGCCGGCGGCCACGCCGGCACTGTTCAGCGCCCAGTCGACGCGCGACGGCACCCGGCCGGGCAGGAACTGCTGCACCACCTCGGTGGCGTAGGACAGGGCGCTGCCTGCCAGCAGGGCCAGCAGGGCGGCGCGCCATGTCGCTCGGCCGCTGCGCACCTGCGCGACGTACAGCAGCGCGCCCAGCGGCAGGTAGCCCAGGACGTTGGACCAGACGTCGAAGGCATCGCGCCAGGGCGGCCAGGGCAGCGCCAGCAACGGCCCCGGCATCAGCCCCGGGGGCCAGCGCCAGCCGCTGAAGGGGTACAGGCTGGCATAGAGCAGCAGCGCCGTGTAGACCAGCGCCAGCGGCGCCGCCGAACTGCGTTGGCGCGCGGTCAGGGCCACCGCTCAGAAGGGCTTCACGACCACCAGCACCACGGTCGAGGCGAAGAGCAGCACCGAGACCTCGTTGAAGACGCGAAACCAGCGGTCGCCGTGCGCATTGGCGTTCTGCTCGAAGCGACGCAGCATGTGCCCGCAGGCGAAGTGGTAGGCCAGGACCAGCAGCACCAGCAGCAGCTTGAGGTGCATCCAGCCGCTGCCCAGGCCGATGCCGTAGCCCAGCCAGAGCACCAGGCCCAGCGCCACCGCCGGCACCATCAGGATGCCGGCAAAGCGGTAGAGCTTGCGTGACATCAGCAGCAGCCGCGCCCGCTCGGCATGGCTGTCGGAGGCGACCATCGCGAGATTGACGAACAGCCGAGGCAGGTAGAAAAGCCCTGCGAACCAGCTGGCCACGAAGACGATGTGAAAGGCCTTGACCCACAGATATGCGCTGCCCATCTGCAGATTATCGGCGGCGGCACCCCGGGGCACCGTCAACGGCAGGACGAAAAAGGCCCCGGCACGAGGCCGGGGCCGGCAAGCCTTATCGCTGTCAACACGCTAAGGCACCTGCTCAGGGAGGAAAAGCAGGGAATGACCACCTTGCGGCTATCATTCACCGACCAATTTAGCAGAGGCGCAAGCCTTTGTGAACGGGCAGTTTCCCGGGTCGGCGGCCGCCGCATGCAAGGCATTTGCAGCGCACCGGCGCCGGCCCTGCCCTCAGCTCCAGACAGGACGCCCGCCGTGCACACGCCCCCGCCCTTTCCGGCCAGCCGCCCTCGCCGCCTGCGCCGCGACGCCTACACCCGCGCGCTGGTGCGCGAGCACCGGCTCGCGCCCGCGGACCTGATCCTGCCGGTCTTCGTGCTCGACGGCAGCAACCAGACGCAGGACGTGCCGAGCATGCCCGGCGTGCAGCGGCGCAGCGTCGACCGGCTCTACGCCGCGGCCGAGGAATGCGTGTCGCTGGGCATTCCGGTGATGGCGCTGTTCCCGGTGATCGAGCCTTCGCTGAAGACCCCTGACGGGCGCGAAGCCACCAATCCGGCCGGGCTGGTGCCGCGCGCCGTGCGCGAACTGAAGAAGCGCTTCCCGCAGCTCGGGCTGCTGACCGACGTCGCGCTCGACCCCTTCACCAGCCACGGCCAGGACGGGCTGCTCGACGACACCGGCTACATCGTCAACGACAGCACCGTCGCCGTGCTCACCGAGCAGGCGCTGGTGCAGGCCGAGGCCGGCGTCGACATCGTCGCGCCCAGCGACATGATGGACGGCCGCATCGGCGCCATCCGCCAGGCGCTGGAAGCGCGCGGCGCCGTCCACACGCGCATCATGGCCTACAGCGCCAAGTACGCCAGCGCCTTCTACGGGCCCTTCCGCGACGCGGTGGGCTCGGCCAGGAACCTGGGCAAGAGCGACAAGAAGGTCTACCAGATGGACCCGGGCAACAGCGACGAGGCGCTGCGCGAGGTGGCGCTGGACATCGCCGAGGGCGCCGACATGGTCATGGTCAAGCCCGGCATGCCCTACCTGGACATCGTGCGCCGCGTGAAGGACGAGTTCCGCGTGCCGACCTTCGCCTACCAGGTCAGCGGCGAATACGCGATGCTCAAGGCCGCCGCCGCCAACGGCTGGCTCGACCACGACGCGGTGGTGATGGAGGCGCTGCTCGCCTTCCGCCGTGCCGGCGCCGACGGCGTGCTCAGCTACTTCGCGCTGGACGCGGCGCGGCTGCTGCGCGCCGGCTGAACGCACGGCCGGCATGCGCGTCTTCCACGTCGACCCCGACCACTTCGTCGAACTCGACGCCATGCCGGCGGCATTGCCGCCGACCGGTTTTCTCTGGGTGGGCAGCGGGCGCCGCGAGTTCGAGGTCGGCTCCGGCGGGCTGCAGAACCACCTGCAGGCCTGGACCGGCAGCCAGCTGGTCGACCTGCACGTGCGCGACCTGCTGAGCCAGCAGCTGCCGTCGAACTTCGACTACACCTCCTGGTACGACCTGCTGATCTTCCGCCGCCTGGCGGTCGGCACCGGCCTGGAATCCGCCGACGACCTGCCCGGCACGCTGAACGGCGCGCGCAAGGTGCTGGAGTCGATCGACACCAGCCCGGTCGGCTTTGCCGTGTTCGACCGCGTGCTGGTCACGGTGCATCCCACCGACTGCGCCGTGCGCGAATACTTCGCGCAGCGCCTGCAGCAGCAGGCCGGCGGCGCCGACGCGCGCGGCCAGGGCCGGCTGCCGTCCGGCCCCGCCGACCTGATGCTGCGCATGGCCAACCACATGGTCGACGGCTATCTGGAGCTGCGCCGCCTGCTGACGCGCCACCTGGGCACGCTGCAGAGCGAACTGCTGGACCCGAAGAGCCGCTTCGACGACTGGAAGGTGCTGCTCGACGCGCGCAACACGCTGCACATGCTGGAGGACACCTGCGAAGACCAGCGCAGCGCGGTGCAGGAGTGGATCGACGCGCTCGAGGAATGGCCGGTGGAGAACCAGGCCGGCGCGCAGCGCGAGCGCGAGCTGCTGCGGCTGCGCTCGCGCGACGTGCTGGAACACATCGAGCGCGTGCTGACGCACGTGCGCCGTCTCGAGCACTCGGCCGAGGTCGCGGTGCAGATGCACTTCTCGGCGCTGGGCCACCGCACCAACGACATCATGCGCACGCTGACGGTGCTGACCGCGATCTTCCTGCCGCTGAACCTGATCACCGGCTTCTTCGGCATGAACTTCGACAGCCTGCCCCTGATCCATTCGGCCACCGGCATCTGGACGGCGGTGGCCGTCATGGTGGCCATCGGCATCGGGCTGATCGTCTTCTTCCGGCGCAAGCGCTATCTGGGTTCCTCGCTGCGCAGCTAGGGTCGCGAGCCGACGCTGCGGCGGCGCCGGCGACGGGCATGCGGGCCGGTGCAGGCCGGCGCGCCGCGGCGCGCGTCAGCCGGCGTAGGGGTCGGCAAAGCCCAGGCTGCGCAGCAGCGCCGATTCGCGCGCCTCCATGGCTTCGGCATCGGCCGTCGAGGTCTCGTGGTCGTAACCCTGCGCGTGCAGGCAGCCGTGCACCAGCAGGTGGGCGTAGCGGGCCTCGGGCGACAGGCCGGCGGCGCGCGCCTCGCGCTCGACCACCGGCGCGCACAGCACCAGGTCGGCCAGCACCCGCGGCTCGCGCGCGTAGTCGAAGGTGAGCACGTTCGTCGCATGGTCCTTGCCGCGGTAGTCGCGGTTCAGGCGGCGGCCCTCGTCCTCGCCGACGATGCGCACGGTGATCTCGGCCGGCGCTTCCAGCGCAGCGCGCAGCCAGCGCGCCACGCGGTGGCGCGGCAGCAGCGCGCGATGGCGCGCATCGGGCATCTGCAGCGACAGGCGCAACTCGGGGCGCGACATGCCTCAGCCCCGCGCGGCGGCGGCTTCGCCGCGCGCCCTGGCCGCGTCATAGGCCTCGACGATGCGCGCCACCAGCGGGTGGCGCACCACGTCGCCGGCGTCGAACTGCGTGAAGGCCACGCCGCGCACCTCGGCCAGCACCGCCTGCGCCTCGACCAACCCGCTGGTGCGGCCCTTCGGCAAGTCGATCTGGCTGGTGTCGCCGGTGACGACGCAGCGCGAGCCGAAGCCGATGCGCGTCAGGAACATCTTCATCTGTTCGGAGGTGGTGTTCTGCGCCTCGTCGAGGATGACGAAGGCGTGGTTCAGCGTGCGCCCGCGCATGAAGGCCAGCGGCGCCACCTCCAGCAGGCCCTTGTCGAAGGCGCGGGTCACGCGCTCCAGGCCCATCAGGTCGTAGAGCGCGTCGTACAGCGGGCGCAGGTAGGGGTCGACCTTCTGCGCCATGTCGCCGGGCAGGAAGCCCAGCCGCTCGCCGGCCTCCACCGCCGGACGGGTGAGCACGATGCGCTGCACGGTGTGCCGCTCCAGCGCGTCCACGGCGCAGGCCACGGCCAGGAAGGTCTTGCCGGTGCCGGCCGGGCCGATGCCGAAGCTGATGTCGTGCGTGAGCATGTTGCGCAGATAGCGCAGCTGGTTCGGCGTGCGCGCGGCCAGGTCGGCGCGCCGCGTGTGCAGCACGATGCGCCCGGCCGCGTCCTCCGCGCCCGGCGCGGCGTCGCCTTGCCGCGGCTGTGCCTCGGGCGGCGTCGGCGGCGCCGCGCGCAGGGCGTGCTGCAGGGCCTCGGCCTCGATCGGCCGGTCGGCCCCGTCGTACAGCCGCTGCAGCAGCGCGAGAGCCGCCTGGGCCGGAGCGCGTTCGCCATCGATGCGGAAGCGCTCCTGGCGATGGGAGATGCGCACGCCCAGCGACCGTTCGATGGCCCGCAGGTGGTCGTCCAGCGGGCCGCACAGATGCGCCAGGCGAAGGTTGTCGGCAGGCGTGAATTCGTGACGGAGGATCACGGCGCGTGCACACCGGCCTCGCAGCCGGGAAGCGGAACAAGCGCACATTGTCGCGCCGTCGCCGCCGCGCCCGCATCGCGCAAAATCGCCGCTGCCATGCAGTGCCGATGCCTTTCGCCCCTTGCCGGGCCGCGTGGTCGCGGCCGGCCGCGAGGCGGCCGGCGCGCGGCGCTCTGGCTGGGCCTGTGGCTGGCCTGGTGGCCGGGCCTGTGGCTGGCCGCGGCCGCGCCGGCCCAGGCGCGCAGCGTCACCATCCAGTCGGCGCAGGCCGTGGCCACGGACAGTGCCCGCTTCCCCGCCGACCTTGCCGCGCCCACGGTCGAGCTGCCCGACGACTGGTCGGTCAGCCGGCCGGGCCAAGCCGGCCCGGTGTGGTACCGGCTGAACTTCACCGCGCCGGGGCTGCACGACCGCGGCGAGCTGCTGGCGCTGTACATCGAGCGCGTCTGCACCAACCTGGAGGTCCACCTGAACGGCCAGCTGCTGCACAGCGGCGGACGCATGAGCGAACCGGTCACCCAGAACTGCAACCACCCGCAGCTGGTCGGCCTGCCGGCCGGGCTGATCGGCCCCGGGCTGAACACGCTGGACCTGAAGGTGGTGGGCCGCCCGCTGTCGCAGGTGGCTTCGCGCCATCGGGCCGGCGGCCTGTCGGCGCTGCAGATCGGCCCGCAGTCGACGCTGGAGCCGGTGCATGCGCAGCAGGTCGCACTGAAGGTGTCCGTGCCGCAGGCCATCAGCGCCACGCTGCTGCTGATGGGGGGCTTCATGTTCGTGCTGGGCTGGATCAACCGGCGCGAGCGCCACCTGGCCTACTTCGGCGCGCTGTCGATGGTCTGGGCCCTCGTCGAGGCGCGGCTGTGGCTGCGCGACCTGCCCTTCGGCAACGCCACCGCCGAGCTGCTGCTCGGCGCCCTGCTGCCGCTGCTGACGCTGGCCAGCGTGCAGTTCCTGCTGCGCTATGCGCACCATCGCAGCCGCTGGGCCGACATCGCCCTGCCGCTGCAGTGCCTGCTGATGCCGGCCACGCTGCTGCTGGCCGGGCCCGGGCGGCTGCACGCGGTGGCGGGCGCGTGGCACCTGCTGCTGGCGCTGCAGGTGCTGGCCGCTGCCGCGTTCTACTTGCGCACGCTGCGCCGCCTGCGCGGCCGCTCGTTCTGGCCGATGGCGTTGCTGATGGCCGTCGCCGCCGCGGCGCTGGCGCTCGAGTTCGTGTCGCAGCGCTTCGGCTTCAGCTCGCTGCTCACGCAGGTGGCGCAGATCGTCACGCCGCTGCTGATGGTGCTGATGGGGCTGCGCCTGCTGCAGCAGCACGGGCGCGCGCTGCAGGCCGCCGAGGAGAGCAAGGCCGACCTGGAGCAGCGCATCCGCGACGCCACCGCCGAGATCGAGCGCAACTTCACGCAGCTGGCGGAACTGCGCGTCGAGAAGGTCACCGAGCGCGAGCGCAAGCGCATCGCCGCCGACCTGCACGACGACCTGGGCGCCAAGCTGCTGACCATCGTGCACACCAGCGAATCGGAGCGCATCAGCACGCTGGCGCGCGAGGCGCTGGAGGAGATGCGCCTGTCGGTGCGCGGCCTCACCGGCAAGCCGGTGCGGCTGATCGACGCGCTGGGCGACTGGCGCGCCGAGGTGGTCGCGCGCCTCGGCCAGGCCGGCATCGAGGCCGACTGGAGCTCGCCGCCCGAGGAACTGCCGCAGACGCTGTCGGCGCGCGCCTTCGTGCAGACCACGCGCATCCTGCGCGAGGCCGTCAGCAACGTCATCAAGCACAGCGGCGCCACGCATTGCTCGCTGAGCTGCGCCCTCGCCGACGGCGACGTGCAGATCGTCGTGCGCGACAACGGCAACGGCATCCCGATGGAGCTGGACGGGCGGCTGGACCGCGGCCACGGCATGGCCAGCATGAAGCAGCGCGCCAAGCAGCTGCAGGGCCAGTGCCTGGTGGAATCGGGCCCCGGATACGGTACCGTGATACGGCTCACGCTTCCGCTGAACCGCGCCACCGAGGCCGCATGACCCGCTGGTAGGATGACCTTTCGCACGGGGGCATCGCCATGACCAACATCCTGCTCTTGGAAGACCTGCCGCAGATCCGCACCTGGCTGAGCAGCCTGGTGCTGCAGGTCTTTCCGGATGCGCAGATCGCGGAGGCGGCGCGCGTGCACGATGCGCTGGGCCTGGTGTCGGCCATCAAGTTCGACCTGGCGCTGGTGGACCTGGGGCTGCCCGACGGCTCGGGCGTGGACGTGGTGGCCGCCCTGCGCGAGCACCAGCCCGAGACGCAGAGCGTGGTGGTCACGATCCACGACGACGACGAGCACCTGTTCCCGGCGCTGCAGGCGGGCGCCTTCGGCTACATCCTGAAGGAACAGCCGCGCGAGCTGATCATCGAGCAGCTGCAACGCATCAGCCAGGGCGAGCCGCCGCTGTCGCCGTCGATCGCGCGCCGCGTGATGGCCTACTTCGCATCCAAGACCAAGCCGCAGCCGGCGTCGTCGGCGCTGCCGCACGTGTCGCTGACCGACCGCGAGACCGAGGTGCTGCTGCGCGTGGCCAAGGGCTACACATTGCCCGAGATCGGGCAGCAGCTGACGCTGTCGCGGCACACCATCGCCGACTACGTCAAGCAGATCTACCGCAAGCTGAACGTCAGCTCGCGCGCCGAGGCCGCGCTCGAGGCGCAGCGCATGGGCCTGTTCGGCAGATAGCGGGCCCGCCCCGCAGCGCCTGCGGCGCCGCGCCGGCAGGGCGCCGCGTGCGGCCCGGCGCAGCCGCATCCGCAGCGGCCGCCGGACGATCGGGTGCCGGCCCAGGATGCCGGGGGAGGTCGCGGCACGTCGAGGGCTGGCGATAATGCCGCAATGATCGGACGGCTCACGGGCGTGATCGCGGAGAAGTCGCCCCCGCAGGTGCTGGTCGATGTCAACGGCGTCGGCTACGAACTCGACGTGCCGATGAGCACCTTCTACCACCTGCCCGGCCTGGGCGAGCGCGCCACGCTGCTGACGCACTTCGTCGTGCGCGAGGACGCGCAACAGCTGTTCGGCTTCCTCACCCACGACGAGCGCAGCACCTTCCGCCTGCTGGTCAAGATCAGCGGCGTGGGCCCGCGCACGGCGCTCGCCATCCTGTCCGGCCTGAGCGTGGCCGAGCTGGCCGCCGCCGTCGGCCGCCAGGAAAGCGGCCGCCTGGTGAAGGTGCCGGGCATCGGCAGGAAGACTGCCGAGCGGCTGCTGCTGGAGCTGAAGGGCAAGCTCGGCCCCGACCTCGGCGCACCGTCCGCCGCGGCGCCCGCCAGCGATGCGCAGGCCGACATCGTGCAGGCCCTGCTGGCGCTGGGCTACAACGAGCGCGAGGCCGCCACCGCCGTGAAGGCGCTGCCGGCCGACGTCGCCGTCAGCGACGGCATCAAGCTCGCGCTGCGCGCGCTGAATCGCTAGCC
>Ga0114939_10001482_pt1 | contig 18389 bp, 19 predicted proteins | sample AshMeaCrysSpring_FD_87196 | JGI IMG/M metagenome (GOLD analysis project Ga0114939, IMG submission 87196) | Groundwater microbial communities from Big Spring, Nevada to study Microbial Dark Matter (Phase II) - Ash Meadows Crystal Spring | ecosystem: Environmental > Aquatic > Deep subsurface >...
CAGTTCCAACTGAAAAAGTTGCACTACATTTCAGTATTTTACGCCGCCATCCGCCCGCGAAGCCGCATCAATACTTGATCAGCTGTTTTTCAATGCTTCGAAAGTGTAGAAGACGGGTTTGAGCCGCCTCCACTCCGCGCAGGTCCGGCCATCACGGTTTGACAAATGCCGTGACGACACTATTTTCGTGTAACATGAAAAACGTGACAATTACCTTGGAGGAAGATGTTCTGCGGTGGGCCAAAGTGACCGCTGCTCAACGGGACACCAGCGTTTCACGTCTGCTTGGCGAGGAATTGCGCCGTAAAATGCTTGCGGAGAAGGATTATGAACGGGGCCGCAGACGCTTTCAGAACAGGCGTCCCCGGGCACTCAAACCCGCAGGAGAACCCTACGCCTCACGTGACAGCCTCTATGAGCGATAACATCTTCGTTGATACCAATATTCTGCTCTATGCCCGGGATGCTTCGGAGCCCGCCAAGCAGGCTGTCGCAGCCCGGCGGATTGACGCACTTTGGGAGGGGCGGAATGGAAGGCTGTCGGTGCAGGTGCTCAATGAGTATTTTGTGAATGTCACCCGCAAGCTCAAGCCCGGGCTGCCTTTGGACGAGGCGTGGGATGACATCGAGGCACTTCGCGTCTGGGAGCCGGTTGCGATGGATATGCCGTTGTTGGAGCGCGCCTATTCCGCGCAGCGTCGCTACAAGCTTTCGTGGTGGGACTCCCTCATTGTGGCCGCCGCCGAGGCTGCAAGTTGCACCGCCATCCTCAGCGAGGACTTGCCCCATGGGGCGCGGTATTTCGGAATCACTGTGGAAAATCCCTTCTCTTCACTGCCTTAAACCATCCCGCCTTATCCCTTACCCGAACCGGTCCTCCGCGTGTGCGCCAAAAAATCGGATGCCGCCCATGGCAGAGTCAACCCGAAGCCGGTGATGAGGCGTTTTTGCCCATCATATCCGGCCGCCCGCCTGCGGGAAAAATAATTAGAATTATTCTTGATTTTGACTTTTTCCGCGATACCGTTCCGCCGTCCGACAGGAAAACCACATGAACGCGCACGACCGGGAAATTTGTTTGGAGGGTCTCGAGGGTGGGGGACACCGCCTCACGCCGCAGAGGCGGGAGGTCTATGATGTGCTCCTGAGCGGCCGCGACCATCCGACGGCGACCGAAGTTTTCCTCCGCGCCAAGGGGCGCATCCCGACGATCTCGCTGGCGACGGTTTACAATTGCCTGGAGACGCTGGTCGAATGCGGCCTGGTGAAGCAGGTCAATGTCGAGCGCGAGGCGACGCGGTATTGTCCGAACCTCGAAGAACACGGGCACTTTGTCTGTGACAGGTGTCACAAGGTGACCGACGTGCCGCTTGCCGGCGCGTCCCGGCTTGGCAAATCTTGGAAATTGCCCGCCGGATTTTCCGTCACATCCGCCGAGATCACCCTGCGCGGCGTCTGCGCCGAGTGCGATACCTGAACCGGACCTGGTCCGAACCACCAACCAACGAACCGAAAATTTATGTCACTAGAAATCCGCAACCTGCACGCATCGATACCCGAACGAGAAATTTTGCGCGGCCTGGATCTGGTCGTTCCCAAGGGGGAGGTGCACGCGATCATGGGCAAGAACGGCTCGGGCAAAAGCACCCTTGCGAAGGTGATGGCCGGCCACCCCGGCTACGAAGTTACTTCCGGCAGCGTGCTGCTCGACGGGGAAGATTTGCTGGGCATGGAGCCCGACGAGCGCTCGCGGGCCGGGTTGTTTCTGGCCTTCCAGTATCCGATGGAAGTGCCCGGTGTGACCATCGCGAATTTTCTGCGCGCGGCGTTGTCGGCGCGGTTGAAAGAGGGCGCCGAGATCGATGCGGTGGCGTATTACAAATCGCTCTACGCGAAGATGGACGCGCTGAAGATCCCGCGCGAATTCACGTCGCGTCCGGTGAATGACGGATTCTCCGGCGGCGAGAAAAAGCGCTGCGAGATTCTGCAAATGGCGATGCTCGAGCCGTCGTATGCGGTGCTTGACGAGACCGACAGCGGCCTTGATATCGACGCGTTGAAGATTGTCTCGGACGGCGTGAACGCCCTGCGCGGGCCGGACCGCGGGTTCCTCGTGATCACCCACTACCAGCGCCTGCTGAACTACATCGTGCCCGATGTCGTCCATGTGATGGTGGACGGACGTATCGTCAAGAGCGGCGAGAAAGACCTCGCACTCAAGCTTGAAGCCGACGGCTACGACTGGATCGAAAAAGAACTCGCGGCGGCCTGAACCCACACCCACACCCATGAGCACGGAAACCAAACCCGATATCGCCATCGACCGCTCGGTCGGCGATTTCAGTTACGACGTCGATTACGCCTACGACGCCGGCGTCGGTCTCACCGAGGCCACCATCAACTACATCAGCGATGTGAAAGGCGACCCGGAGTGGATCCGGCAATTCCGCCTCGATGCCTACAAGAAATTCCTCGAGAAGCCGATGCCGACGAACTGGGCCAGCCGGGACCTCGAGAATATTATTTTCGAGAACATCCGGTATTACCTCGCCCAGGGCCAGCAGCCGAAACGCTCGTGGGACGATGTGCCGGAGGAGGTCAAACGCACGTTCGAGCGGCTCGGCATCCCGGAGCAGGAGCGCAAGTTCCTCGCGGGCGTGGAGGCGCAGTTCGACAGCGAGGCGGCTTATTCGAATATCAAGGCGGCCGTCGGCGAGCAGGGTGTGATTTTTGTGGGTTCGACCGAGGGTCTGCACAAGCACCCCGAGATTTTCCGAAAGTGGTTCGGCAAGGTGATTCCGACCGGTGACAACAAATTCAGCGCCCTCAACAGCGCGGTATTCTCCGGCGGTTCATTCATCTACGTGCCGCCGGGGGTGAAGGTGAAACACCCGCTGCAGGCGTATTTCCGGATCAACGCGGAGAGCTTCGGCCAGTTCGAGCGCACCCTCATCATTGCCGACGAGGGTAGCGAGGTCATGTATATGGAGGGCTGCACGGCTCCGAAATTCGAGACCGCCACCCTGCACAGCGCGGTTGTCGAGCTCGTCGCGCTCAAGGGGGCCAAAATCCAATACATCACCGTCCAGAATTGGAGCCCGAACGTTTTCAACCTCGTCACGAAGCGCGGGCTCGCCATGGAAGACGCCGAGGTCAAGTGGATCGACTGCAATATCGGATCCCGCCTCACGATGAAATACCCCGGGGTCGTCATGAAGGGCCGCCGGGCGCGCGGGGAGGTCATTTCCATCGCCCTCGCCGGAGACGGTCAGCACCAGGATACCGGCGCGAAAATGATCCACGCGGCCGATGAAACGACCAGCAATATCGTGAGCAAAAGCATCAGCCTCGGATCGGGCCGCGCCACTTACCGCGGCATGGTCCACGTGCCCCGGCATCTCAAGGGCTGCAAAAACAACACCGAGTGCGACGCCCTGCTCATCAATTCCCACAGCCGCACCGACACCTACCCGGCCATCACCGTGCGCGGCCAGGGCAATGCCTGCCAGCACGAGGCCAGCGTGAGCCAGATCAGCGAGGAACAAATCTTCTACATGCAGCAGCGCGGCATCCCGGAGGGCGCCGCCATGAGCCTCGCCGTCAACGGCTTCGTCAACGACCTCGTCCAGCAATTCCCCATGGAATATTCGGTTGAGCTCAAAAGATTGATCGAACTCGAAATGGAAGGCTCGGTAGGATGATTGCGACAATGACACCGGAAAAACACTCCGCCGGCTGGCCGGCATGGTTCACCGACGAGCAGGCGCGCGCGGCCGCCGAATACGAAGCGCTGCCCGCTCCCACCCGGCGGGACGAGGCCTGGCGTTTTGCCGACCTCAAGGCGGTCTCGACCGATGGATTCGTGGAAGCAGGGGACGCGTCCGATCCCGCAGCTCTGGTGGTGGCCTCGACCGGAGTCCCCGCGCCCGCCGCAAGGCTCGTTTTCGCCAACAACCGCCTCGTCCACTCGGATGTCGCCGGCCTGCCCGCGGGCGTGATTGTCAAGCCGCTCGAACAGGCCGCGCGCGAGCACCCGGAAATCTTCCGCGAGTTTTTCATGGCGCAGCCCGTCGAACTCGGCTCCGCGAAATTCGCGGCGCTCCACCGCGCGAAAGTCCATACCGGCGCGTTTGTGCATGTGCCGGCGGGGATCCGCCTCGAGGCACCGGTGGAAATTTTCCACTGGGTCGAAGGCGAACGGGCCTCGATTTTTCCCCATACCCTCGTGGTCTGCGGAAACAATAGCTCGGCGGGTGTGGTGGACCATTTTCGGAGCGCGGACGGCGCGCCGGCATGTGCCTGCGCGGTCAACGACCTCCACCTCTCCCCCGGGGCCGCGCTCACCTATGCGGCGGTCCAGGATTGGTCGCCCGAGACGCTCGCCTTCCACTTGAATTCCACGGTTGTGGACCGCGACGCGCGGGCCACCAATCTCGCCGCGAACTTCGGCGGGCGCTTCGTGCGCGGGGAATCTCTGAGCCGCCTTGTGGGCGAGGGCTCGCGCAGCGAGATGTTCTCGATCAACCCTCTCGGAGGAACCCGCCAGATCGACCAGCGCACGCTTCAGGATCACGCCGCTCCCAACGCCTCCAGCGATCTGCTCTACCTCAACAGCCTCGACGGCGCCTCGCGCTCGATCTTTGCCGGACTCATCAAAGTGCAGACCGGCGCGCACCGCACCGACGCCTACCAAAAGGTTCGCAATCTCATCCTCAGCGACGAGGCCGAGGCCAACTCGATGCCCGGACTCGAGATCCTCGCCGACGACGTCCGCTGCACGCACGGGGCGACCTCCGGCGAGATTTCCGAAGACGAACTCTTCTACCTCGCCGCCCGCGGGATCCCAAGGGACCTCGGCCGCAGGCTCATCGTCAACGGGTTCTTCCAGACTCTGCTCGAAAGGCTCGGCGACCCCGCGCTGCGCGAGTGGCTCTCCGCCTCCATTGCCCGCCGCATGGGTGTCTGAGGCGCGGAGCGGGCCGCGTCTTTGATCGTTCCAAGACGTTCGGGAGTTGCCATAGGAAAACAATTGCCCCGGCGGCGGCTTGCGAACTAGCCTGCAAAGGTGTCCGCGCCGTTTGCCTTTGAAGTTCCCCGTGCTTCTTCGGCGTCCCACGCCTTGCGGGGCGCGTGGCTGAGTTCGCGGTCTTTGATTTGCACGGTCGTTTTGTGTGCCGTCGCCTTTCCTCCGCCCGCGTTGGCGGCTCCCGATTTGTCCGCGCCGCCGGCCGGGTTGTATCCGATGGTGCGGGGGTTCGAGGGGACCTTCCAGTTCGGCTGGTCGAACCTCCCGGCCGCCGTGGCCGAGGCCCGGCTTGTGAATGCGGGCGGGGTCGTTTCGGTGTGGGTGAAAGGCGGCACGACCGGCCTCGCAAGGCACCTCTGGCAACTCGACGCCGAATATTCCGGACAATTCGATGCCGCCGGGATCACGTCCAAAACTTTCCTGCAAACCGAAACCTACCGCGACCGGCGGATCGTGACGCGGGCGGAATTTTCTCCGGCCGGGGTGCGCCGCCTGCGGGTCCGCACGCCCGACGGGGGACCGTCGAAGTGGAAGATGATCGACCTGCCCGGGGTGAGGGACATCGTGGCGGCGATGTTCCTCATCCGCAGCCAGCCGCTTGCCACCGGAGACAAGGTGACCGCGCCTGTCTTCCCGGGTGATTCCCCCTACCTTGTCGAGGTCACAGTGCTGCGGGGTGAGATGCTCAACTTCTGCGGAACCCGGCGTCCGGCGTTGCGCCTGGACTTCCGCCTCCGCAAAATCGAGGGGTCCCCCGATTCGCCGGTTCTGCGTCCCCACGCGAAATTCCGCAGCGGCACGGTCTGGATTTCTGACGACCCGGACCGGATCCCCCTCCGGGCCGAAGTGCAGGTGTTCATCGGGTTTGTTTACGGGGAACTTCAAGGTCTCCGGTTCACGGGTGGTTGAAGCCGGGGAAGAGTGGGTTCTGACGACGAAGAACCCTGCGTGGTTTTGATTGGAGGGCAGCGTGCCGTCGTTTCCGAGTTGGTCCCCCGGGCCGGAACCTGCGGGCAAAACCACGCGGATCTTGACCGGCGGTCCCGGCCCGCCTATCACATTAAGTGTATCTATAGATCCCGGCCTCCGGGGTTCTTTGTGCGCGTTGATGAATTTCCCACCCACCAAGAAGAGAGCTTCCTCTGCTCTCATCTGGATCGGGATTTTTCTAGCGGCGATCGTGCTGGTGGTTCTGGCGGGTCTGGCCGCCTATCGTTCCGAGGTTGGCCGGGTTGCGGTGGCCCAGGATGCGATGCTGGCGGCAATCGGTGAGCTCAAATCCCGCCAGATCGAGGCGTGGCGGCGGGATCGCGCCTTCGACGCGTGGCGGCTTGCGCAAGGGAAGTTCCTCCGCGGTGCCATCGGTCGGTTGTCCGATCCGGCGGTGGCCGGCGAGCTTGGCGATCACCTTAGCCTGCAATCGGCTCCCGGGGACGGGAATGTGCTGGTCTTCAGCCCGGAGGGTAGCCTGCTCCTGAGCACGAGGGAAGACAGTCACAATACATCGCTACCGATGGAGCCCGCGCTGAAGCGCGCGATCGCGGAGGCCCTCGCAAAAAAGGAGGCCGTGGTGTCCGAACTTTACAGGCGTCCGGCGGGGCGGCTGCACATCGACTTCGCGGCGGCTGTAACTGGGCCATCGGGCGAACCGGCGGGCGTGCTCGTCCTGAGAAGCTTCCCCGAAGATTTCCTCCAACCCCTGCTGAAGGACTGGCCGTTGCCGAGCGAGACGGCGGAGACACTGCTTGTCGCGCGTGATGGCGACGAAGTGGTCTTTCTCAACAGCCTCCGCCACCGGCCGGACGCCGCGCTCAACCTGCGCTTTCCGATGAGCCGCACGAATCTGCCGCCCGTCAAATGGCTCCTCGGCCACCCCGATGCGCGCGAGGGTGTTGATTATCGCGGTGAGCCGGTTCTCGCGCACGTGACCGCGGTCAAAGACTCGCCGTGGATCATGGAGGCCAAAGTGGACAAGAAAGAAACCTTCCGGAATTTGCCGGCCTATCTCCCAAATATCCTGCTCGTCGCGGTGGTGGTGCTGCTTTCTGCGGCGGTCATTGCCGCGCTTGTTTTTATCCAAAGGCAGAGGCGGGACGAGCGGAGCCTCCGCGCCAGCGAGGAACGCTTCCGCAGTTACATCGAGAACGCTCCGGTTGGGATTTTCATGATCGACGGCCGGGGCGTTTTCAGCGATGTCAACTCCGCCGCCGAGAGGATGTCGGGATTCACCCGGGATGAACTCATCGGGAAATCCAACGCGGATCTGGTTTTTCCGGACGATCTGCCGGTTGCAAAGGCCGCCATGGAAAGACTCGTTGCCAATGGCAAGGCCGAAGGGGAGATGCGGCACGTCACGAAGGACGGGCGCGTGCGATACTGGCAGGTGAAGACCGTGGCGAGCGGGGACGACCGCTATCTCGGGTTTGTCTCCGACGTCCATGATCGACACATCGCCCGAGAGGAGGCGGAAGTCTCCCGCCGGCGCGCGGAGGCGCTGCTCAGACTCCCCGAGGCCTCGCCCGTGCCATTTGCGCTCAACGATTCGGATGGCGGTATCACCTGCCTGAACGCCGCTTTCACAAAGACCTTCGGCTATTCTCTGGAAGACATCCCGACTCTCGAGTGTCTATCTGGGTTGCAACAAGTCTTTCGCGGCGCGAGCCGGGCTGGCCTCCCCGGCCGATGTGATCGGGAAGTCGGATTACGATCTCGCATGGACCCGCGCGGAATCCGACGCATCCATCGCGGACGACCGGTCCGTGATGGATGCGCGCCAGCCCAAGCTGCACATTATCGAAAGCCTGCACGAAGCGGGCGAAAAAATGATCTGGCTCGACACCAGCAAGGTGCCGCTTATCGACGCCGGCGGCCGTGTCTGGGGCGTGCTGGGGATTTTCGAGGACATCACCGCCCGCAAGCAAGTGGAGAAAAATCTTCTCGAGGCGCTGGACCGCGCCGAGGCCGCCAACCGTGCGAAGGGGGAATTCCTTGCGGTGATAGACCACGAGTTGCGGATCCCGCTCAACGGCGTGCTTGGCTTCGCCGAACTCCTGTCCTACACCGCGCTGAATGCCGAGCAGATGGAATTTTTGCAGACGATCCAGGGCAGCGGCCGCCATCTGCTCCAGGTCGTCAACGACATCCTCGATTTCTCCAGCATTGAAAAAAAGGGCGTGGAGCTGGAGGGTCAAGTTTACCCCCCGGCGCCCGTGCGCGGACGGATTCTCGTGGCCGAGGACGACCATGTTTCCGCCATCCTCACCGGCAAGATTCTCGCATCGCTCGGGTATGAATGTGATTTTGTGACGGACGGCCGGCAGGCTGTCGATGCGTTCGGGCCGGGGAAATATCCGGTCGTCTTGTTGGATATGCAGATGCCGGTGATGGACGAACTGGACGCCGCGCGCGGGATCCGCGCCATCGAAAAAAGGGTCCGGGCTCCCGCCCGCCCGTATCATCGCGCTCACGGCCAATGTGCTGCCCGGCGACCGCGAACGCTGCATCGAGGCCGGCATGGACGACTTTGTTTCGAAGCCGGCCAGCAGGAACGACCTCGCCGCCGGGGTAATGCCGGGCGGGGCGGGTTGATCCTTTGCAGGGCGGGTTGATCCCGCGGGCGCTTATTGCTTTTCCAGGCGGAGAACGGGCGACCACGACGGATCGCTTACCCGGGCCGCCCGGGCGGCGGGAATCCGCCCGGCCAGCACGCCGGCGGCCGCGTCCCCGATGGCCGCCAGCAAACGCCCGGCTAAATCGAAGTCGCCATCGAAAAAGGCCGCGACGGCGCGGTCGGAATCGGCGGCCATGCGGAGGTCGGCTTCACCGGCGTCCGCGCGGAGGCCGGCGAGTGTGCAAATTTCGAGCGGTTCGCCGCGTCCGGCGACACCCACCCGGTCGAGGGCGCGCCAGACGAATTCGGATTCGCCGGCGAGTTTGCGGAAGGTGGCGCTGGCGAGGATGCGGGTGCCGTAGAGTTTGTTGAGGTTCTCGAGGCGGCTGGAAAGGTTGACCGCGTCGCCGATGGCGGTGTAGCTGAAGCGCGAGCGGGTGCCCACATTTCCCACAAGCACCTCGCCGCAATGCAGGCCGACGCGCACGTCCAGCTTGCGCGCCCGCGCCTCGGGTTCCCATGCCCGCAGCGCCGCCAGAGCCGCCCGGCAGGCGGCCGCCTCGGGGGACGGGATGCGCTCGGGGGCGTTGAAAAGCGCCATCAACCCGTCGCCCAGAAATTTGTCGATCACCCCGCCATTGGCATCCACCGCCTCGCCGAACGACTCGAAAAACATGGTCAGCAATTCCGAGGCCTCCTCGGGCTCGGTCTTTTCCGCATACGAGGTGAATCCGGCGAGGTCGGAGAAAAGCACGGCCACCATCCTGCGCTCGCCGCCGAGGGCCGCGACCCCGCCGCCGCGCACCAGTTCGCGGACAAGATCCACCGGCACGTAGCGGGCGAAGGATTGCAGGCCGGTTCTCATCCGCCCGACCGAATCGCTGAGCACGCGCACCTCGCGGATGGTCGAGTGCGGGAGCGGGCGGCCCCCGAGCTCGAAATTGCCCAACTTCGCCACCTCGCGCGAGATCTCGCCCAGCGGACTGGCGATCCGCGCGGAAAGCAGGAACCCGGCCGCAAGCGAGACAAGCAGAGCCGCAGCGGCGGTGCCGATGCTGAACTTCACCGAGGCGTCCACCGCCTGGAAAACCTCGCTTTTCCGGAAAAGGATCGCGCCCACACATTCCAGCCCGCCCGTGACCACGATCCGGCGCAGGCCCACAAAATACGTGTCGTCACCGTGCGGCACCTCGATGACCACCACGCGCGATTCTTGGCGTGAGCGCGGCGGCAGCGGGGTCTCGCGCATTTGTTCGCGGATCGCCTCGAGAATCGACGGTTCGCTCAGCGCGCTGGGCGAGGCCAGCAATGATCCGTTGAGGGAAAACACCAGCGGCTCGCCGCGGAAATCATTCGCCAGCCGGTCGATATACGCCGCCACGTCCTTGAACAAAAAGTCGATCATCAGGACCCCGCCCGGCCGGCCTGCCTCATCGCGGATCGCCCGCGCGGCGGTGATGCCCCGGCCGCCATGGGCGAAGTCGTAGGGAGGGGTCCAAACCGGTTGCCCGTCCGCCTTCTCCGCCGCCGTGAACCACGGCCGCTCGCGCGCGTCGTAGGCCGCCGGCAGACCCGGGTGCACATGCGGAAGCAGACCGCCCCGGCCGTCCACGAGCCATTCCTTTGGCGGACCGCCCCCCGGTTCCGAGACATTCACGTAGTAGTCCCCGTTTTCCGTGCGGGCCGCGGCGAAGCGTCCGTCGGGGTATCCGAATCCGAGCCAGGAGACGCCCTCTTCGTAGCGGAGATCGTCGGCGAGGATTCTCCCGAGTTCCTCCGGATTGGCGGTGGGCACCCGTCCGTCGGAAATATCATCCGCGATTGTGGAAAGGAGGCGCTCGGCGGGTTCGAAATGTTCCTCGACGAGGCTAGTGACGGCATCCAGCGTGGTGGCGATCTGCTTGTCGAGCAGCGCGCGGATCAACTTGCGCATCCCGCCCAGCCCAAAATACGTCGTCGCCAGGGTCGATACCAGGATCAACCCGAGAACCAATGCCAGAAGCGCCGAACGGAAGGACACGGCCGGAATCTACCCGCACCCACCCCCGCCCACCCAGAGCAAAATCACCACCCCGCCCGGTAAAACCGGATCGCCTCGATCGGGCCGCCGAATTCTTTGAGCGGATACACTCCGGCCGATCCCGCGCGGCCCGGATCCCGGATCAAATACTCGGTTCCGGATTTCCCGACGATGAGCACAAAGTGGGTGAGGCCGGAGGGATATCGCAGGCGCGCGATCACCGGGTTGCCTTTCAGTAGATTGCTGTCGATCAGGAAATGCGAGGCGCTGTTCTCGTAGTGCGGCAGGAACTCGCCTGTGCGCGCCGGGTCGATCTCGGTCGCCTTTTCCCAGTAAATCCATCCGTTTTCGGTATAGCCGCCGGGCAGCTTCGTGAGGAAATGGTTGAGCCGGCCGGGGTCGGTATCGACGCCCCGCGCGCCGAGCGCCATCGCGGCGCTGGCCACCGCGCACCCCTCGGCGGCAAGCGTGCCGGGTGTATTGCCAAGCAAATCCGCGCCCCATGCGGGGTCGGCCTGGGCGAAATGCGGACCGGGGATTTCCACCCGCCATGGGAAATACAACCCGCCGGATGGCGCGGCCGGCCCGGGGCGCGTCCAGTCCAGCCAGAACCGGATCCCGGCGGAGAGGGTCGCCGCGAGGACGATCCCAAGGGCGAAAAAAAGCAGGCGTTTCACGAACGCGCATCATGGGGAGGCTCCCCGCCGGTGCAACTTTTTTCCGCTCCGGGTGTTGGACTGGCATGGATGGCGTCGCGCTGGAAATGCCCGTATCGGGGCCGGATTCTCTACAAGATTTCGCCGTGCGCGGGGCGGTCGCGCCCGCTAGGGTGGGGGACGTGGAGGATTCCCCCGACGACGAACTCATGGCGCTCGCACGCGATGGCGACCTGCACGCGTTCGAAGAAATCGTGCGCAGGCACCAGGGAGCCGTCATCGGCATGGCGACGCGGATGCTGGGTTGTGTCTCGGATGGCGAGGATATCGCGCAGGCGGCGTTTGTCCGGGCTTGGAAGTCGGCCCCGCGCTACCGTCCCGAGGCTAAGGTCTCGACGTGGTTGCTCACGATCACCCGCAACCTCGCCCTTAATGAGATCCGCCGACGGAAATCCGCCGGCCACCTTCCCCTCGACCCGCCGGGCAACGACCAGCCCCACCACCAAATCTCCGACCCCGCACAACGCCCCGCCGATGCCGAGGCCGCCGCCAACGAACTCGCCGACGCCGTCGAAGCCGCCATCGCCGCCCTCCCCGAAAACGCGCGCACCGCCGTCGTCCTCCGCCGCTACGAGAACCTCCCCTACGAGGAAATCGCCGCCATCCTCAAAACCACCGTCCCCGCCGTGAAGAGCCTCCTCTTCCGCGCCCGGGCCGAACTCCGCGCCTCCCTCGCCGCCTTCCTCGGGGACGCAGAAAATTCCTGACTCCCGCCGACGGCCGGATCCACCGGGCCGTGCGCCGCTTTTTTTTGCTGGAACAGCGATATTTATATTTGTTTATTTCGCGAAATAAACAAATAATCTCCGCCATGAAGTCGGGATCGTCCGCCCATAAAGTTTTCCGCGCGCTGGCGCATCCGGCGCGGGTTCAGATTGTGAGGGAATTGAGCGGGGGAGGGGAGCGCTGTGTGTGCGAGTTGGTGGAGGCCTGCGGGCTGGGTTGGAGCACGGTGTCGCGGCATCTTTCGGTTTTGCGCGAGGCCGGGGTGATCGCCGATGAGAAGCGGGGCCAGCAGATCTTTTGCAGGCTGGCGCTGCACTGCGTGGCGCGGTTTGTGGACTGTCTGGACCACCCCGGGCGCTATCCGGATATGAAAAAAGCCGCCTGTTGCCGGTGAAAAATTTCAACCGACACACCAAATGACGGATCCCAAAACGGAATGGAAGACGGCCGCGTGGCTGGGCGGAGCTTTTCTGCTTTTCTACTTTCTTCCGCTCGAGTGGCCGCGGTTCTCGAAGGCGCTGGGCGAGGGTCTTGCGCTGACCCGGTGGTATGCGCGCGAGCATGTGATTTTGTGTTTGATTCCCGCCTTTTTCATCGCCGGGGCGATCGGGACATTTGTGCGGCGGGAATCTGTGATGCGCTATCTCGGGCCGAATGCGCCGAAGCTTGCGGCTTACGGGGTGGGCGCGGTCTCGGGCACGATCCTGGCGGTGTGTTCGTGCACGGTTCTGCCGCTCTTTGCCGGTATCTGGCGGATGGGGGCCGGGTTGGGGCCGGCGGTGGCGTTTTTGTACTCGGGTCCGGCGGTGAGCGCGCTGGCGATTATTCTCACGGCGAGGATCCTCGGATTTGAATTGGGTGCGGCCCGCGCGGTGGGCGCGATCGTTTTTGCCGTGGTGATCGGGGGGATCATGGCATGGATGTTCCGCGCGGAGGAGGCCGCGAAAGTGCGGGCGGCCGCGTCGATGCCGGATCCCGGTCCTGCCCCGCGTCCGCTCTGGAAGACGGCCACATGGATCGGGCTCATGGTGGCGGTCCTCATTTTTGCGAACTGGAGCGAGGCCGACAAGGGCCCCGGCGTCTTCGGATTTCTTGCAGAGTGGAAATGGGTGCTTGTGTCGGCGGGATCACTGGGCCTGGCGGCCGCGATGGTGGCATGGTTCGCCGTGCCGTGGTGGAAAGTCGCCACTGCGGTTGCGGGGACCTCGGCGGCGGCGGTTCTTGTGCCCGGGCATGTCTTGGTTCCGTTTGGGATTGGTTCGGCCGCGCTGGCGTGGATCGCGGCGACCACGGAGGGCGAGATGCGCGAGTGGTTTGAGTCCACATGGGAATTCACAAAGCTCATCGCTCCGCTTTTGATCGGCGGGGTGTTTGTGGCGGGATTTCTGCTCGGGCGCCCCGGCGAAGAGGGCCTCATTCCATCGGCCTGGGTCGGTGCGGCGGTGGGCGGCAACGGGCTCCCGGCGGTTTTCCTCAGCTCGTTGGTGGGGGCCTTCATGTATTTCGCCACCCTCACCGAGATCCCGATTCTGCAGGGCCTCCTCGGAAGCGGGATGGGCAAAGGCCCCGCGCTGGCCCTCCTGCTCGCCGGCCCGGCTCTCAGCCTCCCGAGCATGCTGGCGCTGTGGAAAATCCTGGGCGGCAAAAAAACGGCGGCTTACTGCGCACTTGTCGTCCTCATGTCCACCCTCACCGGATGGCTCTACGTTCGATTTTTTTAACCAACCAAAAACCCAAACCACAAAATCCATGAAAAAACTGCAAATCCTCGGAACCGGCTGCGCCAAGTGCAACACCCTCGCGGACGTCACCAAAATAGCCGCCGACGAACTCGGCCTGCCCCACGAACTCGAAAAAGTCACCGACATGATGCGCTTCGCGGACTTCGGCGTCATGATCACGCCCGCGCTCGTCGTGGACGGGGTCGTGAAAGTGAGCGGCAAGGTGCCGTCGCTCCCCGAGATGAAGGCGCTCCTACAGACCCCGTGAAAACGATCCTCACCTATGGATTGCTCGCGCTGGCGCTTGTCGGCGCGGGCTTCGCGATTAAACAAAGACTCCATCCGCCCGCCTCCACGGCAGCCGCAGCGAATGCCGAAGCGGCCCTGCCCGCGAATGGAAAGGTGGTCACCTACTTCACGACCGACGTCCGCTGTCCGTCGTGCCGGAAAATCGAAGCCCTCACCCGACAGACCGTCGAGAACCAATTTGCCGACAAGCTGAAATCCGGCGAGATCGTTTTCCGCACGCTCAACCTCGACCGCCCCGAAAACAAACACTTCATCGACGATTACCAACTCGTCAGCAAAACCGTCATCGTCTCTGTGCGGGAAAACGGCAAAGAAACCGGCTTCCAGAACCTTCAGGACGTCTGGACCAATCTCGACGACCCCGCCGATTTTCAGAACTACTTGGCGGCGGCGCTGCGCTGACCCCCGGCGATGTTCACCACCCTCGCCATCGCCGGTTGGCTGGGCATTCTCACGTCGATCAGTCCGTGTCCGCTCGCGACCAATGTCGCGGCGGTTTCGTTTCTCGCACGCCGCGTGCATTCGCGCCGCATGGCGGTCGCGGGAGCCGTCGCCTATTCGGCCGGACGGGCCGGGGTCTGTGTTGTGATCGGGTTGCTTGTCGCGGGCGGACTTGCGGCCGCGCCCGCGCTTTCCACCTTTCTCCAGCGGGACGCGGCTCCCTTTACGGGTCCGCTCTTGATTGTGGTGGGACTCGTCCTGCTGGGGTGGCTGACCCTGCCGGTCCGGTTCGGCCTCACGAACCAATCCGCCGCCGAGCGGCTGGCCGCGCTGGGTTTTTTTGGCGAGTTCTTGCTGGGGATGGTTTTTGCGTTTTCGTTTTGTCCGGTCTCCGCCGCGTTGTTTTTCGGGACCCTGCTGCCTCTTGCGCTGGCCGCGCCGGTTGCATGGCCTCCACTCGCGGTCTATGGAGTAGCCACCGCCTTCCCGGTGGCTTTGATCACGATCTTGATGGCGCTGGGGGCGGGCGCGCACCGGAAGATTCTCGCCTGTGTACAGCGCTGGCAGGGCCCCGCCGGGAAATGGACCGGCGTGATCATCCTGCTTGTCGGGGTCTGGCTCACGCTTCGGCTGATTTTCTGACCGTCCCCGCCGCCGGTGCTTGCAATTTCTGCCCGGCGGATCTCTTTACTTCCGCCCCGCAAAAATGATAAATGCCCACCATGAACACTCCGAACACCCTGCGTGAATTCTCCCCTGCTCCCGGCCGGACCGCCCACCTCCACTCGCTTCCGGCACTTGAAGAGGCCGGACTCGGAAAAATTTCACGCCTGCCGGTGAGCATCCGCATCGTGCTGGAGTCCGTCCTCCGCAATTGCGACGGGAAGAAGGTCGCCTGGAGGGATGTCGAGGCCCTCGCTCGCTGGAATGCCAAGTCGCCGGCTCCCGAAGAGATCCCGTTTGTGGTCGCGCGCATCGTCCTCCAGGACTTCACCGGGGTGCCGCTTCTGGTCGATCTGGCGGCCATGCGCAGCGCGGTGGCATCGCTCGGACGCGCCCCCGGTGTGATCGAACCGCTCGTGCCCGTCGATCTGGTGGTGGACCACTCGGTTCAGGTGGATTTCTTCGGATCCGCCGAGGCGCTCCGGCTCAATCTCGACATGGAATTCGAGCGCAATCGCGAGCGCTACGAATTCCTCAAATGGGGCCAGCAGGCGTTTGAGACATTCGGGGTCGTCCCCCCCGGCATCGGCATTGTCCACCAGGTCAACCTCGAATACCTCGCCAAGGGCGTCCTCTCGAAGGAGGTCGTCGTCAACGGCCAACCCACCCGCATCTACTACCCCGACACGCTCGTCGGCACCGACTCGCACACCACCATGATCAACGGACTCGGAGTCGTCGGTTGGGGCGTCGGCGGCATCGAGGCCGAAGCCGGCATGCTCGGTCAGCCGGTGTATTTCCTCACCCCCGAAGTCGTGGGCGTGCACCTCACGGGCAGCCTGCGCGAGGGCGTGACCGCGACCGACCTCGTGCTGCGCGTCACCGAGTTGCTCCGCAAACAAAAAGTCGTCGGCAAATTTGTGGAATTTTTCGGCGAGGGGGCCGCGGCGCTGTCCGTCCCCGACCGCGCCACCATCGCCAACATGGCGCCCGAATACGGCGCGACCATGGGCTTCTTCGGCATCGACGAGGAAACCCTCGCCTACCTCCGCGGCACCGGCCGTCCGGACGATCTCTGCTCCGCCTTCGAGGCCTACTACCGCGCGCAGGGCCTCTGGGGCATCCCGCGCATGGGCGACGTCGATTACTCGGTCGAACTCGAACTCGACCTCGCCTCGGTCGTCCCCGGCGTCGCCGGCCCCAAGCGTCCCCAGGACCGCATCGACCTTCCGGCCCTCAAAAACACATTCTCAACTCTGCTCAGCAAGCCGCTCACCGAGGGAGGCTACGGCAAGGCGGCCCCGGCCGAACCCGCCGCGCTCGACCTCGATGGCGGAAAAAATCCGACCCAGACCGGTCGCGCCACCCTGCGCGACGGCAGCGTCCTCATCGCCGCCATCACAAGCTGCACAAATACCAGCAACCCGAGCGTCATGCTCGCCGCCGCCCTCCTCGCCAAAAAGGCGGTCGAGCGCGGACTGCGCGTCAACCCGGCCGTCAAAACCTCGCTCGGACCCGGCTCGCGCGTCGTCACCGATTACCTCGAACAAACAGGCCTCCAGCGCTACCTCGACGAACTCGGTTTCCAGACCGTCGGCTACGGATGCACGACCTGCATCGGAAATTCCGGTCCGCTCCATCCGGCCATCGAAGACGCCATCGTCAAAAACGACCTCGTCGCCGCGAGCGTGCTTTCCGGCAACCGGAATTTCGAAGCCCGCGTCCACCAGAATATCCGCGCGAATTTCCTCATGTCGCCGCCGCTCGTCGTCGCCTTCGCGCTCGCCGGCACGGTCGATATCGACCTTTCATCCGAACCGCTCGGAACCGGCCCGGACGGCTCGCCGGTTTTCTTGAAAGACCTCTGGCCCACGATGGAGGAAATCCGTTCCGCCATGGCCGCCGCGCTCAAACCGGACGTCTATCGGCGTCTCTACACCGACTTCGCGGGTCAGAATCCGAAATGGAACGAGGTGCCATCCTCGGTCGGCGAGGTTTATGGATGGAATCCCGACAGCACCTACATCCAGCGGCCGCCGTTCTTCGACGGGTTCGGTATGGAAGCCGGCACGATCGCCGAGATCGTCGGCGCGCGCCCGCTCGGCATCTTCGGCGACAGCGTCACCACCGACCACATCTCGCCTGCCGGCGCCATCAAAAAGACCAGCCCGGCCGGACGCTTCCTTTCGGAAAACGGGGTCGCCCCCGCCGACTTCAACAGCTACGGATCCCGCCGCGGCAACGACCGCGTGATGACCCGCGGCACCTTCGCCAACGTCCGCATCAAGAACCTCATGCTCCCCGGCGTCGAAGGCGGCTACACCCTCTACTTCGGCGAACGCGATCTCCCGGCTCCCGACAAAGAAATATCCGCCCCCGCCGGCAAACCCGCCGCCATCTTCGACGCCTGCACCGCCTACAAAGCCGACGGCGTCCCGCTTGTCGTCATTGCCGGACACGAATACGGCACCGGTTCTAGCCGCGACTGGGCCGCCAAGGGCACGAACCTGCTCGGGGTCCGAGCCGTCGTTGCCCAGAGCTTCGAGCGCATCCACCGCAGCAACCTCTGCGGCATGGGCGTCCTCCCGCTGCAGTTCCCCGAAGGCGTCAACGCCGCCACCCTCGGACTCGACGGCACCGAGACATTCGATGTCCTCGGCGTCGCCGGCGACATCCGCCCGCGCCAGGAAGTCACCCTCCGCATCCACCGCGCCGACGGCTCCACCACCGACCAGCCGGTGACCCTCCGCATCGACACGCCCATCGAAATCGACTACTGCCGACACGGCGGCATCCTCCCCTTCGTCCTCCGGCAGATTCTTGCTTAAATAAGTTTTCGGAACGGTCGATCTGGATCGCGGCCTCGCACATCCAAAGGGGCCCGGTGAAAGGTTACGGCCAATACGTAGAATGAAGTAATCTATTGGAAGGGAGACATTTAAATGGAAAGTCTGGACGACCGGCGAAAGGTTTTTTATCGGTTTTGGGATGAAATATCCCGGCAATCCCGCAATCGACCTAAAATCCATCGTCATTCGTCCCGTGGAAGGGGAAGCGGAAAAGAGTGAGGCCAGGGAGTTCCTTGCCTTCCACCACTATCTCAAGGACATCAAAGCCGTCGGGGAGCAAATCTGGTATGGAGTCTTTGATGCGCAAG
>Ga0114939_10001483_pt1 | contig 18386 bp, 17 predicted proteins | sample AshMeaCrysSpring_FD_87196 | JGI IMG/M metagenome (GOLD analysis project Ga0114939, IMG submission 87196) | Groundwater microbial communities from Big Spring, Nevada to study Microbial Dark Matter (Phase II) - Ash Meadows Crystal Spring | ecosystem: Environmental > Aquatic > Deep subsurface >...
CGCCAGCTTGAGCTTCGACGAGCTGATCGCCTTCCTGCGCAGCCAGCAGATCGCCGCTTTCAAGCTGCCCGAGCGGCTGGAGGTGGTGAGTGAGCTCCCGGTCAGCCCGGTGGGCAAGATCCTGAAGCGCCAGCTGCGCGAGATGATCGCCGCCAAGATCGAACGGGAGCGCCAAGGCGCATGAACATCCTGATCGCCGGCGCCGGTCCGGCCGGCCTGTACCTGGGCTACCTGCTGCAGCGGCAGGACGCCGGCCACCGCATCCGCATCGTCGAGCAGAACCCGGCCGATGCGACCTTCGGCTTCGGCGTGGTGTTCTCCGACCGCGCGCTGGATTTCCTGCGCGAGGACGACGAGGAGACGCACGCGCTGATCGTGCCGGCCATGCGCCGCTGGACCGACCTGACGCTGGTGCACCGCGGCCAGCGCATCACCATCGACGGCGTGGGTTTCGCCGCCATCGGCCGGCTGGCGCTGCTGCAACTGTTGCAGCAGCGGCTGGCCAGCGTGGGCGTGGTGCCCGAGTACCGCACCGTGCTCGACGAGGCCGGCGCGCTGGACGGCTGGGACCTGGTGGTGGCGGCCGACGGTGCCAACTCCTTCGTGCGCCGCCAGCACGAGGCGGCCTTCGGCACGGTGGTGGAGCCGCTGCACAACCGCTTCGTCTGGTACGGCACGACGCAGCCCTTCGACACGCTGACGCAGACCTTCGTCGACACTCGCTGGGGCCCGATGAACGCGCACCACTATCCGTACGCGCAGGGCATGAGCACCTTCATCGTCGAATGCGCGCCGCACACCTGGCAGGACGCCGGCTTCGCGCACAAGGGCGAGGACCAGACGCGCTCCTTGCTGGAGGAGGTCTTCGCCGACACGCTGGGCGGCCGGCCGCTGGTGGCCAACAAGTCGCTGTGGCGGCGGTTCCCGAAGCTGCACAACGCACGCTGGTCGGTGGGACGCACGGTACTGGTGGGCGATGCGCTGCGCACCGCGCATTTCTCGATCGGCTCGGGCACGCGCCTGGCCTTCGAGGACGTGATCGCGCTGACGCGAGCACTGCGCGAACACGCTGCCGACGTGCCGGCGGCGCTGCAGGCCTACGAGGCGGCGCGCCGGCCGGTGGTCGACAAGCTGGTGGCGGCGGCCAACCAGAGCGCCGACTGGTACGAACACTTCGCCGAGCACATGCAGCTGGCGCCGTGGGACCTGGCCTGGAGCTACATCCAGCGCAGCGGCCGGGTGGACATCGACAAGCTGCGCCAGGTGTCGCCGCGCTTCGTGGCCGGCTACCAGGCCTGGGCGGCGGCGCGCGGCTGAGGTCGCCGGCCGGCCCGCTCAGCGCTCGACCAGCCGGTCGCGGCCGGCGGCCTTGGCTTCGTAGAGCGCGTGGTCGGCGCGCAGCAGCGCGTCCCGCAGCGGCTCGCCCGGACGCCATGCGGTCAGGCCGGCGGAGAAGCTGACGCGCATGTGCAGCTGCTCGCCCCAGGCCTCGTCGCGCGACAGCACGCGGCGCAGGCGTTCGAAGCCGGTGCGCGCCTCGTCGGGGCGCGTGTCGGGCATCATCACCAGGAACTCCTCGCCGCCCCAGCGCGCCAGCACGTCGGTCTCGCGCATCGACGCCGCGGCGTGGCGCGAGAACAGGCGCAGCACCTCGTCGCCGGCGGCATGCCCATGCTGGTCGTTGATGCGCTTGAAGTGGTCGATGTCCACCAGGCACAGGCAAGGCAGGCAGCCGCTGCGCTGGGCGCGGCGGCGCTCCATCTCGGCCAGTTCCTCCATGTGGCGCCGATTGACCAGCCCGGTCAGGTCGTCGCGGGTCGCCAGGCGGTGGATGCGCGCCAGCGCCGACTGCAGCTCGGCCTTCTGCATCTTCAGGCGCGCACGCATCGCCGACAGGTCGCCGGCGAGCATCGAGATCACCGGCAGCACCACCGCCGCGAAGGCGAAGTGGATGCGCTCGATGGTCGGGTCGTAGACCTGCGGCGCGTGCGTGGCCATGGCCAGCATCACCAGGCCCAGCACGGTGACGGCGAAGAGGCCCAGCGAGCGTGACGCCGACGGGCTCAGCGTGAAGGCGGCGAACACCAGCACGAGCGCCACCATCATCAGCAGCATGCCGCGCACCGGCGGGTTGATGACGTAGGCCGCCGCCATCGCGACGATGGCGAAGATCATCTGCTGCATCGTCAACGCCGGGTCGGCGAAGCGCTGCGTCAGGCCGGTGCGCAGCAGCAGGTAGAAGCCGAACAGCCCCGGCGCCAGGCACAGGATCAGCGCGTGCGCCAGCGCCGGGTCGGCCAGGCCGATGCGCGCCGACCACCATTGCCCGACCGCGGCCAGCAGATACACGCCCGACGCCACCAGCGTGCGGCGCGCGCGCACGCGCTGCCTGGGGTCGGCGCCGAAGAGCCATTCTCGGGCGTGGGCGGTCTGGGCGGTCTGGGCGATCTGCATGGGGGTGGCGGCGCACCCGCCCCTCGGGCTCCTCGGAGCGGCGCTGCCGGCATATCGGCGCCCGGAATCGGGAAGTTAGGCTCGGTCTGCCAGGCCCGCTCCCGAGGCCGGCACAAATCAACGGAAGGCAGGCGGCACCGGCATCGGGCGATCGGCCGGAGCGCCGACGTCGTCGCCCGGCATCGCGGACGCCGCGGCTTCGACCTCGCCGTCGTCCACCAGGAAGCCGCCGCTCTGGTGCGCCCACAGCCTGGCGTACAGCCCACCCTGCTCGAGCAGGCTGCGGTGGTCGCCCGTCTCGACGATGCGGCCGCGGTCCAGCACCACCAGCCGGTCCATCGCGGCGATGGTCGACAGCCGGTGTGCGATCGCCACCACCGTCTTGCCCTCCATCAAGCGGTACAGGCTGGCCTGGATGGCGGCCTCGACCTCGCTGTCCAGCGCGCTGGTGGCTTCGTCCAGCAGCAGGATCGGCGCGTCCTTGAGCATCACGCGGGCGATGGCGATGCGCTGGCGCTGCCCGCCCGACAGCTTGACGCCGCGCTCGCCGACATGGGCGTCGTAGCCGCGGCGGCCGGCCGGGTCGGTCAGGCCGAGGATGAAGTCGTGGGCCTCGGCACGGCGCGCCGCCGCCACCATCTCGGCCTCGGTGGCGTCGGGCCGGCCGTAGAGGATGTTGTCGCGCACCGAGCGGTGCAGCAGCGAGGTGTCCTGCGTGACCATGCCGATCTGCGCGCGCAGGCTGTCCTGCGTGACGCCGGCGATGTCCTGTCCGTCGACGAGGATGCGGCCCGATTCCAGGTCGTAGAAGCGCAGCAGCAGGTTGACGATCGTGCTCTTTCCCGCGCCGGAGCGCCCGACCAGCCCGATCTTCTCGCCCGGCCGCACCTGCAGCGTCAGCCGGTCCACCACGCGCGGGCCGCCGCTGGCGCCGTAGCGGAAGCTCAGGTTCTCGAAGCGCAGTTCGCCGCGTGTGACGCGCAAGGGCACCGCGCCCGGCCGATCCACCACCTGGTGCGGCCTGGACAGCGTGTTGATGCCGTCCTGCACCGTGCCGACCTGCTCGAAGAGGTTGGCCATCTCCCACATCACCCAGTGCGAGATGCCGTTCAGCCGCAGCGCCATGGCGGTGGCGGCGGCCACCGCGCCCACCCCCACCTGCCCTTGCGTCCACAACCACAGCGTGGCGCCGGCGGTGGCCAGGATCAGCCCGATGCCGAGCAGGTGGTTGACGATCTCGAAGCCGCTGACCAGGCGCATCTGCGTGTAGACGGTGGCCAGGAATTCCTGCATCGCGCTGCGCGCGTGGCCGGCCTCGCGCCCGGCGTGCGAGAACAGCTTGACGGTGGCGATGTTGGTGTAGGCGTCGGTGATGCGGCCGGTCATCAGCGAGCGCGCGTCGGCCTGCGCCTTGGCGCTGCGCGCCAGCCGCGGCACGAACCAGCGCAGCGCCGCCAGGTACAGCAGCACCCAGGCGACGAAGGGCAGCAGCAGCCAGCGGTCGAAGCCGCCCACCACCGCCACCATCGTCACGAAGTAGATCAGCACGAACACCAGGATGTCGCCCAGGATCATCCACACGTCGCGCACCGCGAGCGCCGTCTGCATCAGCTTGGTGGCGATGCGCCCGGCAAACTCGTCCTGGTAGAAGTGCATGCTCTGCTGCAGCAGCAGGCGGTGGAAGTTCCAGCGCAGGCGCATCGGGAAGTTGCCGGCCATGGCCTGCTGCTTCAGCATCGACTGGCCGGCCACCAGCAGCGTGCTGCCCAGCAGCACCAGCGCCAGCAGCAGCAGCGTGGCGCCGTGCTCGGCCCAGAGCCGGTCCGGAGCCACCGGCCCCAGCCAGTCGACGATCCGGCCGAGCATGGCGAACAGCAGCGCCTCGAACACGCCGATGGCGGCCGTGAGCAGCGTCATCAGCGCGATGTAGCGGCGCAGGCCCGCGCTGCAGGCCCAGACGAAAGGCAGGAAGCCGCGCGGCGGCAAGGTCGGGGCGCCTTCGGGAAAGGGCGAGACGAGTTTCTCGAAGGCGGTGAACACGCAATCTCCTGCAACGGGTCGGAGCGGCCGGCAAGGGTAGCCGATCCACCGCGCCGCGGCGCCCGCGAGGCCGCTGCACAATCGGACATGCGCTGCCTGGCACCGCCCGCCCCGCCGCGTGCCTGCGAGGCGCGCGCGCCGCGCCGGACGCGCCGATGAGCCTGTCGGCGCTGGTGGCCCAGTATGGCTACTGGGTGGTCTTCCTCGGCGCGCTGGCCGAAGGCGAGACCGTGGTGGTGACGGCGGGCTTCGCGGCGCACCGCGGCCTGCTGCAGCTGCCGCTGGTCATCGGGCTGGCCTTCCTGGCCGCCACCCTGGGCGACCAGCTGGCCTTCGTGCTCGGGCGCCGCCACGGGGCGCGGCTGATGGCGCGCTTCCCCCTGCTGCGCAAGCATTCGCAGCGTCTGCAGGCCCTGCTGCAGCGGCATCCCGACGCCGCCATCCTGTCGGTGCGCTTCCTGTACGGCATGCGCACCGCCGGGCCGATCGCGCTGGGTGCACTGGGCGTGCCGCACTTGAAGTTCGCGCTGCTCAACATGCTGAGCGCGGCACTGTGGGCCGTCGGCCTGGGCCTGCTGGGCTACCAGTTCGGCAACGCGATGCAATGGTGGCTGCAGGACCTGCGTGCCGCCGAGGAGATCATCCTCCTCGGGCTGCTGGCGCTCGGACTGGCGGTGTCCGCCGCGTGGTGGTGGCGGCATCGCCGGTGAAGTGCAGGTAGCGGCCATTACCGGTGAGCCGAGACCCGATAGGGCCCTTCGACCGTGTGCTGTTCGATACCGCGCTGCGCCGCGCCGGCATGCATGCGCTGCAACTCCCGGAGGATGACGCCGCGGCAACGCGGCGCCGCCGGCACCGATCCAGCAGGCCATCGAGGGAATGGCAGCGCTGTTGCGCGGCGAGGCGGTCGACCTGGGCTTCGTCGGGCTGGACCTGCACGGCCTGTCCGGGCTGCAGCCCAGGGCCTGCGACGTGGTGCGCGCCATCCCGCGTGGCCGCACGCCGAGCCATGACCAGGTGGCCGAACGGCTCGGCGGCCGGCATCGGGCTCGTGGCGCGGGCCAGGCCATGGCCCGCAACCGCTTTGCGCCGTTCGGACGCTGTCACGCGGTGCTCGGCGCCGAGGGCCGACCCGGCGGCTTTTCGGCCCGCGGCGGCCTGCAGACCAGGCGCCGCCGGCTGCAGATCGAAGGCGCGTGGCCGTGCGAAGCGCCCGATCTCTTCGCCGAGGGCGGCCGATCTCTTCGCCGAGGGCGGCTGAACGGCCATGCCGGGCCTGCGACGGCGCGGCCGCCCCCCAAGAATGCGCGCAAAAGTTGACGCCTTTTGTTGCATCTGCGGTGGCATCATCGGCCATGTGCAGATGGCGGAGGGGCGCGCGGCGACATCGGCGTCGTGCTGTGTCCGCTGCCGTTGTACACGGCGCTGCGGGGCATCGGGCCTCGGGCAAGAATTTCGCGACGCGGGTCGTGCCTGCGGGCAGCCCGGGTCGCGGCAACGGTGAAAGTGCGCTCGAGGGCGCGGGACGAAGTCGATGACTGACACTGCGCGGTTCGGCGCCACGGCGCTGCATGCGGGCACCTCCGACCCCGACGAATTCCAGCTGCCGCTGCCGGGGCTGTTCGGCGACCTGGAGCTCGGTCGCGGATCGATCCTTCTGGCCGACGACTTCCAACGCTGCCCCAGCCTGGTGAAGCTGCAGCTGCTGCGCGACTGGCAGCGTTCGCTGGCGCGCTACCGGCACGACGCGATGAAGCAGTTCGCGGCGGAGCTGACCGGCGTCGCACCCGGCCTGGCCGCCAGCGAGCGCGTGGCCCTGGTGCGCTCCACCTGCGAGACCCTGCGCATCGACGTACCCTCCGGTTTCGACGCCCTCATCACCGAGTCGTGAACCGCGAACACAGCCCCCCGATGCCCCCAGCAACGGGCGAGCTGTCGGTCCCGTTCAAGACCTCGCATTTCGGCGAACGCTTCGGCTCGAAGCTCGACGACGCGCTGAGCCCGGAGGCCTGCGACGAGCAGCTCAAGATGGTGCTCGGGCACACGCGCGTGGGCACGCTGGTGGCCACCGCGTTCGCCATCTTCATGGCGCTGCAGCTGCGCGGCACCTATCTGCCGGCTTGGCTGGTCGATGTCTGGCTGGTGGCCAAGGTGGCCGTGGCCGCAGCGCGCATCGCCCTGAGCGTGCGCCACGTGCGCCTGGGCCGTCCCGGCGGCCGCCGCTGGAGCCTGCTGACCGACGCCTGGCTGCTCGCCGATGGCCTCGTCTGGGGCGTCGGCGGCTTTGTCATGATGTCGGCGCCGATCCCGATCGCCTCGCTGGTGGGTTCGGCCATCGTCGGCGTGTCCTGCATCGCCACCTTCGGCCTGCAGTTCAGCAAGCGCTCGACCGCCGCCTACACGGTGCCGATGATCGCGCTCGTGGCGCTGGGCCTGGCGCTGCGCGGCGACGAGTTCGGCTCGATCGGCGCCACCGGGTTGCTGATGCTGCTGGCGCTGCTGGTCGCCACCGCGGTGTCGTCCGAGCGCCGCCTGGTCGACGGCATCAAGCTGCGCCTGCATGCGCAGGCGCTGACGGTGGAGAAGGACGAGGCGCTGAAGCTGGCGCTGCGCCAGAGCGCCGTCAAGACGCAGTTCATCAGCAACGTCAGCCATGAGTTGCGCACGCCGCTGCACGGCATCCTGGGCGTGGCCCGACTGCTGCACCTGGAAGCGCGCGACGCCTCCGTGACGCGGCGCGTCGAGCTGATCGAAGCCTCGGGCACACACCTGCTCGGCCTGATCAACGACCTGCTGGACATCTCGCGCATAGAAGCCGGGCAGTTCGTGATGCGCAGCGAGCGCTTCGAGCTTGGGGCGCTGGTGCAGAGCCTGGTCGATCTCTACACCGTGCGCGCCACCGAGAAAGGGCTGGACTTCAGGCTGACGATGCAGATCGACCCGCCCTGCTGGGTGCAGGGCGACCCGGCCCGCGTGCGGCAGGTGCTCCACAACCTGCTCGGCAACGCGGTCAAGTTCACGCAGCGCGGTTCGGTCTCGCTGACGCTGGTGCGCGATGCCGCCAGCGGGAGGCTCAGTGCCGAAGTGCAGGACACCGGCCCGGGCATCGCCGCCGCCGACCTGCCCCATGTCTTCGAGGCCTTCCGCCAGGTCGGGGGTGCGTCGAGCCGCCCCTTCGAGGGCACGGGTCTGGGACTCACGATCGCCCGCGACATCGCGCAGGCCATGGGCGGCGACATCGGCATGCGCAGCACCGTGGGCGTGGGCACCTGCGCGCTGTTCACGGCGCAGCTGCCTTCGGCGGCAGCGCCGCAGGCCGAGGTCTCGAGCGCCGACGAGCGGCCGCTGCCGGAGCCTGCGGGCAAGGCCTGCCGCGTGCTGATCGCCGAGGACGACGACGTGAACGCGGTGATCGCCACCGCCTACCTGGAACACCTGGGGGTGACCGCCGAGCGCGCGAAGGACGGCCACCAGGCGGTGCGCCACGCGCTGCGCGACGTCGACCGCCCCGACCTGGTGCTGATGGACTGCCGCATGCCCTCCCTCGACGGCATGGCCGCCACGCGCGAGATCCGCGCGCAGGAGCGCAGCCTCGGGCTGCCGCGGGTGCCGGTCATCGCCCTGACCGCCACCACCTCCGACATCAACCGGCAGCTGTGCCTGAACGCGGGCATGGACGCCTTCATGTCCAAGCCCTACACCAAGGAAGAGCTGGGGCGCGTGCTCGCGCGCTGGCTGCGGCACCGCGTGACGACGGCGCACTCCGCCTGAGGTCCCCGTCCCGCGCGGGAGTGAGAAGCGGGCAGCGGCCAAGCGCCGTGCTCGGACAGCAGCAATCTGTGCGATCGATCGCAGATCGGCATCAGGCAGCCGCCAGCTGCAGCGGTGCCGGAGCCGGTTGCAGCAGTGCGGGCTGCGGCTGCTCCAGGTGCAGGTCGACGTGCCGGGTCTCCACCATGAAACCGTAGAGCGGATGGCGCGCCGCCGCCCAGGCGCGCTCGGCAGCCTCCACGTCGAAGGCCAGGATGCGATGCATCAGACCTCCGGTATGCGCCAGCGGCACCAGCTCGTCGCGACCCAGCGCGTCGATGAAGCCCAGACGCCGGTAGTTGCGGATGAGCGCGTCGTTGCGCGCGCCGATGACCATCCAGCGCACCTGCTTGGCGACGCAGAACAGGTAGCTGACCTTCATCAGGCAGAGCTTGGTCAACGGGTCGGCACCGACCGCGACGGCCAGCCGGGTGATCTCGGCGCGTGGCGCCGCCGCCAGCCAGTCGGGCAGCGCCACGCTGTTCTCCATCATCAACGGGCCGGCGTGGCTGGTCTGAATGCGCATCGTGCCGGTGGCACGGCCGCTTTGCTTGTCGCGGCTCAGGAACACGGTGGTGCCTGCGGCCAGGTCGAGCGCGTCCGGTTCGGCCAGGCGCTGGCCCATGGACGGCAGGTGGTGGCCATAGGCCTGGGCGCGGACGGCGCAGGCCGCGAGCAGATCGTCCTGCGACGCCGTCGGCTGGAGCCGAAACCCCAAGGTGCAACTGTCCATCGATGCATTCCCCCAACGAGTACTCTTTTTTCGGGCGGTCCAGTTGCAGGCCGCCCGTTGCGTCAAGCATAAGTCAGAGCATTCGAGGCAAGGCGCATGCCAGCGCTGCGCCTGGCGCGCAGCGCCGTAATGTGTGGTTTGCACGCTGCAGACGGCGCGCCGTCGGGCGCCGACTTCGGGTTTGTGCTAGGGCGTCTTGCGGCGCGGCAGCGGCGCGGCGGCCTTGCGGCGCACGCCGGCACCGCTCTCGCGCGGCGGCAGCCCGGTGTGCTGCGTCAGCACCTGGCCCGCCTTCGGCGCGGCCGGCGTGGAGTTCTTGCGGCGCGCGCTGCGGTAGCCGCCGGCGGTGATCGGCTGGTAGCTCGGCACCAGGTGCTGCTTGCCGTTGCCGATGAGGTCGGCGCGGCCCATGGCCTGCAGCGCCTCGCGCAGCAGCGGCCAGTTGTTGGCGTCGTGGTAGCGCAGGAAGGCCTTGTGCAGCCGGCGCCGGCGCTCGCCGCGCACGACGTCCACCTTCTCGCCGCGCCGCGGGTCGCGGCTGATGCCCTTCAGCGGATTCAGCCCGGTGTGGTACATCGCGGTGGCGGTGGCCATCGGGCTGGGATAGAAGGTCTGCACCTGGTCGGCGCGGAAGCCGTTCTTCTTCAGCCAAAGCGCCAGGTGCATCATGTCCTCGTCGGTGGTGCCGGGGTGCGCGGCGATGAAGTACGGGATCAGGTACTGCTGCTTGCCGGCCTCGGCGCTGAAGCGGTCGAACAGCTGCTTGAAGCGCTCGTAGCTGCCGATGCCCGGCTTCATCATCTTGCCGAGCGGCCCCGCCTCGGTGTGCTCGGGCGCGATCTTCAGGTAGCCGCCGACATGGTGCTTGACCAGTTCTTCCACGTACTCGGGCGAGCGCAGCGCCAGGTCGTAGCGCAGGCCGGAACCGATGAGGATCTTCTTGACGCCGCGCAGCGCGCGCGCGCGGCGGTACAGGTGGATCAGCGGCCCGTGGTCCGTGTCCAGGTTCGGGCAGATGCCGGGGTAGACGCAGCTGGGCTTGCGGCAGGCGGCCTCGATCTCGCGGCTCTTGCAGCCGATGCGGTACATGTTGGCCGTGGGCCCGCCGAGGTCGCTGATGACGCCGGTGAAGCCCTTGACACGGTCGCGGATCTCCTCGATCTCGCGGATCACGCTGTCCTCGCTGCGGCTCTGGATGATGCGGCCTTCGTGCTCGGTGATCGAGCAGAAGGTGCAGCCGCCGAAGCAGCCGCGCATGATGTTGACGCTGAAGCGGATCATCTCCCAGGCCGGGATCCTCGTCGGGCCGTCATGGCTGCCGCCGGCGTCCGCGTAGGACGGATGCGGGCTGCGCGCATAGGGCAGGCCGAACACGTGGTCCATCTCCGCCGTGCTCAGCGGAATCGGCGGCGGGTTCAGCCAGACGTCGCGGTCGGCGTGGCGTTGCACCAGGGCGCGCGCATTGCCCGGGTTGGTCTCCAGGTGCAGCACGCGGCTGGCGTGCGCGTAGAGCACCGGGTCGCTCTTCACCTGCTCGTAGGACGGCAGGCGGATCACCGTGCGGTCGCGCGGCGGCAGCACGACGCGGCGGCTCGCCGGCATCGCCACCACCGCCTCGGCCGGCGCGCCCGGCTGCGTGCGCAGGCACTCGCTGCCCTGCGCCGCGGCCTGCTCGGCCGGGCCCTGGTAGGGGTTGATGTGGGCGTCGATGCGGCCCGGCTGGTCGACCTCGGTGGAATCGACCTCGAACCAGCCGGCGCCCGAGGCGTCGCCGCCGCGCCGCACGAAGGCGGTGCCGCGCACGTCGGTGATCTGCGCCACCGGCTCGCGGCGCGCCAGCCGGTGCGCGACCTCGACGATGGCGCGCTCGGCATTGCCGTACAGCAGCAGGTCGGCCTTGCTGTCCACCAGGATCGAGCGCCGCACCTTGTCCTGCCAGTAGTCGTAGTGCGCGATGCGGCGCAGGCTGGCCTCGATGCCGCCGAGCAGGATCGGCACGTCGCCGAAGGCCTCGCGGCAGCGCTGGGCATAGACCAGGCTGGCGCGGTCGGGGCGCTGCCCGCCCTCGCCGCCCGGGGTGTAGGCATCGTCGCTGCGCAGCTTGCGGTCGGCGGTGTAGCGGTTGACCATCGAATCCATGTTGCCGGCGGTGACGCCGAAGAACAGGTTCGGCCGGCCCAGCGCCTTGAAGGGCTCGGCCGACTGCCAGTCGGGCTGGGCGATGATGCCAACCCGAAAGCCCTGCGCCTCGAGCACGCGCCCGATCACCGCCATGCCGAAGCTCGGGTGGTCGACATAGGCGTCGCCGCTGACAACCACGATGTCGCAGCTGTCCCAGCCCAGCGCCTCCATCTCGGTACGGCTCATGGGCAGGAACGGCGCCGTGCCGAAACGCCTGGCCCAGTAGGGCCGATAGCCGGTCAGCGGCTTCGGGTCGCGCGACGGGGCGAGGGCGGTGGGGGCAGTCACGGGAGTTCGGGGAGCGCCGGCGGGGCCGGGCAACCCACAATTGTCCCAGCTTGCCCTTCCCGGCGTCCGCCGGGGGCATCGCCTGCGCGAGGAGCCACCTGCCATGCTGCAACTGCGACCCACCTGCGAACACTGCAACAAGGCGCTGCCGCCCGCGTCGACCGAGGCGCGCATCTGCAGCTTCGAGTGCACCTTCTGCGCCGGCTGCGTCGAGGGGCTGCTGGCCAACGTCTGCCCCAATTGCGGCGGCGGCTTCGCGCCGCGCCCGGTCAGGCCGGCCCGCGACTGGAAGGGCGGCAACCACCTGGGGCGCTACCCGGCGGCATCGGCGCCCAAGCACCGGCCGGTGGACGCGGCCGCCCACGCCGCCTGGGCCGCCACCCTGAAGACGATTCCGCCGGAACAGCGCTGAACCCCGAATCCCGGGCGGTTGCCGCCGCAGAATAAGGGTTAACACTTAGTTCGGGTGTATCATCGGCCGGTGATCCAAGAATCGAAGAAGGCCATGCTCTCCCTCTTCAAGTTCCTGTCCGAACTCTTCAGCCCTTCGCTGGCGGACGCGCAGGAGCGACACGACGAATACCTGTCGCAAGCCGCGGACATGCACGATCTGGAGGTCCGCGTGCGCCATCTGGACGCAGGCCACCGCAGCATCTACCGCACCGGCCCTCACGGCGTCTTCATGCGCTGAGGCCGGCGGCCCGCGCCTACAGGCTGCGCCGCACCACCGCGCCGCTCAAGCCCCGCAGCAGCCACTTCGGCGTGGCCCGCGCGGCCAGCGTCGAGGCCAGGTTGAACACCCCCGGCACGCAGATGACCTCGCCGCGCAGGCAGGCGCGATAGCCCTCGGCCGCCACCTCGGCGGCATCGCCGACCAGGAAGCGCGGCAGCTGCGACAGCTTGTGGTTGGCCTCGGTGGCGCGGCTGACCATCGGCGTGGCGGTGATGCCCGGGCACAGCGCGCCGATGCGGACGCCGCTGCCCTTCAGCTCCTCGGACAGCGCCTCGGTCAGCGACAGCACGTAGGCCTTGGTGGCCGCGTAGGTGGCCAGCGAGGGCACCGGCTGGAAGGCGGCGATCGAGGCCACGTTCAGCACGCGGCCCCAGCCGCGCTCGCGCATGCCGGGCAGGAACTCGGTCAGCATCGCCGTCAGCGCCGACACGTTCAGGTCGATCAGCTGCTGGTGGCGCTCGGCCGCGATGTCGGTGAAGGCGCCCTGCTCCAGCACGCCGGCGTTGTTGACCAGCACGTCGACGGCCAAGCCCTTGCGCTCCAGCGCGCGGGCCAGCGCGGCCGGCGCGCCCGGGCGGGCCAGGTCCGAGGGCTGCACCTGCACGGCCACGCCGTGCGCGGCCTGCAGCTCGGCGGCCAGGGCCTGCAGCTTGTCGGCGCTGCGCGCCACCAGCACCAGGTCGAAGCCGCCTTCGGCAAAGCAGCGCGCCAGCGCCTCGCCGATACCGGACGAAGCGCCGGTGACCAGGGCGGTGCGTCCGGCATGGGCATGGGGTCTGCGGGCCATCGGGGTCTCCTGATTGGTGGGCGGCACGTGCTGCGCGCGCGGCGATTGTGCGGGCCGCGCGGCTATGCTTGGGGCCCGACCGCACACCCAGGAGACATGCATGGGCATCCCCGTCGCCGCGCTGCAGGAAAGGCTGCAGCCGCTGTTCCCCGGCCTGCTGGGCCTGCAGCTCATCGAGGTGAGCCCCGACCGCATCGTGGCCACGATGCAGGTGCGGCCCGAGCTGTGCACCACTGGCGGCATCCTGCACGGCGGCGCGGTGATGGCCTTTGCCGACACGCTGGGCGCGGTGGGCACCTTCGTCAACCTGCCCGAGGGCAAGGGCACCACCACGGTGGAATCGAGCACCAAGTTCATCGGCTCGGCCAAGGCAGGCAGCAGCGTCACCGGCGAGAGCACGCCGCTGCACAAGGGCCGCACCACGATGGTCTGGCAGACCCACATCCGCGGCGAGGACGGCCGCCTGTGCGCGATGGTCACGCAGACGCAGCTGGTGCTGGGTTGAGCGCACGCCGCGTCGCGCCCTACGGCAGCTGGGCCTCGCGCTTAAGCGCCGAGCGCGCGCTGGCGGCCGGCATCGGTCTCGGCGACGTGGCCTTCGACGGCGCGCGCCAGCTGTGGCAGGAATCGCGCCCGGCCGAGAAGGGCCGCCAGGTCGTTCTCTGTCGCGAGGCCGACGGCACGCTGCGCGAGCTGAACCCCGCGCCCTTCAGCGCCCGCAACCGCGTGCACGAATACGGCGGCAAGGCCTATGCGGTGCACGAGGGCGTGGCCTTCTTCAGCCACGACGCCGACCAGCGGCTGTACCGCGTCGACCCGGGCCAGGCGCCGCGGCCCATCACGCCGCCGGCGGCAATGCGCTATGCCGACCTGTGCGTGGACGCGTCACGAGGGCTGCTGTGGTGCGTGCGCGAAGACCACCGCGCCGGCGGCGAGCCGCTGAACTTGCTGGCGGCGGTGGCGGTGCAAGGCGATGACGAAGGCGGCCGCGTGGTCGTGCAGGGCCCGGACTTCGTCGCCGCGCCGCGCCTCAGCCCGGACGGCACGCAGCTGGCCTGGCTGGCCTGGAACCATCCCGACATGCCCTGGGACGGATGCGAGCTGTGGCTAGCCGAGGTGGACGAGCAGGGCGCACTGCACGGCGCGCGGCGCATCGCCGGCAGCCGAGACGAGGCGGTGCAGCAGCCGCTGTGGTCGCCCGACGGCCGGCTGCACTTCATCAGCGACCGCAGCGGCTGGTGGAACCTGTACCGCTGGCAGGGCAACGCCGCATTGGCGCTGTGCCCGATGGAGGCGGAGTTCGGCCAGCCCTTCTGGAACTTCGGCCTGAGCACCTGTGCCTTCGCATCGGCGCGGCAGCTGGTGTGCAGCGTGATCCGCCGCGCGGTGTCGCAGCTGGCGGTGCTGGACACCGACACGCTGCAGCTGCAGTGGCTGGATCTGCCCTTCAGCAGCATCGGCAGCGTGGCCGCGGCCGAGGGCCGGGTGCTGCTCAGCGCCGCGTCGCCGCTGCAGACGGTGTCGGTGGCGCTGCTGCATCTGGACAACGGGCAACTGGAGATCCTGCGCCGCGGCAGCACGCTCGAGATCGTGCCCGAGGACACCTCGGTGCCCGAAGCCATCGAATACCCCACCGCCGGCGGGCTGACGGCGCATGCCTTCTTCTACCCGCCGTGCAATGCCGGCTTCGAGGGCCCGTCCGGCGAGAAACCGCCGCTGCTGGTGATGGGCCATGGCGGGCCCACCGCGATGGCCGGCAACGCCTACCGCGCGGCCGTGCAGTACTGGACCAGCCGCGGCATCGCCGTGCTGGACGTCAACTACGGCGGCAGCACCGGCTTCGGCCGGGCCTACCGCCAGCGGCTGGACGGCGCCTGGGGCGTGGTCGACGTGCAGGACTGCATCCGCGGCGCGCGGTACCTGGTGGCGCGCGGCGATGTCGGCGGCGCGCGGCTGATCATCCGCGGCGGCAGCGCCGGCGGCTACACCGTGCTGAGCGCGCTGGCCTTCCACGACGCCTTTGCCTGCGGCGCCAGCCTGTACGGCATCGGCGACCTGCAGACCCTGGCCGAGGACACGCACAAGTTCGAGGCCCGCTACCTGGACCGCCTGGTCGGCCCCTGGCCGGCCGCGCGGGAGACCTACCTCGCGCGTTCCCCGATCCACCACCTGGACGGCCTGAAGCGCCCGCTGATCCTGCTGCAGGGCGCCGAGGACAAGGTGGTGCCGCCCGAACAATCGCGGCGCATGCATGCCGCGCTGCTGGCGCGCGGCGTGCCGGTGGCCTATCTGGAATTCGAGGGCGAGCAGCATGGCTTTCGCCAGCTGAAGAACATGGTGCGCGCGCTCGAGGCCGAGGCCTGCTTCTACTCGCGCATCCTCGGCTTCACGCTGGCCGACGCGGTGCCGCCGCTGGCCATCGACAACCTGTGAAGCCGCTCCCGCCCTTCAAGTCGCTGCACTACGCGGGCCGCGCGCCGGGCACCCGGCTGATCGTGCTTGGCGCGGTGCATGGCAACGAGACCTGCGGCACCCGCGCCATCGAGCGCGTGCTGGCCGAGCTGGACCGCGGCGAGCTGGCGCTGGCCGCCGGCAGCGTCACCTTCGTGCCCGTGAGCAACCCGCTGGCCTATGCGCACGGCCGGCGCACCGGCGACCGCAACCTGAACCGCGCGCTGCAGCCCACCGATGCGCCGTGCGAGTTCGAAGACCACGTGGCCAACTGGCTGTGCCCGCTGCTGGCCGCGCACGAGGTGCTGCTGGACCTGCATTCGTTCCACGGCAGCGGCCAGCCCTTCGTGATGGTGGGCCCGCGCGACAACGACGGCCCGCTGGAACCGTTTGCACAGGCGGCGCGCGAGGAAGCGCTGGCCCGCTGCCTGGGCGTGGACCGTGCCGTGGACGGCTGGCTGGACACCTATGCCGCCGGCGTGGCGCAGCGCCGGCGCGCGGCCCAGGCCGCCGGCCTGGCCGAGGCGCTGGAGATGGACCCGCGCTACGGCATCGGCACCACCGAGTACATGCGCGCCATCGGCGGCTGCGGCCTGACGCTGGAATGCGGCGGCCACGAGGACGCGGGATCGGTGGCGGTGGCCTACCGTGCCATCCGCAACGCGCTGGCCCACCTGGGCCTGAGCGGCGAACCGGCGCCGCCGCCGCGGGCGATGCAGACGCTGTCGCTGGTCAGCGTGGTGGACAAGCAGCATGCCGACGATGGCTTTGCGCAGGCCTGGCGCAGCTTCGACCCGGTGCGTGCCGGCGAGTTGATCGGCACGCGGGCCAGCGGCGAGTCGATGCGCGCGCCGCACGACGGCTGGGTCGTCTTTCCCTATGCCGCGGCGCCGGCGCGGCAGGAATGGTTCTATCTGGCGCGGGCGAGCGGGCGGTTCGGCTGACGGGCGGATGCCGCGCAGCGGGCAGCGACGCGGTGAGTCGATGGCGGCGAATGGCGCATGACCGCCCATTCGGCATGTGGGCAATGCATGCGCCCCGGCGCGTCGACAGGCCCGGCGGACAAACGAGCCATCTAGAGTCGACATCGCCACGATCTAGAGCATCAAATGATGCTATTGTTCGTGCCAAGACATTCGGCAGGAAAAGCATGCGCACGACAGTCAACATCGATGACGAATTGCTGGCAAAGGCCAGCAAGCTGGCCGGCCCGATGGACAGGACCGCGATCCTGAGCGAAGGCTTGAAGGCACTCATCGAGCGCGAGAGCGCCAAGCGCCTCGCCCGACTGGGAGGCACGCAGCCTTCGATCAAGGCAGCGCCGCGCCGGCGCGTCGAGAAGCCCGCTTGATCCTGGTCGACACCTCCGTCTGGGTCGATCATCTGCGCCGCGGTGACCCGGGGCTCGTCGATCTGCTGGAGCGGTCGGCCGTCCTGATGCATCCGTTCGTGGTGGGAGAGATTGCCTGTGGCAGTCTGCGAGACCGCGAATCGATTCTCGAGCTGCTGCAAGACCTGCCGGCCGCCGTGGTGGCCACTCCCGACGAGGTGCTGAAGTTCATCGGGAGCCATGCCTTGCACGGCAAGGGCATCGGCTATGTCGACGCGCACCTGCTGGCGTCGGTCGCGTTGACCCCGGGCACCCGACTCTGGACCCGCGACACGAAGTTGCGCCGAATCGCCGACACCTTCGGTTGCGCCCATCCCGAGTCGGCGCACTGAGGCCGCGCGGTCGCAACCGAAGGCGCAACGTTCGCATGCGGCCGTACCGGCCATCTGCGTGCTCGAGCCGCTCTCGGGCGACGGCTTCGCGGCGGCGAGCGCAGTGCGGCGGAAGGACGGCCAGACATCGCCAGCCTCTTCCCCATACCAGCACCCGAATGCCGGCGGGGCGACCCTGAACCTGCCGCTGCAAGCCCTGGTCGCCAAACGCAAGCGATCAAACCACGGCCAGCGCCTGCTGCAGATCCTCGATCAGGTCGTCGACATGCTCGATGCCCACCGACAGCCGCACCATGTCCACGCTGACGCCCGCCTTGGCCAGCTCGTCGGGGCCCAGTTGGCGGTGCGTGGTGCTGGCCGGGTGGCAGGCGAGCGAGCGCGCGTCGCCGATGTTCACCAGCCGCGTGAACAGCTTCAGCGCGTCCTGGAAGCGCGCGCCGCCGTCGCGGCCGCTGTCCTTTCCATCCCTCACGCCGAAGCTGATGATGCCGCTGGCGCGGCCGCCCATCATGCGCTGCACCAGCGCATGGTCGGCATGGTCGCTTAAGGCCGCGTAGTTGACCCAGCCCACCTTTGGGTGCTGCTTCAGGAAGGCGGCGATCTTCAGCGCGTTGTCGCAGATGCGGTCCATGCGCAGCGCCAGCGTCTCGATGCCCTGCAGGATCAGGAAGGCGTTCATCGGCGACAGCGCCGCGCCCATGTTGCGCAGCGGCACCACGCGCGCGCGGCCGATGTAGGCGGCCGGGCCCAGCGCCTCGGTGTAGACCACGCCGTGGTAGCTGACGTCGGGCTCGTTCAGCCGCTTGAAGCGCGCCTTGTGCTGCGCCCACGGGAACTTGCCGCTGTCGACGATGGCGCCGCCGATGCTGTTGCCGTGGCCGCCGCAGTACTTGGTGAGCGAATGCACCACGACGTCGGCACCATGCTCGAAGGGCCGGCACAGCGCCGGGCTGGTGACGGTGTTGTCCACGATCAGCGGGATGCCATGCCGGTGCGCGATGGCCGCCAGCGCGGCGATGTCGGTCACGTTGCCCAGCGGGTTGCCGATCGATTCGCAGTAGAGGGCCTTGGTGCGCGCATCGATCAGCGGCTCGAAGGCGTTGGGCTGGCGATAGTCGGCAAAGCGCACTTCGATGCCCAGCTGCGGAAAGGTGTGCGCAAACAGGTTGTAGGTGCCGCCGTACAGC
>Ga0114939_10001484_pt1 | contig 18385 bp, 12 predicted proteins | sample AshMeaCrysSpring_FD_87196 | JGI IMG/M metagenome (GOLD analysis project Ga0114939, IMG submission 87196) | Groundwater microbial communities from Big Spring, Nevada to study Microbial Dark Matter (Phase II) - Ash Meadows Crystal Spring | ecosystem: Environmental > Aquatic > Deep subsurface >...
GGCCGCCGTCCCGCACGTCGAGGTCCTCACCCACCTCGAGCCCCTCGAGGATCCGCGCAGCTGGGACGACCCTGCCCGCCCCATGGGCGGCAGCTAAAGGCTGAAGGGGACGCAACCCTTCGTTCTCGGCTGAAGTGGCTGAAGGGGACGCAACCCTTCAGCCGAGAACGAAGGGTTGCGTCCCCTTCAGCCCCAGCCTTAGGGTGCCCAGGCGACGTCGGGATCGAGGGGGAAGATGGGCCGCGGCACGTCGCGGTAGGGGACGCGCGAGAGTACCGGCGTGGTGAGGCCGGGGACGTCCACCTCGATGATGCGCTCGTCCGGGAAGAGCAGGTCGAAGGCGGCGCGGAAGTGGCCGCGCGACTTCACGACCAAGGACCGCGCAGCGGCGATGTCGATGCCGAACACCTCGAACATCGCGGTGTCCTTGCACTGCTGGCGCACGCTGATCACCACGACGCGGATGCCGCCCACGCGCAGCAGCGCCATGGGCCCGAGCAGGATGGTGTGCCCCGCCGAGATGCCCCGCCTGCCGATGACATTGCCGTCGTGAAGCCCCTCGACCACGGCGTCGGCCTCGAAGCGGCCGGAGAGCGGGTGCGATTCGTTCCGGTTGAAGCGCGCGTGGAACTGAGCGCCCTGGCCCAGCGCGTGCGCCTCGGCGGCGAGTGCCGGGTCGAAGAAGACGCCCAGCAGCGCGCCCTCGACGCCGGCCTTGTGGAACGCCTCCAGGATCCAGACCGTGTTGCCGCGCCCGCCGCCGCCGGGGTTGTCGGCCACGTCGGCGAAGAGCAGCGCGGGCTTCGCGGCGTCGCGACCGCACTCGAGCGCGAGGCGCGTGGCGTCCGCAAGGCTCGTGAGGCTCGGCACGTAGCGGTGGCGGTCGTTCCAGCACGCCTGCGCGATGTCCTTCGCCAGCGCCTGCGCCAGGGCGGCGTCGCCGCGCGTGGTCACCGTGACGCTCATGCCGTTCTTCGGCGTGTCGCCGAGCGAGAAGCCGCTCACCACCGAGACGTTCATCACCCGCGCGTCGATCTTCGACTGGCCGTAGGCGATGATGTCCGCGTAGGGCCCGCTCTTGGTGTTCTGCGTGACCGAGGGCGGGATGAGGGGAAGCTTCACGAAGCCCGCCGCCGGCTTCACGCCGGCGAGGATCTCCCGCATCAGGCGCGCGCACTCCCCGCCACGCTCGGCCATGTCCACGTGCGGGTTGGTGCGGTAGGCGACGAGGACGCTGGCCGCGTCCACCATGCGCCGCGACACGTTGGCGTGCAGGTCGAGGGTGGCGAGCACGGGAACGTCCGGCCCCACGACGCGGCGGATGCGCTCGAGGATCACCGCGTCGGGATCGACCTCGCCGGTCGCGATGGCCGCCCCGTGCAGGGAGAGGAACACGCCGTCGACGGGCATGGCGGCGCGCAGCCGCGACTCGAGGCTGTCGGCCACCTCGAGGAAGAACGGGTGGTCGATCGGCCCGCTGGCGCCGACCGTCGTGCCCATCAGCGGCACCGGCGTCCAGGCGCCCGAGGCGTTCATGGCCTCGAAGAAGCCCGACAGCGTCTTCGGGCCGACGGGCGCGGCGGACGCGAGGTCGCGGATCATGTCGCGGCCGTAGGAAAGATAGTTGGCGGCGAACTCCTCGCGCGTGGCGATCGGGGCGTGGGCGTTCGATTCCAGCATGAAGGCGCCGAGGGCGATGCGGGGGGGGGTCATGGCAGGTCGCGGGCGAAAGGGCGCGAAATGGGGTCGGATCCCATTTTGAAGCAAAATGGGATCCGACCCCATTTCGCCCCGGACCGGAGTTGCCATGTTCCGACGCCTCGTCGCTCTCGCCGCCTGCTGCCTGCTTCCGGCCGCCCTCGCCCAAGATCTCGTGCTCGGCACCAAGCTCGAGCTGAACACGCTCGACCCGCACTTCTTCGCGGCCTTTCCGACGGGCTCCTCGCACGAGTACCTGTACGACAAGCTGGTGGTGCTGGACGAGAAGCTCAAGGTGGCGCCCTCGCTCGCCCGATCGTGGAAGCTGGTGGACGACCTCACCTGGGAATTCCGGCTGCGCAAGGGCGTGACGTTCCACGACGGATCGCCCTTCACGGCGGACGACGTGCTCTTCACCATCGAGCGCGTGCCCAACGTGCCGAACTCGCCCAACTCCTTCGCGCAGTTCACGCGCGGCATCGAGACCGTGACGAAGGTCGACGACCACACCCTCGTCATCCGCACCAAGGCGCCGAACCCGGTGCTGCCCAACGACCTCTCCAACGTGTGGATCGTCTCCGCGAAGGCGGCCAAGGGCGCGACGACGGCCGACTTCAACTCGGGGAAGGCGGCGATCGGGACCGGTCCCTACAAGCTCGTCGAGTGGGTGAACGGCGAGCGCCTCGTGGTGGAGCGCAACGAGCGCTACTGGGGGCCGAAGCCGCACTGGGCGAAGGTGACGGAGCGCGTGATCGCCAAGGACCCGACCCGGCTCGCGGCGCTCCTCTCCGGCCAGGTCGACGCGATCGACGCGGTGCCGATCCCCGACCTCGAGCGCCTGCGCAAGGAGGGACGCTTCTCCCTCTACCGCGGCGCGGCGGCGCTGGTGCACTACGTGGCGCTCGACTCCGCGCGCGACGTCTCGCCCTTCGTCACCGCCAAGGACGGCAAGGCGCTCGCGTCCAATCCGCTGAAGGACCCGCGGGTGCGCAAGGCGCTGTCGCTCGCGATCAATCGCGACCTGCTCTCCAGGCGCGTCATGGAGGGCAGCGCGATTCCCGCGAGCCAGCTGCTGTCCAACGAGTTCCCCGGCGCCAGCAAGACCCTCAAGCCCGACCCCCACGATCCCGCCCGGGCGCAGGCGCTCCTCAAGGAGGCAGGGTGGGGCGACGGCTTCCGCATCGTGCTGCACGCGACCGCCGACCGCTACCCCAACGACGCCTCGCTGGCGCAGGCCATCGCGCAGATGTGGACGCGCATCGGCCTCAAGGCGGAGGTGGAGACGCTGCCGGGCTCCGTCTTCTTCACGCGCGCCTCGAAGCAGGAGTTCAGCGCGTTCGCGGCCCAGTACGGCGCCGAGGAGGCGGCCAACAGCCTGCGCGCACTCGTCGCGAGCTTCAACCCGGCCAAGGGCTTCGGTACCGCCAACCGCACGCGCTACTCGAACCCGGTGGTGGATTCCCTACTCGAGGAGTCGAACCGAACCATGGACGACGAGCTGCGCCAGCAGAAGCTCGCGCGCGCCATCAACTTCGCCATGGCCGACACGCCGCTCATCCCGGTCTTCTACCCCATCTTCGACTTCGCCGCGAAGAAGGAGCTCACGGTCACGCCGCGCGCGCAGCGCCGGTTCAACGCGATGATGGTCGCGCCCAAGGGCAAGTAGCAGGGGTGTCTGAGACCCCTTTTCGCGTCCCCTATAATCGCGCCATGGCTGCCGCGATTCCCGCCGCCGGCCGCGCCCCTGCCCAGGGCGCGGACCGCAGGCTCACGCTGAAGGAGGTGCTCGACTGGCTCGTCGAGGACGGTCGCGTGGGCCGCGCCGATGCCGAGGCGCTCCTCAACGACCGCGCGCGCGCGCGCGTCGGCAGGCATCCCGTCACGCTGGTCGCCGAGGCAAGGCTGCGCTCGCCGGTGCCACCGCACAGCCCGATCAACGCCGACACCCTGACCGCCTGGCTGGGCGCGCGCACGCGCATCCCCTTCTATCACATCGATCCGCTCAAGATCGACCTGCGCGCGGTGACGGAGGTGATGTCCTCGGAGTACGCGCAGCGCCGCGGCATCCTGCCCGTGGAGGTGAACGGCCGGGAGGTGACGATCGCCACCTGCGAGCCCTTCATGCGCTCGTGGGAGAAGGAGTTCTCGGAGATGCTGCGCTTCACGGTGAAGCGCGTCATCGCCAACCCCGCCGACATCGAGCGCTACCAGGGCGAGTTCTACAACCTCGCCCGCAGCGTCAAGCGCGCCGAGAAGGCGGGCGTGCAGACGAGCGGGCTGTCCAACTTCGAGCAGCTCGTGGAGCTGGGCAAGGCCGGCCGCCAGCTCGACGCGAACGACCACCACATCGTCCACATCGTCGACTGGCTGTGGCAGTACGCCTTCGACCAGCGCGCGAGCGACATCCACCTGGAGCCGCGCCGCGAGGCCGGGGTGATCCGCTTCCGCATCGACGGCGTGCTGCACGAGGTCTACCAGATCCCCTACCCGGTGCTGGTGGCGATGACCTCGCGCATCAAGATCCTCGGGCGCATGGACGTCGTCGAAAAGCGCCGCCCGCAGGACGGACGCATCAAGACGCGCATGCCCGACGGCCAGGAGATCGAGCTGCGCCTGTCGACGCTGCCCACGGCGCACGGCGAGAAGGTGGTGATGCGCATTTTCGATCCCGAGGTGCTGATGCGCGACCTGCACGACCTCGGCTTCAGCAAGGAGGAGCAGGACACCTGGCGCGCCCTCACGCACGCCCCCGGCGGCATCGTGCTGGTCACGGGCCCGACGGGCTCGGGAAAGACCACCACCCTCTACACGACGCTCAAGCAGCTGGCCACGCCGGAGGTGAACGTCTGCACCATCGAGGACCCGATCGAGATGGTGGACCCTCGCCTGAACCAGATGCAGGTGAACCACGACATCGACCTCACGTTCTCCGCGGGCGTGCGGGCGCTCATGCGGCAGGATCCCGACATCATCATGATCGGCGAGATCCGCGACCTGGAGACGGCCGACATGGCGGTGCAGGCGGCGCTCACCGGCCACCTCGTGCTCTCGACGCTGCACACGAACGACGCACCGTCGGCGGTGACGCGCCTGCTGGACCTCGGCGCGCCCGCGTACCTCCTCAGCGCGACGCTGCTGGGCGTGATGGCGCAGCGGCTCGTGCGGACGCTCTGCCCGCACTGCAAGGAAAAAGTCCCGTTCGGCAGCGACGAGGAAGTGGCGATCTGGAACGCGATGTGCGCGCCCTTCAAGTCGCCGCCGCCCGCGGAGGTCCATCGCCCGGTGGGCTGCCTCGACTGCCGCAACACCGGCTACCTCGGCCGCGTCGGGCTCTACGAGATCCTCGTCCTGACGCCCGAGCTGAAGAAGCTGCTCGTCGCCGAGGCCGACCTCGCGAAGATCACCGAAGCGGCATACCGGACGGGCATGCGGCCGCTGCGGGTGGCGGGCGCCCTCAAGGTGGCCGAGGGGCTCACCACGATCGAGGAAGTGCTGAAGGCTACGCCGGCCTGACGGGAGCCTCGCCCGGCAGTTCCCGCACCAGCGCCGACTCGCGCGCGCAGAAGCCTCCCGTGGGGAAGTCTCCATTAGCTCGAACAGCTCGCTTGGGCAAAGGGCATGGGCCATCGAATTCCAATAGACTGCCTTGCATGAAACCGACGCCTGCCCGCCGATTACCGGCGAGGTTCGCGGCCTGCCTTTCGGCAATCCTCGTGCTGGCCGGCTGTGCCGCCGCGGAACCTGCCGGCACTTCCGCCGCCGGCCCCCCCGCCCCGCCGCGCCTTGTCGTCCTGCTTGTGGCCGACGGCCTGCCGCAGCGGCAGGTGACCGGCTACCGCGACCAGCTCTCGCCCGACGGCCTCAACCGCTTCCTCGAGCGCGGGGCGTGGTTCTCCGAGGCGCACTACGGCCAGGCGGCCACGGTCACGGCGCCGGGCCACGCGGTGCTGCTCACGGGCGCCTACCCGCACCGCACCGGCATCGTCGACAACGAGTGGCGCGACCCCGCGACCGGGGAACGCGAGTACTGCACGGCGGATGCGTCACACGGCTGGATCGGCCACCGGTCCACGCGGATGTCCGGCACGAGCCCGAAGAACCTGCTCGCCGAATCGCTCGGTGACGTGCTCCGGCGCGCCGACGCGCGCTCGAAGGTCGTCGCCATTTCCGGGAAGGACCGCGGGGCGATCCTGCCGGCGGGCCGGTCGGGCACGGCCTACATGTTCATGAACCAGTCCGGTCAGTTCGCCTCCACCACGTACTACATGGCGTCGCACCCGGCGTGGGTCGAGGCCTTCAACGCCGTGAAGCCCGCGGACCGGTATTTCAAGGCGACATGGTCGCCGCTGCTGCCCGAGATGGCCTACGCGCGCTCCGTGCCCGACGGGCAGCCCTGGTTCGCCGCAGGGGGCAAGCTGCCCCTGGTGCTGGGGGAGGTGCACGACGCCCCGGGGCCGGCCTTCTACGCGCAGGTCGAGCGCAGCCCGTTCCTCGACGCGCTCACGCTCGACTTCGCGCGCGCCGCCATCGAGGGCGAATCGCTCGGTCGTGACGGCTCGCCCGACCTGCTGATCGTGAGCCTCTCGTCCCACGACTACGTGAACCACGCCTGGGGGGCGGAGTCGCGCCTCTCGCACGACCACGTGCTGCAGCTGGACAACCTGCTGGCGGCGTTCTTCCGCGACCTCGATCGCAGGCTCGGCAAGGATGCGTTCGTCGCCGTCCTCACTTCGGACCACGGGTTCATGGCGGCGCCGGAGTACCTGCAGTCGACGGGGCACGAAGGCGGGAGGCTGCCGCCCGGCCAACTGCGGGCGACGCTCAATGCCGCCCTGTCGGGCCGTTTCGGGGAGGGGCAGTGGGCAAAGGCGTGGAGCGCGCAGGGCATCATGCTGGACCAGGCGCTCGCCGCGAAGCGTGGCGTGGACATGCGGTCGCTGGAGTCGGCCGCGAGAAAGGCGCTGCGGGCCGAACCCGGGATCGCCGACGTGCTCACGCGCGCGGAGATCGAGGGGCGCGAGCCGTCCGCGTCGCCCTGGCTGCCGATGGTGCGCAAGGCCTGGCATCCGCAGCGCTCGGCCGACCTGCAGATCGTCCTCAAGCCCGGGTGGATGTGGTCGTCGGGGCGCACCGGAACCACGCACGGCTCGCCCCATCCCTACGACACGCACGTGCCGCTCGCCTTCTACGGTCCCCGCTGGGTGAAGCCCGGCCGCCGGGACGCTCGCGCGGAAGTCGCCGACATCGCCCCGACGCTCGCGGCGATGCTGAGGGTCGCCGTGCCGGCGGCGTCGGAGGGCAAACCGCTTCCGCTCGCGCCTTGACGCTCTACTACGCCGACACGTTCGTCCTGCCGCTGCCGCCGGGCCACCGCTTTCCGATGGCGAAGTACGCGCGGCTGCGGGAGCGGCTCGCGTCGTGCGGCGAGTTCCGCCCGGACGATTTTCGCGTGCCCGACGGGGCGACGGACGCGCAGATCCTGCGCGCCCACTGCCCGCGCTATCTCGGGCGAGTGAAGGACGGCACGCTATCGCCGCGGGAGGTCCGCGAGATCGGCTTTCCCTGGTCGGCCGCCATGGTGGAGCGCTCGCGGCGCTCGGCGGGCGCCACGGTCGCGGCGGCGCGCGACGCGCTGGTGCAGGGCTGGTCGGCCAATCTCGCCGGCGGCACGCACCACGCCTTCCGCGACCGGGGCGAGGGCTTCTGCGTCTTCAACGACGCGGCGATCGCGGCTCGCGCCCTGCAGGCGGAGGCGGGCATCGCGCGGGTCGCGGTGATCGACTGCGACGTGCACCAGGGCAACGGCACGGCGTCGATCCTGCGCGGCGACGAATCCGTCTTCACCTTCTCCATCCACGGTGCGCGAAACTTCCCGTTTGCCAAGGAGGCGGGCGACCTCGACATCGAGCTCGCCGACGGCACGGGGGACGCGGAGTACCTGTGGCACCTCGAGCGCGGCCTCGACGAGACCCTGGAGCGGTCGCGTCCGCAACTGGCCCTCTACCTGGCCGGCGCGGACCCGCACGAGGGGGACCGGCTCGGGCGCCTGAAGCTCACGCTTCGGGGACTCGCGCAGCGCGACGCGCTCGTCCTCGGCCGCCTGGCCGCGCGCGGCATTCCCGTCGCCATCGCCATGGCCGGCGGCTACGGCCGCGACATCGACGACACCGTCGCCATCCACGCCACCACCATTCTCACCGCCAGGCGGCTGCTTGGAGGCCGCGGTGTCTGACACCATCGAGAGGTGGTTCGCCGCGAACGGCTGGCGGGCGTTCGATTTCCAGCGCGAGGTGTGGGATGCGTACCGGGCCGGAGAGTCGGGGCTGATCCATTCCGCGACGGGCACGGGAAAGACGCTGGCGGCGTTCCTCGGGCCGGTGGCGGAGGCGATCGCGGAAGGCGCGGAGAAGGCGGCGCCGCTGCGCCTGCTGTGGATCACGCCGATGCGCGCGCTGGCGGGCGACACCGCGCAGTCGCTGGAGCGGGCGCTCGCCGGCACGGGCCTCGCGTGGACCGTGGGGCTACGGACCGGCGATACCGCGGCGGCGGAGCGCGCGCGCCAGGCAAGGAAGCTGCCTTCGGTGCTCGTCACCACGCCCGAGAGCCTCTCCCTCATGCTGTCGCAGGCCGAGGCGCGCGACCGGCTCGCCGCGCTGCGCGCGGTGATCGTCGACGAGTGGCACGAGCTTCTCGGTAACAAGCGCGGCGTGCAGGTGGAGCTCGCGCTGGCGAGGCTTCGGCGCTGGAATCCCGCTCTTCGCACCTGGGGGCTATCGGCCACGCTCGGAAACCTCGACGAGGCGCTCGAGCGCCTGCTGGCCGGCTCGCCCGGGCGCGTGGTCCGCGGCATCTCCGACAAGCCTGTCGTCATCGACACGCTCATTCCCGCCGACGTCGAGCGCTTTCCGTGGGCGGGGCACCTCGGCCTGGTGATGCTTCCCGACGTGATCCAGGCGCTGGACGCTTCCCGGTCGAGCCTCGTCTTCACCAACACGCGCTCGCAGGCGGAGACCTGGTACCAGGCGATCCTCGAGGCGCGGCCGGACTGGGCCGGGCTGGTGGCGCTGCACCACGGCTCGCTGGACGCCGAGGTGCGGCGCTGGGTGGAGCAGGGGCTCAAGGAGGGGCGGCTGAAGGCGGTGGTGGCGACATCCAGCCTCGACCTCGGCGTCGACTTCTCTCCCGTGGAGCGCGTGCTGCAGATCGGCAGCCCCAAGGGGGTCGCGCGGCTGCTGCAGCGGGCCGGCCGTTCCGGCCACGCGCCGGGGCAGGTGAGCCGCGTGACCTGCGTCCCCTCGCACGCGCTGGAGTTCGTGGAGGCGGCGGCCGCACGGCGCGCGGCGCAGGCCGGCCGCATCGAGTCGCGCCGGCCTGTCGAGCGGCCGCTGGACCTGCTCGCGCAGCACCTCGTGACCATCGCCGTGGGCGAGGGCTTCGTGGCGGCGGAACTCAGGGCGGAAGTGCGATCCACGCGCGCCTTCCGCGACCTGGACGAGTCCGAGTGGCGCTGGGCGATGGACTTCGTCACGCGCGGCGGCGAGTCGCTCAAGGCCTACCCGGAGTACCGGCGCGTCGAGGAGGTGGACGGCTGGCACGTGGTACGGGACGCGGCCCTCGCGCGGCGGCACCGCATGTCCGTGGGCACCATCGTCTCGGATGCCTCCATCGACGTGCGCTACCTGAACGGCAGGCGGCTGGGCCACGTGGAGGAATCCTTCATCGCCTGGCTTTCGCCGGGGGACGCGTTCGTCTTCGCGGGGCACGTGCTGGAGCTGATCCGGGTGGAGAACATGACGGCGCTGGTGCGACCCGCGAAGCCCGGAGCGGCGTCGGTGCCGCGCTGGCAGGGGGGGCGCAGCCCCCTGTCGAGCGAGGTGGCCGACAGCATCCGCGAACTGCTCGAGGCGCATCTCGAGGGGCGGGCAAGGGAACCGGAGATGCGCGCGGTCGCGCGGCTGCTGGCCCTGCAGCAGCGGTGGTCGCGCATCCCCCGCCGCCACGAGCTGCTGGTGGAGCAGTGCGAATCGCGGGAGGGCCACCACATCTTCTGCTATCCCTTCGAGGGCCGGCACGTCCACGTGGGGCTCTCGGCGCTGCTGGCGTGGCGGCTTTCGCGCACGCGCGCCGCGTCGTTCTCGATGGCCTTCAACGACTACGGCTTCGAGCTGCTCTCCCGCGAGCGTTTCGAGCTGCTGCCGCTCCTGCGCGCCGGCCTACTGTCGCCCGCGAACCTGCTGGACGACGTGCTCGCGAGCCTCAATGCGGCCGAGCTCTCCAAGCGGCAGTTCCGCGAGATCGCGCGCGTGGCGGGGCTGGTTTTCCAGGGCTATCCCGGCCAGCCCAAGTCGGCGAAGCAGGTGCAGGCCACCAGCGGACTGCTCTACGAGGTCTTCGCGCGCTGGGACGCGGGCAATCCCCTGCTCGCCCAGGCGGAACGCGAGGTGCTGGAGCGCGAGCTGGAGTTCTCGCGGCTGGCGGCGGCCGTGGGAAGGATCGCGTCTTCGCCCGTGGTGCTGCGGCAGACGGCGAAGCCGACGCCGTTCGCGTTCCCGCTGATGGTGGCGCGGCTGCGCGAGAAGCTCACCAGCGAGAAGCTCGCCGACCGCGTGCGGCGCATGCAGCTCGACTTCGATCGGGCTGCGGAGGAAGCGGCGGACGACGGCGTGCAGGCGGAACTGTTCCCGTGACGGATTGCATCGTCGCCGGCGAGCGCCTGGTGCTGCTGCCCGAACGGGCGGCCTGGTGGCCGGCGCGGAGGGCGATCTTCGTGGCGGATTTTCACCTGGGCAAGGCGGCGAGCTTCCGGCGGGCAGGCATTCCGTTGCCGGGGGGCACCACGGCGGACAACATCGAACGCCTCGAGGCCGTGATCGACCGGTCCGGGGCGGGCCACCTCGTCTTCCTCGGAGATTTCCTGCACAGCGCGCAGGGCAGGGCGCCGGCGACGCTGGAACGCTTCCGGCGGTGGCGCGCGGCGCGGGCGGCGCTTTCGATCACGCTCGTGCGCGGCAACCACGACGACCGCGCGGGCGATCCGCCGGAGGAATGGGGCATCCGATGCGTCAACCCGGGAGCGGCGATGGCGCCCTTCGCGCTGGTCCACGAGCCCGCGCCGGTGCGCGGCGGCTATGCCCTCGCGGGCCACATCCATCCGGCGGTGCGTCTCAGCGAACCGGGCGGGCAATCCCTGCGCCTGCCGTGCTTCTGGTTCGGCGCCCGCGTCGGCGTGCTGCCGTCGTTCGGCGCCTTCACCGGTTCGGCCGTCGTTCGCCCACGCGCCGGCGACCAGGTCTTCGTCGTCGCCGACGGCGAAGTCATCGAGAAAAAGGGGTCAGATCCCTTTTCCTGATCTGCGGAAAAGGGATCTGACCCCTTTTTCTAGCGTTCGGGGGGGCGGATCTCGCCGAAGCGCGGCTGGTAGGCGCCGCTGCGGCGGTCCTCGAAGAAGTGGGCGAGGGTGCGTCGCACGCTGGTGAAGGCGAGCTCGTCCCAGGGGATGTCGTCCTCGCGGAAGAGGGCCACGTCGAGGCTCTCGATGCCGGGGGAGAAGTCGAGGTCCAGCAGCCTGGCGCGGAAGAGCACGTAGATCTGGCTGATGTGCGGCACCGAGAAGAGCGTGTAGAGCTGCTCGATCTCGATGCGCGCGTTGGCCTCCTCCAGCGCCTCGCGGGCCGCGCCCTCGGGCGCCGTCTCGTTGTTCTCCATGAAGCCCGCCGGCAGCGTCCACTTGTCGTAGCGCGGCTCGATGGCGCGGCGGCAGAGGAGGACCCGGTCCTCCCAGACGGGCACGGAGCCCACGACCACCTTGGGATTCTGGTACTGGATGTGGCCGCACGCGGGGCACACGGCGCGCGGATGGGTGTCGCCCTCGGGAACTTTGTACTCCACCTTGGCGCCACAGGCGTTGCAGTGGTTGATGGGCAGTATCGCGCGGGTCATGGGGGGCGCCGGGGGCGTTGTCAGCCTGCGCGGCATGGTATCATAAGCCTATGAAATATCTCGGAAAAACCATATTCATCGGGGCTCTGGCCGCGGTCCTGCCGGCAGCCGCCTCCTTTGGCCCGGACGAAAGGGTGATCGTCCTCAATTCCGGCGACGGCAGCGTCTCCATCGTCGACCCGGTGGCCAAGAAGGAAGTGAAGCGCGTCCCCGTCGGCAAGGAGCCGCATCACCTCCTGGTCACGCCGGACAACAAGGAACTGCTCGTCGCCAACGCCGCGAGCAACGACCTCGTGTTCCTGAACCCGAAGTCGGGTGACATCATCCGCCGCGTGCCCAACATCAGCGACCCGTACCACATCGGCTACTCCCCGGACAGGAAGTGGTTTCTCGCCGCCTCCAACCGCCTGGACCGCGTCGACATCTACCACGCCGCCGACTTCAGGCTCGCCAAGCGCATTCCCACCGGCAAGGTGCCCAGCCACATCGCCTTTTCGGCCGACAGCAAGACCGCCTTCGTCACCATCCAGGAGTCGAACGAGTTCGTCGCCATCGACCTCGAGAGGCAGGAGATCCTGTGGAAGATGCCCACGGGCAAGCAGCCCGCCGGCATCTGGATGACGCCCGACGACAGGCACCTGCTCATCGGCATCACGGGGGAGAGCCACGTCGAGATCTACGACTGGCGCGCGCGCAGGATGGTGAAGCGCATCCTCACCGGCCTCGGCGCCCACAACTTCGTCGCCAGGGGCGACGGCCGCCACGTGTTCCTCTCCAACCGCATGGCCAACTCGATCTCGCTCATCGACCAGCAGACGCTCGAGGTGAAGGAAACCTTCAGCGTTCCCGGCGGTCCCGACTGCATGGAGATCACGAAGGACGGCAAGCAGCTGTGGACGACCACGCGCTGGATCCGCATGCTGACCGTCGTCGACCTGGAGACGAAGAAGGTCCTGCACCAGATCCCGGTGGGCAAGTCGCCGCACGGCCTGTTCTTCGTCTCGCACGCGCCGCGGCAGTGATCGCCAGGGGACTCGCCGCCGCCATCCTCGCCGCCGCCCTGCCCGCGGCGGCCGCGCCCTGCGCGGGCACCGTCTTCCTCACCTTCGACACCGGCCACATGGAGCCTGCGGCGGCCATCGCCGACATCCTCGACCGCCACCAGGTGAAGGCCACGTTCTTTCTCGCCAACGAGAAGACGAAGCGCGGCGACGGCTCGCTGGACCCGTCTTGGGCCCCGTTCTGGAAGCGGCTGGCGGAATCCGGGCATGCCTTCGGCTCGCACACCTGGCGGCATTGGTACTTCGCGGGCGACACCCGCGCGGGCAAGGTGCGCTATGCCGAGCGCGGCACCACCCGCGGCGAGCTTCTCGACGGCGAATCCCTGTGCGCGGAACTGAAGAAGCCCGAGGAAGCCTTCCGCGCCATGACCGGCCGCGGCTTCGACGGCCTGTGGCGCGCGCCCGGGGGGCGCTTCACGCCGATGTCCCTCCAGTACGCGAAGGGCTGCGGCTTCACGCACGCCGGGTGGTCCCCGGCCGGCTTCAGCGGCGACGAGCTGCCCGCCGACCGCTACCCGGGCGACAAGCTCGTCGACCGCCAGATTCGCGACATCCGCGACGGCGACATCCTTCTCTGGCATCTCGGCATCTGGTCGCGGACGGAACCGCTCTGGCCGCAGCTCGACCGCCTCATCGGCGGCCTCAAGGCGCGGGGCCTGTGCTTCGCGCGGCTCACGGACGACCGGCGATGGATGCGCTAGCCGCGGTGTGGGCTCAGCTGCACGCCGTGCTCTTCGAGGCGGTCGTGCAGCCGCTCCTCTTCCGCCTGGGCATGGTCACCTGGCTCGAGGCGGCGTTCGACGCCACCGAGATCTTCCTCATCGGCGTATTCGAGATCGCGGTGCTGGCCATCGTCCTCGGCGCGCTGGAGAAGTGGCGGCCCGTGGAGGTGTGGGCCGACCGGCGGCCCGTCCGCGTCGACGTCGTCTACACGCTCCTCGTGCGGCTGGGCGTGCTGCCGCTCGCCATCTTCTTCCTGCTGCTGCCGCTCGTGGACGGCCTCGACGGCTGGCTGCGCATGCACGACTTCATCCCGCCCAAGCTGGAGGACGCCTTCCCGGTGCTCTTCGCGCACCCCTTCGCCTCGTTCGCGGCGTACCTCGTGATCATCGACTTCGTCCTGTACTGGCTGCACCGCTGGCAGCACCGCTTCGAGTGGTGGTGGGCGCTGCACGCCGTGCATCACAGCCAGCGCGAGATGACGTTCTGGACCGACGACCGCAACCACCTGCTCGACATGGTGATCGTCGACGCGGCGCTGGCGATCGTCTCGCTGCTGATCGGCGTGGCGCCGGGGCAGTTCGTCGCCATCGTCGCCGTCACGCGCGCCGTCGAGAGCCTCTCGCACGCGAACCTGCGCCTGTCCTTCGGACGCGTGGGCGACTGGCTTCTCGTGAGCCCGCGCTTCCACCGGGTTCACCACGCCATCGGTCTGGGTCACGAGGGTTCGACAATGGGACACAATTTCGCGGTGCTCTTCCCCATCTGGGACCGCCTCTTCGCCACCGCCAACCTGACGCGCGAGTTCCCCGCCACGGGGATCCGAGACCAGCTGCGCGGCCGCGACTACGGGCAGGGCTTCTGGCGCCAGCAGTGGCTGGGGCTCAAGCGCCTCGCGGGGCAGGCATGAGGCGCGCGCTCCTCGCCCTTGCCGCCGCCGCATCCCTCGCCGCCGTCGCGGCGCCCGAGATGCCGGGCCGAGAATGGGCGGGCACGCCTGCCCGCCGGGAGGCGCTGCGCATCCCGGCGGCAGAGGCCACCTACCGCTGGGCCGCGCCGCGCGAGAAATCGTCGGCGCCCGCCGGCGAGCGCCGGCCCGTCGTGGGCTTCGAGCGCCCGGCACCGAAGGACTTCCGGCCGCTGACCTGGCAGGCGGTGGCGGGCGGGCACGTGGCGCGCTTCGACATCGCCTCCGGCGAGGCCCTCGGCCTGCGCGTGCGGCTCGACCTCGCGAATGCACCGGCTCTGGAAGTGCGCGTCGCGGGAGCGTCGGGGCCGGTGGAGTCGATACGCGTGGCCGCCGGCGAATTGAATGCCTGGGGGCCCTGGACGGCGGGAGAAGCGCAATCGGTCGAGGTCTTCGCGCGCGAGCGGCCCGCCGACGGCACCGTCACGCTTGGCGGGGTGGTGCACTTCGACCGGCCGCTGGACGCCAAGGCGGCAGGCAGTTGCACGGTCGACACGCTGTGCTCGACAGGCGATGCCGCGCTCGACGCCGCCATCGCCGAGCGCAAGAAATCCGTGGCGCGCATCACGTTCGTGGAGAACGGCCGGTCCTACACCTGCACGGGGACGCTGGTGAATTCCGCGCAGTTCCCGACGCCCTATTTCCTCACCGCGGCCCACTGCGTCGCCAGCCCCGCGGTCGCCAACACCATCACCAGCTTCTGGTTCTACGAAAGCGCCGCCTGCGGCGGCGGCGGCATCAACCCCGACACGGTGCAGGCGGGGGGAGGGATGACCCTCGACTTCGCCGACGTCAACACGGACCACACGCTGCTGACGATGCGCAGCGCACCGCCGCCGGGTGCGACGTTCTCGGGCTGGAACGCGGCGAAACTCGCGGTGGGCGATCCGGTCGTGAGCATTTCCCACCCGGCCGGGGACGTCTCCAAGCTCGCGCTCGCCACGATCTACAGCGACGAGGCGCGGTTCCGGGACTTCGAGCACGCCGCCTGGCTCGCGAAGTACAGCCGGGGCATCACGGAAGGCGGTTCCAGCGGTTCCGGCCTCTTCACGCTGCAAGGAGGCAAGCTCGCACTGCGCTCGGTCCTGTCGGCCACGACGCTCATCTCGGGCAGCGGGCTCTCGTGCACGAATCTCGGCGAGTACGGCGTCTACAACCGCTTCGACATCTTCCTGCCGCAGGTATCCAACTTTCTCGTGGCCTCGTCGCCCGAACGGATCCCGGACGACCACGGCAACACGCCGGAGACCGCGACGCGCGTCGCCGTCGGCGCGGAAGGCGCCACTGTCACGGGCCGCATCGACTACGCCGGGGACGTGGACGTGCTGCGGCTCGAAGTGGCCGCGGAGGGGACGCTCATCGTCCGCGACATCGGGCTCTTCGACTCGGTGGGCGTGCTGCTCGACGCGAACCTCGAGCGCCTGACCTCCAACGACGACGCCGAGACGCGAGATAACGGCTACGGGATCACCTGGCGGGTCTCGCCGGGCACCTACTACCTCGTCACCACGCACTGGGAGTCGGCGGGCACGGGCAATTACTCCCTCCGATTCGCGTTCTCGCCGGTGACGGAGAACTACACCGACCTCTGGTGGGGCGGGCCGTCGGAAAGCGGCTGGGGCATCAACCTCAACCACCAAGGCTCGATCATCTTTGCAACGCTCTTCACCTATGACGCGGCGGGCGCGCCCCTTTGGCTGGTGATGGCCAAGGGCGACCGGCAGCCGGACGGCTCGTTCCAGGGCGACCTCTACCGCACGAGCGGGCCGGCGTTCAACGCGCCGTGGGCGCCTGCCACGGTCGAGACGGTCGGCCGGATGCGGCTCTTCATGACCGCCGATTCGGGCTACCTCGAGTACACCTACAACGGCGTGACCGTCACGAAGTCGCTGCAGCGGCAGAAGTTCTCGGCGACGAAGACGACGTGCTCGTGGTCCGCCTTCGACCGCACCTGGGCCAGCAACTTCCAGGACCTCTGGTTCAACCCGAGCGAGCCCGGGTGGGGCATCAACCTCGCGCACCAGGGCGACACGCTCTTCGCGACGCTCTTCACCTACGGCACGGACGGGCGCGTCCTCTGGCTGGTGATGTCCAGCGGCGCGCGGGAGGCGGGCGCCGCGAAGTACAGCGGCACGCTCTACCGGACCAGCGGCCCGGTCTTCAACGCGACCCCCTGGTCGCCCGCGACGCCGACGGCGGTGGGCACCATGACGCTCACGTTCAAGAACGGCAACGCCGCCACCCTCAGCTACACAGTCAACGGCGTCACCGTCACCAAGGGCATCGAGCGGCAGGTGTTCGCCTCGCCGATGACACAGTGCGAGCGCGCCCGTGACTGACGGCCTTCGCGCCGGCCTCGCCGCGCTGGCGCTGGCCATCGCCCTCCCCGCCCCGGGTCAGGAGATGCCGTCGCGCCGGCACGACGGCCAGGACGTTCGCTGGTCGATGCGTGCGCCGGGATGGGCGGCGGCGGAAGTGCTGGCCGCGGCCGAGGCGAAGGTCTCAGAAGCGGCGGTGGCGCGGGGGTCGCGCGTGGGCTCGGTGCGCGCCGTCGCCAAGTCCACCGGCGCCGCCTGGACCGCCGTGCCGGGCGGCTGGGTCGCGCGCTTCGCGCTCTCGTCGCCGGGCGCTGCGGGATTGCGCGCCAAACTCGCGCTCCCCGCCGGCCTCGCCGATGCGGAGGTCGTCGTGCGGGGTGCGACCGGCGCCGAGGAGGGGGCGGCGGTATCGGGCGAGGCCGCCTGGACGCCGTGGACCGCGGGTGACCGGCAGGAGGTGGAACTCTTCACGCGCTCGTACCCGGCGCAGGCCGCCGCCGTCGAATCCATCGTGCATTTCGACGTGCCCCTTACCGCCAAGGCGACGGCCGGCAGCTGCAGCCCCGACGTCGCCTGCAGCTCCGGGGACGCCGCGCGCGACGCCGCCATCGCCGAGCGCCGCAACTCCGTGGCGCTGGTGAACTTCGTCGAGGGGACCGAAGCGCGCGCCTGCACGGGCACGCTCCTCAACACCGAGAAATTCCCCACTGCCTTCGTCGTGACCGCCAACCACTGCATTGCCACGGCGGCAGCCGCGGCAAGCGTCACGACGCTCTGGTTCAACGAGGTGACCACCTGCGGCGGAACCGAGGTGAACCCGGGGCAACGCCAGGTTGCCGGCGGCGCCACGCTCGTGTTCACCAGCTTCGGCGCAGACTCGACCCTCCTGCAGCTCAAGGGCGCGCCGCCCGCCGGTGCCGTGTTCTCCGGCTGGAACGCCGCGCGGCTGGCGGAGGGCGACGAGGTCGTCTCCATCAGCCACCCGCAGGGCGGCGTGAAGAAGTACGCGCTCGGTGCCGAGAAGTCCGAGCTGCTGGTGAAGGGCTACCCGCAGGAGATGTACGGCGTGTCGTTCGCCACGGGCGTGACGGAGGGTGGCTCCAGCGGCTCCGGCGTCTTCACGCTGGCCGGGGGAAGCCTGCAGCTGCGCGGCGTCCTCTCCGGCTCGACGCTGCGCACGGGCGAGGCGCTCGCCTGCGCCAATGCGGACAAGGAGGAGGCCCTGTACGGCCGCTTCGAGATCTTCCACCCGCAGATCGCCGGCTACATCGCGGCCACGCCGCCGGTCCGCGCCGACGACTACGGCAACCGCATCACCGAGGCGCAGCGCATCTTCCCGGTGGCGCAGAACATTCCTTCCGAGGTGTCCTATCCGGGGCGCCTCGACTATGCGGGCGACGTGGACGTCTTCCGGGTGGACATCGCGTCCGCCGGCGGCACGCTCACCCTGCGCACCGACGGCGGCCTGGACACCATCGGCACGCTCATGGATTCCGCGGGACGCGCGATCAAGAGCGTGAACGACGCGGAGGCGGAGCGGCTCGACTTCGGCCTCACGCGCACGCTGGCCGCCGGCACGTACTACCTTGCCGTCTCGCACCACGAGGCCGCCGGCGCCGGTGCCTATACGCTCAAGACCTCCCTTTCCACCGTCATCGACAACTACACCGACCTCTGGTGGA
>Ga0114939_10001486_pt1 | contig 18366 bp, 12 predicted proteins | sample AshMeaCrysSpring_FD_87196 | JGI IMG/M metagenome (GOLD analysis project Ga0114939, IMG submission 87196) | Groundwater microbial communities from Big Spring, Nevada to study Microbial Dark Matter (Phase II) - Ash Meadows Crystal Spring | ecosystem: Environmental > Aquatic > Deep subsurface >...
ACCCTTGAGCGGAGGTACCTGTTCGTTGATCAGTTCCAGAACCCGTGTGGCATCGGTGCCGGACTGCTGTGCAGCCAGCAGTTGACACATTGCCAGCCGAACACGGGCAAGCGATCCGTTGTCGTCCGTCTCGCCAAACCGCTTGATGAAGGAGCTATATAGATCTGCGGCCTGCTTGTAGTTCTGGGAGAGATAGGCCTTCTCGGCCTGCTCCAGGTATTCGGATGCATTGCCCCGATTCAGGATGTACCAAAGCGCGCCGCCGAGCAGCGTCAGGACGATGATCAAGGTGGCCACGCCATAGATCCGGAACGAATCCCATTGGTTCTTGGCGGGTCGTTTCGGGCTGACCGCGGCCGCGGGCGGCGCGAGGTCGAGCGGGGCCGGTTCACGGCGTTTCTTTTTCTTGGTCCGCGGTGGTGGCGGTTCAGTCCATGGATCTGGTGAGGCCGGTTCGGCGGCCGTCCATGCGTCTCGTGTCGAACCGGGGGGAGGCGTGGCCGTTCCACCCACCACCACGTTCGCCTTCGGTGGCGGTGCTGCGGGCGCCGGTCTTGGCGGCGGCGTGGGCGCTGGTGGTTCAACCGGCGGCGGCGCTGGCTCGTCCTCTGCGAAACCGAGTTCGTCTTCGTCCTTTCGACGGGCGCTCGCGGACTCAGACTGTCCCGCCGCAGCATGTTCGCTGGATCGCAGCTCACCGACCAATCGAGTGGCTTGAAACTTGGTCAGGTGCCCGTTGTCCACGAGCAGTTTGGCCACTCCCTCCGGTGTGGCTCGGCCACGCGTTTCGATCAACTGCTGCCGCAGAGCGTCCACGACGTCCTGATCGAGCAGTCCTCGTTGCTCGAGCAGGTCGACGAACTGTTTGGCAAGAAGCGGGTCATTCATGGGAAATCTACGGAAGCGTTTCGGGTAGCCGGGTGGTCAGGACGGGCGTTCGCCCCGATTGGGTGATGAACGGCGTGGGCTTGGTCAATCAAATTCTTCGACGCTTTGCAGCTCAATCTCGGCAAACTGTGTGGCGGCTCCTGCATCCATTGCGTCGATCACGGCTTGGGTTTTCGCATCGACATGAGCTTGGACGATCAACTTCGTGGGAGCGTTGCTGCTCCCATCTCCGGATTTGGCGCGACTCAGTTCACGAATCAGATTCTGCTTGCCGGGAACTTCCACTTCGGAATCACTCGTCAATACCGTAAACGAATTGAATTCGTCGACCTGGACGGTGACCACGTCGGGATTTTCCTGATCGACGGGCTGGGCATTGGTGCTGGCCATGTCCGACTTATCGGGCGGGACACCAAACGATTTTTGAAGCTGAAACGACGCCGTCAGCATGAAGAAAATCAGGAGCAGGAATGTGACGTCGACCATCGGCGTCATATCCATTTCCGGCTCTTCGCGAGGGCCCTTCGCGAGCACGACCGGTTCAATTTCTTCTTCTTCCCGCGGCGCTGTCGGACTCGGCCGTACCGCGGACGGTGCATCCAATGCACGAGCGGCGGCCGCTGCGGCCGCGGCGGCTCGTTCGGCGGCTGCCTTCGCACGGGCGACCTCGGCAACCCGCGCCTGTTCGGCCGCCGCTATGTCTTCGGCAGTCGGCACCACAAATCGCGTTTCGCAATGCGGACAGTTGACCTCGCGGCCCATCATCCGTTCATTGACGCGCGTCTGCGTTCCGCAGCTCGGACATTGAATCTCGACAGGCATAGGCATTCCCTGGTGTCGCGGACGGGTTCGCGACCTCTGTCACAGTGGCTGACGGACGGCGAGGTAGATCACGTTCAAATCAGGAAAGGCAATTCCGATCGCTCGATTCACACGTTGAACCTCGCCAAACCGCACATCGGATTCTGCGCGGAGCACCACCTGGCGGTCCCCCTGTTCCAGCTCACGGGTGATGAAGTCCACCAACTCGGCCTCTTGTTGTTCGGGGTCGGGGCTGAAGTTGGTGCCGCTCTTGGAGTAAACCTGAGCCCGACCGCCGCCGAGATGTTTCAGGTTGATGACGATCGCATCCTTGCTGGCCACCGCCGTTCCGTGTTCAGCCTTAGGGATCTCGTTCGCCTGACGGCCATCCGGCTTGGAAGCGACGATGAAGAAGATCAGCAGCAGAAACACCATATCGATCATCGGTGTGATGTCGATTTCTTCATCGAGTTTCGGCTTGGGGGCCACGTGCAGCGGCCCGTCTTCGTCGCGATCCGCGGCAAGGTTGAAGTCTTTGAGCGTCGTCATTGGACTGAAGCGTGTTCCCGTCGGGACTGGAGGCGGGCGACCCAGGGTTGCGAAATGGCCGGACGCCCTTCAGGCCGAGCTCGTTCTGGCTAACCTCGCCCTTCACGGGCCAGCCCCTCCTTGAACGCGTCCATCACCCGCGTCAGGCCGGCCGACACCAGATCTTCCATCTTCCTGATGCGGATTGAGACGGCCGAGACCAGCACGATCAACGGGATCGCAATCCCCAGGCCGCACGCAGTCGTCCGCAGGGCGACATCGATATCGCCTGCCAGCTGAGTGGTTTCGACGTTGGCACTGCCGGCCAGCTTGCTGAACGCACCCATCATGCCGGCCACCGTACCGAACAGTCCAAGCATCGGAGCAGTTTTGATCGCGGTGGTGACCCAGGCCAAACGGTGTTCCAAGTCAGCCAGCACATCGCGCTGGAAACGCTCCACGACCAGGTTGCGAATCTTCTGGTAGCCGATGCCGCGATTGGCGATCGCCAGTTCTGTCAACTGAGGAATCGCCCGCTGGTCGTTGTCACACATCGCCTCCGCGGACGCGAAGTCTCCGTTGCGAAGCGTCGGTTCCAACCGATCGAGAAAAGCGTTCTGCTCGCCTTCCGTGCGAAATCGTTTCTGCGCAACCCGGTTCCAGACGACGAAAACGCAGTACAGACCCCACAACGCGACGGCTGCCAGAAAGAAGTAAGTCGAGTTGCCGACGATCTCCAACGCGTTGGTCTCGCCAAACATCCACCCGGCGTTCATGCACTGTTCCTGTAAAAAAAACGTGAGAAGTCTCAGCTTTGGTCGCCTGTTACCCCAACGATCGCCTGCCCCCACCGCGTCCCCAGTCTAACGACCAGTTCGCAGCCGGCGAGCCATCGATCAAGGACAGGTTACTGCTTCGGTACGCGGTAACGCTGCTCGATCACCTTGAAGGCATAGCCGTTGCCGTCGGGCCGACACTCGAAGACCGTCCTCTGAATCTGCGCGACGCTCTGGTAACCCTGCTCAACGGCATACCGATATTCCAGTGCCGCGAGTTGATCTTCCAGTTCTTTCGTAATGAACTTGAGCCGAATGCGGCCGTTGGTATTGATTCCAGCACGCTGCAGCAACTGCTCGTCGTATTGATCAAGCACACCGGCCGACGTCCAGCGGAAGTAGAGTCGCTGCTCGGACTGACTGTCTTCGCTGTGACGCGACTGCGGCGTAGCCGCAAAGCGAGCCGCATAGTCGACGCCTGGAACACCCCCGCCGACCGCCCCTAGTTCAATCCCGTAAAAATCGAGTTGAGCCGCGTATTCCTGGAGCGACTTGGAGCTGAACTTCAACTGCCAGCGTTCGAAGCGGGGCACGATGTCTTCGCCTTCCCCTAACGGGCCAGGCGGACGGCTGTCGCCCCGGCCCGTTCCTTCTTGCGTCGTCACCGAATCGCTGTCGACAACATCCAGTGCGGCCGCCACCGAACTGGCCACATCGGTCACCGCTTCCAACGTTTCTGCCAACGTGGGCTCGACCAGCTCCTCGACTTCCTCTTCTCCAGGCGGCTCGAAGTCGCGTTCAAACCCTTCCGCATTCGGTCCGCGGCCCGCGGCATTTTCGGGGGGCACAGCAATCACTTCGCTGGCACGAAACTGCAGCTTGTTGGTCAGCCAGAGCAGAAACAGCAGGGCCACGAACACGGCGATGAACCAGACGAGCGCTTGCAGCAAAGCGCTGACTTGATCGAACCGGGAAACGCGCATGGCGACCGGTTCGACAATCTGTGTCGGCTCGTTCGAACCACGCCGCGACCGCTCGGAGTCCGATGCTCCGGTCGTGAATCGCTCGGCTTTACGTCGCGTTGTCAAGGAATACGTACCCCGGGTACAGCGTGCGATACCAGTTACGCCATTTTTCTTGAGTAGTTGCGATTTCCACGTCTGTCGGCTGAGCGGACAAGGGGAACCCTTCAAAATTGCGACTGATAAATCGCAGGCCATCGGAAGCGTAGCGTCGGACACTCGCATCCGGGTCGCTCAGCGCATGAATCAACACCGGTACCACCGACATTTCACCACTTTGGCCGAGCAATCGTGCCGCGACACGCCGGCTGAGCCAAGGGCCGCCCTGCGCCAGCCGCGAAAGACGGGCCAGCTGGGCCTTTCGCTGCGCGGGCTCGTCGCTCAGCTGAAGATCCTCCGGGATCGCTCGGCTATCGAGCTGTTCCGCGTCCTCCCCTTCCAGCAGACCGAGCAATTCATCGATGGTGCCTGCGGCGGGCGAACCGACCACCTGGTTCCCTTCCAGCCGGGCATTGGCGATGTCTTTGGGCAGGCCGTAACCACCGGCAAGCAGACCTTCGTTCAGATCTCCGATGGCCTTTCGCGTGCTGCGAATCAGGAACAGGATTGCAAATGAAGTGCAGACCTGCGGCGGTAGGGATTCAAACTGTTCCTCTTGCCAGCCCCAAGCTCCATTGGCCGCCTGCAGCCGCCGGAACTCTTCGACGCCTTCGTTATACCAAGCCGGTTCCTTTTCCTGCCGACCGCGGACCACCTCCAGAAAACTCTCGGCCCGCTCTTTCCCATACATCATGTAGTAGTAGTAATCCGATGGTCTCTGCCGCTCGAATCGATTGGCGGCGAACCAGCCCTGGTTGCGGTTGATGGCGGGCTCGATCTGTGACGCATTCAATGTCGTCTGACGCCGTTTTCCCAGGCTCGTATCAGCCCGGACACGGATCAGCGCCGGGGGGAGGTCTCTGTCTTCCGGCTCTCGAGCCCGCTGGCGCGGTCCCCGGTAGAAACCCAGCAGATCGCCCGCGATCAGCGTGCCTCCCAAACCGGCATACGCCATCGAGTGGTTGATCCGTGATTGGGTGACCAGTTGCCCAGCGCTCCCGAGGTTGCCTTGGTATCCCCATGCCCCGTTGGGATCCTGGGTAGCCAGCAGCCAACGCAAGCAGTTCTCGACGCGATCGGTGGGAATGTCGAACCCTGCTTCGTTGAGAGCCCACATCGCCAGCATGACGTACTGCACCTGGCTGGTATCGCCCGTCGCCTCGGTCAGATACCCGAAGCCGCCGTGCGGCTTCTGCGAGTTCAACATGGCCCGCGCCATGTTTTGAATTTCGGTACGGTATTTCACCCGGTCGAAATCCAGGAGCAAGAGCATCGCCACGGCGGCTTCATATTGGATCTTCGCGCCATACGGGTAACCGTCACGGCACCGCTGCCCCAGGCTGGCGGCGATTTCAACCCCTTCGATGACGCGCGGCAGGCTCGTATCGCCCGTGGCCTTTAACAACGCCAGGGCTCGCATCAACTCCACGCCATTGCGGCCGCCTTCCACAAAGCCGCTGGTGGAAGCGTTGTCCGTCATCAAGAAGTTCAGGCCCCGCGCCACCATTTCTTTGACGACAGGGCTTTCCGGCGTGTAGGCGGCCGCTCGAGGACCGTCGGCCAACCCCCAGGCGACAACGACAAACACCGAGAGCAGCGAAAAACTCTTGCAAACGCTCTTGCGCTGTCGTGCGGCCCCATCGGGAATCACAGCGAACACTTCGACGGTCTCCATCGACTGATTTCTCAAGCACGCTCTTCGTCGAAAAGACGCCCCAAGGAGGAGGCGGCCTGCCGACGGCCGGTTCCTGCCCATCCCGCTGCCCAGCCGGGAAAATTCCCAGGGGCTACGAATCGATTCTACGACGCTCAATGCCGAATCGATCGAGCGGTAGCTCATAACCGGCCGTTGATCGCGACCCTCGGAAGAGAAAGCCCCCGATTTCCATGCGGAGCGACCGTAGCTTACCAACCCTCAGGCTGGCAGGGGATCCGGTTCATCGAACGACCGTCGGGATCTGCCAAAGATTCCGATGATTCGGGGGGTGGAAAAGTCGCGCCATCGACCAGCCTGCAAGTACGTGGGGCCCGGCCGTCGGGGCGACCGAGCGAGTCTGGGGAGGACGCGGTTGCCCCCGGCAGGCGCGGAAAGTCGAAGAGGAAATTGTTTGCGGTGGCTTCCGCGACCGCGCTATAACCAAAGCACCTCGTCGGCGAGGCCGCGTGTCGGATGGCGCGCCGGGATGCGCTATCAGGCAGGAACGCACGCGAAGTTTTCTTCTTCGCTTTGCAGAGGCGCTGGCAATGAATACGTCGATCGGTCATGCGCGGATCGGCTGCGCGGTGCTGCTTTCTTGGTTCGCTTTGGACCGCGGTTTGACGGCAGCCGAACCGGATCAGCTTGAGGAGCCATCGCTGCAACGGATTCAGCAGCTGGCCCAGGACATCAATCCTGCCGAGCGGGTGTTGCGAGCCGAGCAGGCTGGAGACTTGACGCAGCGAAAGCTGTGGCTCCAGCGGCTTGCCGAGGACCAGGCTGACACGGGGCAATCGCGGGCGCTTCGAGGTCAAATCCGCGACGGACGCCGTGGCTGGGTCGGTCTGGAAGACGCCGTCGAGCGAGCCAAGACCTCAAAACTGCTGGCACGCTACGAAGCGGAACGGGCCAGTAAGCCCGCGTCGATCGCAGGGCATCTGGCGATGGCAGAATGGTGTCGTCGTCATCAACTCCATGACCAGGCGCGTGGTCATCTTTGGGCGGCGCTGCGGCTTGATCCTCAACATGCCGGTGCCCACACGGCATTGGGGCATGTGCAAGTGGATGGCCGATGGCTCACGCCCGCGGAACTGCAGCGCGATCAGCAGAATCAGCGCCGCTGGGCCAAAGCGATCCGAGAATACGGCTCACAGCTTCGAGCGATCGCAAAGCAATTGACCGATGACCAGCCAGCGGTTGCGGAAGTGGCACGCCAGCAACTGTTCGCTATCGAGGATTCGGCGGCGATCCTGGCCGTCGAATCGGTGTTCACAGATTTGCCGTCCTCCGCCGTCATTCCGGCCTGTGACTGGCTTTCCAGGCAAGCCCACCCCGACGCCTCATTGACTTTGGCCCGCTGGTCGGTGCTATCAGAAGATCCACGGGTACGCGCCGCAGCGCGGCGTGGTTTGCGTGACAAGCCGCGGATCGAATACGTCCCGTATCTCGTCGATTCCGCGCGTTCGCAGATCATCATTAGTTCGATTCCCGTCTACCGACCCGACGGCACGCTGCTCGGCGTGCGCCACGTTCGCGCCCAGGAAGGTCGCAATGGGATCGACATGCAGGTCGAAGATGCCATGCAGCGGCAAGGAAGCGTGGGCGCGGCTGCGACGGCGACGCTTTCGGCTGATGAGCTGACCTTTGGCACTCGTTCGCCGATCCGCCGCGGGGAGATCATGCGCGACATCGATCGGGCGAATCGGATCAACAGTGAGATCACGCGGCAGGAGGAACTGCGCGTCAATCAACAACTGCAAAGAGCGGCCGACGAGTCGAATCAGCAAATCGATCAGCTCAACGCACGGATCTCGCAAACGCTAAGCGAAGCCGCCGACGCGCCGCCCGATTCCTCGCCCCAGCAGCTCTGGGACTGGTGGGCCGATTACTCAGAACGCGAACCAGCGGCTGTCAAACTGATCAACAGCAGCTATCGAACGCGTCTGACCGATGGCGCGTATGTGGATCCGACCAGCGTGATCCGCGCGACCTTGCCTACGGGCGGCGAGTGCTTTATCGCCGGGACCATCGTCCACACCCGCCGCGGACACAAGCCGATCGAAGAACTGGCGGTCGGCGATCAGGTGCTGGCAAAGGACCTGATCCTCGGGGAATTCGTGTGGGACACGATCGTGGCAACCACCCGTCAAGCACCCAAGGAAACGTTAGTCCTGAAGACCGATGTCGGCATGCTGCAATGCACGGGCGGCCACCTGTTCTGGGTGTCCGGCAAAGGCTGGACGAAAGCCCGCGAGCTGTTGCCAGGCGATCTGCTGCACTCAGCCCACGAGCCGGCGTTCGTCGAAACGGTGAAAGTCGCCGAGCCGATGCCGACCTACAACCTCGTGACTGAACATCACCACAATTACTTTGTCGGTGCCAAGGGCATCCTGTCCCACGACTTTGATGAACCGACGGCCCCGCCCGTCAAAGTTCCTGGCCTGGTGGAATAGTCGGGTTACCAGCGGGACCGGCGACTAGATCGTGCACAATGGGTCGCGTGAAATGGCGGTCGCTTTGCCGCTGAAGCTGCATGGCGCAGCGGTCGATGGGGAGATCGGTGATCAGTCTCTCGAGGCTGGCGGCTCGAACAAAGGCGTGGCGGCGGACGGCCCAAGGAAACGATCCGCCCACAGGCAGTCGGCCGGTTTGTCGATGTCGCCTAGTCGAGCGAAAAGCTTCCGAGTACGATCACCAATCCCCAATGATGGCAGCGTTTGTGCTGGCGGACGGGAGCGGGCAAAAGGCCTTTTTCCGACCGCCATGATGAGCTTGCCGGCATTGCTGGTCAGGTAGCTCAGTTGGTAGAGCAGAGGACTGAAAATCCTCGTGTCGCCGGTTCGATCCCGGCCCTGACCACTTTCTCTTTGCCTCTCCATTCGGCCTCTGCCGTTGTGATTCCCGCTGCTCGCCTGTTCAGATTCAGGCAGCGCGATGGATCGAGCAGCAACTCACGCTCCGCTGCCCGACCCACTTTCCCGTGGGCGTTGTGCCGAGGGGCGTTGTCCCAAGGGGGCACGCATCTCCCCTCGGACGTTCCGTTCGTTCGGTAGCACTCTGGGCTGCGGGGGCCGAGGTATGATCCAACGAGCTTGCCGGCCGGCCGGGCGTGGCCGCGGGGTCCGAGCCAAAGATGGTCCGTGTCGAGTGTCGTCTTCTGACGAGACTCTTCGGAGCGGCATGTCTCTCTAAGCCGTCTACACATCCGCACGCTGCAGAGGTGGGAGAATTCCGCAGAGGTGGGGCTCCCTGCCTTAGCGATTGGGCAGATCGACGGTCGCATCGCCGCAGAGGCCCGGTGGCTCGCCTGGGTGATCGGCCCCGGAGGTGACACCCCTGGGTCGATCAGGCTTCGGCCGGCTCTTCCAGATACGTGTAGCCCTGCAGGGCATCTTCATAGAACTTCACGAATCGCCCTGCCTGCTGGTGATCGATCCGGCCGTCGCGTACGGCGCGTTCTACGGCATGTTGCAGGCGGTCGATCAGCTCGCGTTCCTTGAACTGGACGTAATCGAGCACTTCACGGACGGTGTCTCCTTTGACGATCGCGTCGATCGCCACTTCGCCCGATTCCGTCAAGTCGACGTGGACGGCGTGCGTATCACCGAACAGGTTGTGCAGGTCGCCGAGGATTTCCTGGTAGGCGCCGATCAGGAACGCGCCGAGGTAGTACGGACGTCCATCGAATTGGTGTAGCAGCAGCGTTCGTTTGACATCCCGACGGTCGATAAACGTGTCGATCTTTCCATCCGAGTCGCATGTGATATCACCCAGCACCGCGTGCCGTACCGGTTGTTCGTTCAAGCGATGAATCGGCATCACCGGAAACAGCTGGTTGATCGCCCAGCTGTCGGGCATCGATTGAAACAAGGAGAAGTTGCAGAAATAAATGTCGGACAGCATGCGGTCCAGACCTTGCAGTTCCTCCGGGAAATCTTCCAGCTCGCTGGCGGCTCGGCGGATGCGGTGGCAGATCAAGAAGAACATGTTTTCGGCGATCACGCGCTGTTCCAGCGGCAAATAGCCCGTGGCGAAGAGATTCATCGCCATGTCGAGCGCCTGCTGCGCGTCGTGGTAGGACTCGAGCACGTTTCGCGGGTTGACTTCGCGGTATGAGAGCATCAAGTCATGAAGGGGCTGTTCATAGTCATCCGGGAGCGCATCCGGGACGTCGGCCACATTGCCTTGTTGGGTGACACCCAGCACGCCGAACACAAGCACACTGTGATAAGCGGCGATAGCGCGACCGCTTTCGCTGATGATGTGCGGATGGGGGACTCCCGCTTCGTCGCACACCGTCTGAATCTGGTACACGACGTCGTTGGCGTATTCCTGGAGCGTATAGTTCATGCTCGATTCGAAGTTGGTCTGCGAGCCGTCGTAATCGACCCCTAGCCCGCCCCCTACGTCGATGTACTCCAGGCCGGCGCCTCGTTGCCGCAGGGCGGCATAGACGCGGGCCGATTCGTTGATGGCGCTCTTCACCTGACGAATGTTGGTGATCTGGCTGCCAAGATGGAAGTGCAACAGCTTGAAGCAGTCCGCCATTCCGCGCGACTCGAGCTCCCGCGTGGCCCGCAGGATCTCTGCCACCGTCAGTCCGAACTTCGATCGAAAACCGCCCGATGACTGCCACCGTCCGCTGCCCCGCGCCGCCAGCTTAACTCGCATCCCGATCTGCGGCCGGACCCCGACCTTTTCGGCGTATTTGAGAATCAGCTCGAGTTCGGAGTATTTCTCCACGACCGGAATCACATTGCGGCCGATCTTCTGAGCGAGCATCGCCATTTCGATGAACTCGTCATCCTTGAAGCCATTGCAGACGATCAACTGATCGGCATCCGTCATGGCTACCACAGCCAGCAGTTCAGGCTTGCTGCCGGCTTCCAAGCCGAACCCGAACTGGCGGCCGTAGTCGATAATCCGCTGAACGACTTCCCGTTGCTGGTTGACTTTGATCGGATAGACACATGCGTAGCGGTTCTTGTAATCGTGATCGGTGATCGCTTTCGCGAAACAGTCATGCAACTCGCGGAGGCGGTCGCCCAAAATCCCGTTGAATCGGACCAGGATGGGCAGGTCGAGTCCCCGCAGATTCAGGCGATCAATCAACTCCTTCAGATCGATCGACAGACCGGGATTGCGGTTGGGATGGACCAGCAGATGGCCGTTACTGCTGACGGAGAAATAGCCCTTTCCCCAGCGGGGGACCTCGTACAGTTCCGATGCGTCAACGGGCGTCCACGTGGGTTGGCGTTCGATCACTCTTTTGTCCCTCTCCGGACTGCGAAGCCCATCCCATCGAGCCGACGGGCGGCGGACAGGCCGCCTGGCGTGGCAGAGTCAGTGGACCAGCGCTCGGTGGTTGATAGATGGTTGACGATCAAAGACAGTTGACACGCAGGGTTGGCCGACCAACGGCTCGGGGAAGCCCCACAGTGTGTCGAATCTCTACCCGGAAGTGAAGTGCTTTTGTCACCGAATCGCTGACAACCGCCACGACGAGCAGCGTCTCGCGGGCCTGCATCGCCGCAGTCCGTTCGGCGCTCCCGAGGCAGGACCTGAAGGCTGCACCGCGCGAAGAAGATTGCGGGTACGCTATGGGCCATTCGCTCGAAGTGCGGCGGGCGGTGGCTTGGGCGTCCCCCGGCGCGTGTCGTGCTGCCCGGGAGACTCGTTGGCTCGCCGGCGGTGATGCGGCGGGTCGAGACAATTCGCCGAGGTTCTCACGGAACAGGTTTGAACGGAACAGGGACGCACGGATCGGAAATGAATCGATCGCGGCGCGACTCGACGGTTGGAATGACCCTGCGGATTTGCCCTTCGAACGTCCGAACAAACGATCCTTGTCTGGAGCGGCTGGTCGATGATCGACACAACCTGTTCGCTGGCGAACGCCGTCAGGCCCTTCTTCGCCATCCCATGGACTCTCCGGGCGTGTTTCCTTGTGGGATGGGTCGCCGTGTGCTCCGGCGGTGCGTCGGCCAGCGCTCAGGAAGCCACGCCTCGACAAACCGACACGTCCACGGCGGGGGCGGCGACGGCCGATCAAGTCGCGGTTCCGCCACCGTCGTTCCCCGTCGACGCCAGCGGTCGGCCAATCAAGCCCGGCTGGATGGAGCGAGTCGACGCCTTCTTTGGGAAATATCTGGTCCGGCCGCTGGCCGCGGTCGTGTTCTTCGATTTCGGAACCGGCCAGTGGCTGGGCACGAGTGTGCCGTTCGTGGTCATCTGGTTGCTGGGTGCCGGAATCTTCCTGACCTTCCGCATGGCGTTTATCAACGTCCGCGGCTTCAGGCATGCAATCGATCTGACACGCGGCGTCTATGACGACCCGAACGAAACCGGCGACGTCTCGCATTTTCAAGCGCTCGCCGCGGCGCTTTCCGCGACGGTGGGTCTGGGCAATATCGGCGGTGTCGCCGTGGCAATTGCCACGGGCGGTCCGGGAGCCACGTTCTGGATGATCCTGGCCGGCTTCCTCGGGATGACCACCAAGTTTGCCGAGTGCACCTTAGGCCAGATGTACCGCAAGCAGGACACCGAGGGACACGTTCTGGGTGGCCCGATGCGCTACCTGCACATTGGTCTGCAGGAGATCGGCTGGGGCCGGATCGGCGCGGTGCTGGCGGTGGTCTACGCCGTGATCTGTATCGGTGCGAGTTTTGGAGGAGGCAACTCGTATCAGGTTGCCCAGTCCCTGTCCGCGATTCAACAGGATCTGCGTTTCCTTCACCCCGAGGATGGTTATCCGTGGATCTACGGCCTGGTCATGGCCGTGCTGGTCGGACTGGTGATTATCGGTGGCATCAAGTCGATCGGTCGGGTGGCCGGGGCGATCGTCCCATTGATGTGCATCTCGTACATCGCGGCATGCCTGTTCATTCTTGTGACGCATGGCGATCGAGTTCCCACCGCATTTGGAGAAATCTTCAGCGGCGCTTTTACTCCTGAGGGGATGTACGGCGGATTCCTGGGAGTGATGGTGACCGGTATTCGGCGGGCCGTCTTCAGCAACGAAGCAGGGGTTGGCTCGGCATCGATCGCACACTCGGCGGCGAAGACCGAAGAACCGGTCAGTGAAGGCATCGTCGCATTGCTGGAACCATTCGTCGACACGATCTGTGTCTGCACTGCGACGGCCTTGGTCGTGGTCGTCACAGGCGTTTATCGGGTTGACCGCGTGGCCGATGACAACCCAGAGCTGCGAGCGCAGGTGGCGGAACTGGTGAAAGTGGAGGAGACCACCAAGTCCGTGACAGCGGTCCGCGACGGTCAGACTGTGACCGAGACCGAAGTCGTGCAGACTGCAAAAGCGGATCGAGGCGCTGCCATTACGCTGCTTGCGTTTCGGACCGGCGGGTACCACTGGTTCGGCTATCTGTTGTTTCTGTGCGTGTTCCTGTTCGCCTATTCGACCTGCATCAGTTGGTCCTACTACGGTGAACGGTGTTGGGCCGAACTGTTCGGGGAGCGTACCTCGTTCATCTATAAATGGCTGTTTCTGATGTTCACGTTCCTCGGCGCGGTAGTTACGCCGCAGAACATTCTCGACTTCAGCGATCTGATGATCCTCAGCCTGAGCATCCCCAACTTGTTTGGCGTGTTTCTGCTCAGCGGGAAGATCGCCACGGCGCTGCAACATTACTGGCAGCGTTACACATCCGGCGAGTTGAAGCGGCACAATTAATTGAGTCAATCACGGGGCTTGCTCGATCCGCCGTCGACAGGGGCGTCGGACCGGCAACCTACGTCGAACACGCGGCACAGTCGCTGATCGGTGAGTCGTCGTCGGAAGCTTTCGCCTGCGGATGGACTGGCAAACCGCGCGGAAAGCACTCGTCGACGACCCGGTAGAACTCGGCAGGCGTCTGCACATTGGCGATCTGTGAGCGAAAGGCCCGCGCACCGGGTTTGGACTGCGCATAGCAGCAGGCATATTTCCGCATCAAGGTGGTCCCCTTCTGAGCGCCGAACCGCTCGAGCACCAGGCGAAAATGTTCAAGCATGCAGCGGCGTTGCTCGTCGAGCGTTGGTTCCGGCGGGACCGGTTGGCCTGAGATCGCAGCGGCTGCTTGAGCGAACAGCCAGGGGCGGCCCAAGCAGGCGCGGGCAATCATCACGCCATCGACCGGCCAGCGGCGAAAAGCCGTGACAACCTTCTCGGCCGAGTCGAGATCTCCGTTGCCGATCAACGGAATCGCTCGCAATCGCTCCTTGACCGCGGCAATCGCGTCCCAGTCGGCGTTTCCGCGAAAATACTGTTCCGCAACCCGACCATGCACGGTCAACGCCGCCGCACCCGCCGCCTCAACCACTTCGGCGATCTGAGCCCCTGTCTTTTCCTTCCACGTGCAGCCCAATCGAATCTTCGCGGTCACTGGCGTCGGAGCACAGGCTTTCACGAGCTGGGAGACGATCGCGTGGACTCGATCGGGGAATCGCAGCAAGTAACTTCCGCTGTGCGCCTTCTCAGTGACTTGCTTGACCGGGCACCCGAAGTTGATGTCGACCACGCTGACACGGTATTCGTCCACCAGCCGCTGCCCGACACGAGCCATCACGTCTGGATCGTTGTCCCAGATTTGCACGGCTAACGGCCGTGGTTCCTCTGCCACGCCCCACAGCCGGTCGGGATGCTCGGCTTCATGTTCCTCCAACCACACAAAGCCCCGTGCGTTCACCATTTCGGTGGACAGCAGTCCCGCCCCACCGTAGCTTCGGACTACCTGGCGAAAGGCAAAGTTGGTGAAACCCGCCATCGGGGCTTGAAGGATCGGCGGATCGACTTTCAGTGACCCGATCCAAAGCGGCGGTGGAGGTAGCGGGCGATCGAGCATCGAAATCCCAAGTCTTCGGGCCATCCGGGCCAAGGCCACAGGGTGCGGATCCCCGAAAAATACTTGCCCCGCCGGTTGCCAACCATCAGGCTGACGGGGTCCGCGGCGACGGAGCGGCGGCCCCACGGAGGCTGGCCGCCCAACCGGTTCAGCGTCCCTCCGGGACCAGAATATCGTTCAAACCCACGACGGCGAACCCAAGAACGACCTTCCCGCTACGAACAGTTCGAGGTCAACGACCCGTCGCCTGAGGCCCGAGGCATCCGATGAACATGCTGCTCGCATCCCCGTTCTCAATTCCGATCGTCGCGATTGCCGGGGTCTTCATCTGGCTGTCGATCGTCGCGATTTCAGAAGCCACCACGGCGGCCAAGAAACATCAGGCGGATGTGGACCTAAAACGGACCCTGGCCCAACAGGGGATGAGTCCCGAGGAAATCGCCATGGTGGTGCAGGCCGGGCGGGATGGTGCGGAAGCCAAGGGCAAGTCAGCGCCCAAGGCCCACGCGGCTCGCAACGATGCCTTTGCCCAGACCGTTGCCCATCCGCCGACCAAGCATGCCCGGTCCGCTTGAGGATTGACCGGGCCGACCCGACCCCACGTTTCTGTTTCGCTCGCTTCGCGGCCGCATGGGCGGCTCCCCTCGGATAAAGCCGCCGATTCTTCGCGTCGCCGTCGGAAGCGGGATGCTGCTTCCACGTGCCGTCCGGTGCACGATTCGCTGCCCTGTCGACCGCAGCAAATCCAGACGGGCATTGTTTCAGTCCGCAGTTCTTCGCGTTACCATCGGCCCATTCGAGCGCACCGGAAGACATCGGGTGCCCCGCATCTTGCAAAGCCCTGCGAACGGCATCCGCTCTGGAGACATTCGGGAAATTGGGGTCTGGGGTGAGCTTGCATGGAACTGGATGCATGCCGTGCGATCTGCCAGCGGATGGATTAGGCTGGAGTCTCTTTGACAAGACTGCGGGGCCAGGCAGGCGTGGTCTGGTTTCCCGGCGTGGCTTCTTCAGCGGACCAATGACGATGATGCGTTTTGCGACGGCGGGTGGACGGGTGCTGGCTGGCGCTGTGATGGCGCTGGCATGTTGGTGGACGGGTCGCCATGCAGCCGCCGAGGACCAGTTCGCGCAGCTTGCCGCGAAGATTCCTCCCCAGGCCAACGTGCTGCTTGTTTTGAATGTCGACAAGATGTTCAACAGCGAGTTGGCTGTCAAAGAAGGTTGGCGCGAAAAGTACCGTCATCGCTATGAAGGCTCGCCCTTGTTGGTACCGCCCCAAGCGCGGGAATTCGTGCTGGGCGCCGATCTGAACCTGGCCTCCTTGTCGCCGCGTTGGGAAGTCGCGATGGCTCGGATGCCCGACTCCATTACCCTGCAAACGGTCCGCGATCGCGTGGGTGGCGTTGGCGATAACTTTGATGGACGAGCCGCTCAGTGGATCGCACCGGACCACTGCGTTGTCGAATTCTCGCCCGGAATGTTCGGCATGATATTCCCGGCAACCCGGCAACAGGCGGCTCAATGGCTGGCGGCACGGGGATCGTCGACCGAGGTCGGTTTGGCTCCCTATCTGAAAGAAGCGCTTGGCTATGCCAGCCAAGTCGGTACCGAAGTGATCTTTGCCTTTGACCTGGCCTACATCACCCAGCCGCAGCAGGTCGAAGCGACGGTGCGGAACACGGATCTGTTGAAGGATTTTGATCCGGTGGATGTAAGCAAACGCCTCTCAACGGTCCGCGGCGCGACGTTTGGCATTCGTGTGACAGATCGGCTGACTGGTAGCCTGAAGGTCGATTTTGAAGACGATGTTTCGCTGCTTGCTCCGGTCGCGAAAGAGATGCTGATCCGCATCTTGAAGCGGATCGGTGCGGACCTGCCCGAACTGGAAAGCTGGGAATCGAACAGCTCGGGTAATCGCTTGAGCATCCGTGGCGAAATGAGCATGGAAGGGATGCGGCGGGTGTTCAGCCTGTTGGAGATGGATGCGTCCCTGACGGGTGGCCAGGCAGCACCTCCGCCGCGTAGCACAGCAACGGACACGCGCCCGGTTCCTCCTCCGCCGGCACCGGGCGCACGCCCGGGCGAACAGCAGCGAGCCGATACGCTGGCCGCCACGCAGCGGTATTGGAACTCACTGAAGCGGATCCTGGTCACTATTCAGAACCAGGGCCCGCAGATGGACTTTGCCAGCATCGCGCTGTGGATCGACAAGTTGGCGCGCCAAATCGATCGACTGCCCACGACTTGGGTCGAACCGGAACTGGTTGCCACCGGACAAGCGGTGGCCTACGACCTGCATAACCTGGCAGCCAACCTGCACAACGGAACGATCCGTTGGCAGTCGCGAGTCGCCGAAGCGCAGTCTGCGGCGACAAGTGTCAGCATGACGGCCGTCCCCATCCGACGGATCAACTATGGCGGGCAATGGATTTTCGAGTTCGCTCCGATGGCGAACATGAATTTCAACTCAGGGGTGGCCATGCAACAGCAACAGGCCATTACCAATGAAGAGATGCAAGCTGCCAACGATGCAGCCCGCCAGACTGTGGATGCGATCACACAGAAGATGCGGGCCGTTCGCGAGCAGCTTGAACAACGGTATGGCAAAGGAACTTTCTAAAGGCGTTGGCCGCAAACCAACCAGGTTTCCGAGAAGTCAGGCTTTTCTCCAGGTAGCGATCGTCCCATGGCTTGGAAATTCAGTAGCGGTCAATCCCTGCGGCACCGTGGAAGATGCCTTCGGGCCACGTGCGCGATGCGATTGACTCTGGGAACCTGCCTGCTCCTGGCAGTCACCGGGCTCGCCCAAGATCAGGCAAAGCCTGAACCCGCGCCGAGCACTGCGGCGCTGGCTGCCGATGACCCCGATGTCGTAGCACTCGCGAAGGCTGCAAGCGCTTTTGAGAAGGCATTTGGCGATCGGGATGCGACCGCATTGTCCGGCTTGTTTACCGAAGAAGGCGAGTACATCGACCGCGATGGAAACGTGTTTCACGGGCGAGCTGCGATCGAAGCCGAATGGGCCGCCTACTTCGAAGCACAGCCGCGGCAGAACATGACATTGTCGGTCGGCGAATGGCGGCGTTTGGCTCCGCAACTGATCGTCGAACAAGGCTGGTCGACGATTGACAGTCCCGAAAACCCGCAGGGGAGTGTCCAACGGTATGTGGCGATCCATCTGCGAAACGATGCGGGCCAATGGCAACTGGCCAGCGTTCGAAACATTCCGCCCGCTCCCGACGAAGTGCCGCCCGGCGCTCCATTGCAGGCTTTGGCCTGGATGGTCGGCGATTGGATTGAAGAGTCCCCGGAACTCGTTGTCCGCATGAGCGTGCGATGGAGTGATGATCGACGCTACCTTCTGCAAGACTTCGAAGTTCAAAGGCAGGGCCAGCCCGCCATGAAGGGCTCCCAGCGCATTGGCTGGGATCCTGCCCGCGATCAGATTCGCTCCTGGGTGTTTGATACCCTGGGCGGATTTGCCGAGGGAACCTGGACGCCATATGGGGTCGGGTGGATGGCGCGGATGTCGGGGACGCGGAATGACGGAGAGACCACGTCGGTAACGTATTACTTTGAACCTTTAGGTCGGGATGCGTTTCAAATCCTTAGCACTTTTCGCGTTGTGGGCAGTGAGCCCGAACCGGACATGCAGGCAGTCGTCGTGCGCGTGCCGCCTCCGCCCCAGCGGGATGAGCCGCCAGCAGCCGACG
>Ga0114939_10001487_pt1 | contig 18363 bp, 18 predicted proteins | sample AshMeaCrysSpring_FD_87196 | JGI IMG/M metagenome (GOLD analysis project Ga0114939, IMG submission 87196) | Groundwater microbial communities from Big Spring, Nevada to study Microbial Dark Matter (Phase II) - Ash Meadows Crystal Spring | ecosystem: Environmental > Aquatic > Deep subsurface >...
CGGCGGCTGGGTGCGCACCCGCCGCGACTCCAAGGGGTTCTCGTTCCTGGAGATCAACGATGGCTCCTGCCTGAAGAACCTGCAGGTGATCGTGGACGAATCCGTTTCGGCTTTCGGCCAGCTCGCGGCCGTAACGACCGGCGCTGCCGTGGAGATCGAGGGGGCGCTCGTGGAATCCCCCGGCGCGGGCCAGAAATGGGAAGCCAGGGCCTCCGCCCTGCGGTTGCTGGGCGGAGCCGACCCTGAAACCTTCCCGCTTCAGAAGAAGCGCCACACCGACGAGTTCCTGCGCACGATCGCGCACCTGCGGCCGCGCACCAACAAATACGGAGCCATGTTCCGCATCCGGTCCGAGGCCGCCTTCGCCGTCCATCATTTTTTCAGGGAGCGCGGCTTTCATTGCCTCCACAGCCCGATCCTCACGGGCAGCGACTGTGAAGGCGCCGGGGAGATGTTCCGGGTGACGACCCTGCCGCTCCGTCCACCGGCGTCCTCCGAGAGCCCCGACCCGTTCGCCGCCGATTTCTTCGGCCGGGAGGCGAGCCTGACCGTCTCCGGGCAGCTCGAAGCCGAGCTGTTCGCCTGCGCCCTGGGCAACGTGTACACGTTCGGGCCGACCTTCCGAGCCGAAAACTCCAACACCCCGCGGCACGCAGCGGAGTTCTGGATGATCGAGCCCGAGATGGCGTTCGCCGACCTTGGCGACGACATGGACCTGGCCGAGGACCTCGTGAAAGCCCTGACCGCCCATGTGCTGGAGAACTGCCGTGACGACATTGAGTTGTTCGCCAAGTTCGTTGACAAGCAGCTGATGGCCAACCTGGAAGCCATCGCCGGGCAGCCCTATGAACGCCTGCGCTATGCGGATGCCGTCGGCATCCTCAAGGCGTCGCGGCGCGCCTTCGAGTTCCCGGTGGATTTCGGGGTCGATCTCCAGACCGAGCACGAGCGATTCCTGTGCGAAGAGCACTTCAAAAAGCCCGTCATCGTCTACGACTACCCGCGCGAGATCAAGGCCTTCTACATGCGGCTGAACGACGATCAGCGCACCGTGGCCGCCATGGACCTGCTGGTGCCGCGGGTGGGAGAGCTCGTCGGCGGCAGCCAGCGCGAGGAGCGCTTCGACGTGCTTGAGCGCCGCATTGTGGAAAACGGCATGAAGCCCGAGAACTACTGGTGGTATCTCGACATCCGCCGCTTCGGCTCGGTGCCGCATGCCGGCTTCGGGCTGGGCTTCGAGCGGTTTCTCATGACGGTGACGGGCGTCACCAACATCCGCGACGTGATCCCGTTCCCGCGCACGCCCAAGCACCTGGAATTCTGACGGCTGCGTGAATCCGGACGATCTGAATGAAGAAGACGAAACCTTACGGAAACACCCTGAAAGGGCAATACCTTGCCGGCGCGCGGGACCGCATTACCGGCTTCCTTTTGGCCGACGGCGCCGTGCGCGGCGCCATCCTGAGCGGAACCCGCATGGTGAACGAAATGCGGTCCAACCACGAACTGGGCATTCTGGAAACGCTGGTGCTGGGCCGCGCCTATCTTGGAATCGGGCTCATGGCGGCCGACCTGAAGGGCGACGACCGCGTGGCCCTGCAGATCAACTGCTCCGGGCCGATCAAGGGGTTAAGCGTCGAGGCGAACGCCTTCGGCGAGGTGCGCGGGTATCTGAAGCGGGTGCCTATCCCGATCGACGCGCCGGTGGAAGACTTCGATCTCTCCCGGTTCTTCGGCGCCGGCATCCTTTCGGTGACGAAGCACCTCCAGGGCGCCAAACAGCCGTTCACCGGCCAGGTCGAGCTGCGCCACGGCAACATCGCCCAGGACCTGGCCCACTATTTCCTGACATCGGAGCAGGTGCCCACGGCCCTTAACCTGAGCATCAAATTCGACCGCGAGGGCGAGGTGGTCGGCGCCGGCGGGCTCTTCCTCCAGGCCATGCCCGGCGCCGCGGACCGCCTGGCCGCCGAGCTGGAGGCGCAGGTTCTGAGCTTTCCCTCCTTGGGTGACGTGTTCGCCGGCCAGCAGATGCCCGAGGCGCTGGTGTTGAAGGCTTTTACCGACTATGCCCCCCGGATCCTCTCCGACCGCCGCGTGGAGTTCATGTGCCACTGCAGCCGCGCGCGGCTGGAAGGCCTCCTGGCATTGCTGCCCGTCCGGGACTTGAAAGACCTGCGTGACAACGGGCCCTTTCCCGTCCAGATGCGCTGCCACAACTGCAACACGCCCTACGAATTCAGCCGGGAAGAAGTTGAAGCAATATACGGCAGCCGGTATCCGAACAACTGATAGGGTCCAAGTGTTCCAGGGGAACAAGACCACTCCACTTGAACCCTTGACCCCTCGAACCCTGTAACCCTTTGCTTCTCACTTCTTCTCGGCCGGCGGCGGCGGCTGTTTCTTGAGGCTCTGGACCATCTGGTCCACCGACACCCCCCCGGGGGCCATGGCCGTTGGGTTGATCTCCAGCAGCCCCTCCCAGGCGCGCAGGGCTCCCGCGGCGTCCTGCAGGTCATGGAGCAGGACGATCCCTTTGTTGAGGCGCGATACCTCGTGCTTCGGATTGGCGGCGATGGCCTGGTCGAAGGCCTTGACCGCCTCCTGCGGCCGCCCCGCCTTGCGATGCATGACGCCCATGTCCGTCCACACGTCGGCATTGTCGGGCTTGAGGTCCAGGGCCTTGCGATAGGCCTGGATGGACTTCTCGAACCGGTCGGTGTCGAAATAGGCGTTGCCCAGCTCGATCCAGGCGGCCACGTTGGCCGGATTCTGCTGGGTCTCCTTCTCCAGCGCGGCGATCTGGTCCTGAAGCTCCTTCTGGGCGCTGGGCGGCATGCCCGCCGGCATGCCCTTCGCGCTCGGTACCGATTTGTACACTCCGAAAAAAACCCCGCCGAAAAAGCCCACGGCCAACGCCAGAAGGGCGATCAGAAGGGCGGTTTCCCTGCGCATGAGGTTTTTCGGATCCGGCGCCGCGGTCTTGGCCATTTTTCGATTCGCCTTTTTTCTTTGCTTGGGTCGATGGGTTTCGTGGGAGCGGCATCCTGCCGCGATCGAACCGAAGGCGCCCGCGGTCTCCGCCAGCTTGGCGGCGAGAGGTTGCCGACGGCTTCGGCGATGTTATATATAGTATCGGCTTTGAAAAAGAAAGTTCACGCCGGGCTAGCGGCCTTCCTGCCGGAGCGGGAACGCCCAACCCGCACAAAGCCAAATATTGGTCTTTTTTGGAATCCGGCAACTGTGGTAGACATTGGACTCGCAACGACCGGAGCGATATTTTGAAAGCCCTGTTGGAGTTCCCGAATAGAATTCGATGCCTTCCGATGCCGACCCTGGCGGCCTTCTGGATCTGCATTGTCGCGTCCGTCGTCGCGGGCGCCTGCGGTCGGCCGGCGTTTGCGGAGGTCCTTCAGATAGCTCATGAGCTTCATATTGAGCTCGTGCCCGCCGCCCACCTGCTGGTGGGTCGCGACAACATGAGCATCCGGGTCGACGACCGCCGCAAGCTGGTGTTCGCGCTGTCCGACCGAGCGACCCAGGTCCGGGTCGAGGTCGAAGGCAAGCCGCGCACTTTCAAGTTTTCGGGTTCGGAGCTGGAAATCCCACTGGAACCGGAGGAGCGCCGGCGCACGCTCGAAGTCTTCATCGCCTACGAAGCGGTCTTCAACGACCCCCTGCCCGTGGATCCGCTCAACACCGACAACCCCGGCTTCGGCGTCATCGGTTCCATATCGGACGCCGGGACCTTCCTGCTCTCCGGCGCCGGCTGGTACCCGGACCTCGTTGACAGCCAGGACACGTTCCTGCTGAGGGTGAACGCCCCCGAAGGCATCCTCGCCGTCACGGCCGGACTCGGCCTCGGCCACACGACCGGGGGCGGCAAGACGCTCTCCGAGTGGCGCGTCGACCATCCCCTGCGCGGGCTGGCCCTCTCGGCGGCGGCCTACCGGGTGAACGAGCTCAAGGTCGGCGAGGTCACGGCGGCTACCTATTTCCTGCCGCAGAGCCAGGATCTCGCGCCCGCCTACCTGGAAGCCACCGCCCGCTACCTGCAGCTTTACTCGGACCTCTTCGGCCCCTATCCGTTTCCAAAGTTCGCCGTGGTCGAGAACTTCTTCCCCACGGGCTTCGGCTTTCCCTCCTACACCCTGCTCGGCAGCACCGTGCTGCGCCTGCCTTTCATTCTGACCACCAGCCTCGGCCATGAAATCGCCCATTGCTGGTGGGGCAACGGTGTCTTCGTCGACTTCGAATCCGGCAACTGGAGCGAAGCCCTGACCACCTACGTCTCGGACTACCTTTACAAGGAGATGGAATCGCCCGCGGAGGCCAGAAACTATCGGCTGAACGCGTTGCGCAACTATGCCGAGCTCGCGCCGCCGGCGAAGGATTTTCCGCTGGCGCGCTTCCTGAGCCGCACCGACACGGCCACCAAGGCCGTGGGGTACGACAAGGGCGTCATGGTGTTTCACATGCTGCGGCGCAAGCTCGGCGAGGAGGCCTTCTGGGGGGGGTTGCGCGACCTCTACCGTGAAAGGCTGTTCCAGCCCTCCGCCTGGGACGATCTGCGCCGCGTCTTTGAGCGGCGCTCGGGACAGCCCCTGAGCGCCTTCTTCGACCAATGGGTGCAACGCAGGGGTGCTCCGCAGGTCCGTTTGGAAGTGGCCGCCGAAGCACCGGGCCAAGGCCCGGGGACGGTGTCGGGCCGCGTGGTTCAGGAACGGCCTTTTTTCTCGGCCGATTTTGAGCTGGTCCTGGAAACCCGCGACGGTCGCACCAATAACGCCGTCCACCTCTCCGAAGCATCCAGTCGATTTGAATTCACCGGGGTTTCGGAGCCGCAGCGCATGATGATCGACCCGGACCATCATACGCTGCGCCGCCTGGACCCCGTCGAAATCCCGCCGACGGTCAACTCGCTGAAGAGTTCGCCTTCGGTTCTGGCGATCGTCAGCCGCCAGGTGTCCGGCAACGGCCGACGGCTCGCGGATGTGATCGCCCGGTCGCTGGGCATTCGCAATCTCACGGTCGTTGCCGAGAGCGAGACCGGTTCCATGCGGCTCGACGACCGTGACTTGATTCTCGTGGGCCTGCCGCGCGACCCCAGCCTTCTGCGCACGGCACCGGCCGGCCTGGATTTTAAAGCAGGCGGCTTCTCTCTGAATGGCGTAACGGCGCCTGATTCGGCTGACACGTTTTTCGGCGTCATGAGGCACCCGAGCGACGCCCGGCGCGTCGTGGCGCTTTTCCTGCCGGGGCCGGCGGCGGCGGCGGAAAGCGCCGCCGCCAAGATCACCCATTACGGCCGCTACAGCTTCCTAACCTTTAAAGAAGGGCAGAACCGGGACAAGGGCACATGGGACGTGCCGCGCTCTCCGGTCATGCACCAATGGGAGTAACCCCCATGCAGATCGTTCTGTTTGTCTTAGCGGCGCTGTTGCTGGCAGCCGGCGGCGGAGCGGACGCCGCCGGCGACGCTCAGCCGCTCTACGACCTGGGTCGTTCGCGGCACACCACCCTCTCCGACATCGTCCCGGAGGTGCTGAAAAGCCGCGTGGTGGTGGTGGGCGAACAGCATGCCGACGAGAACCACCACCGCGCCCAGCTGCGGGTCATTCGAGCCCTGCACAGCGCCGGGGCCAAGGTGGCCGTCGGCCTTGAAATGTTCCGCCGGAACAGCCAGGACGCTCTCGACCGCTGGGTCTCCGGCGACCTGCCGCCGCAGGAATTCGAAAGGATCTTTCAGGACAACTGGGGTTATGCCTGGTCGGCCTATCAACCGATCTTCGAGTATGCGCGCGCCCAGAAGGTCCCCATGCTGGGCCTGAACGTTCCGCGCGACGTCACCCGCCAGGTGGCGCGCGGCGGATTCAAGTCCCTGACCGATGCCCAGCGGGGCCTGCTGGCCGATGTGACCTGCCAGATCGACGAGGAGTACATGCGCTTCATCCGGGGGGCTCACGGAGCCCACGGCCACGGCAACGCGAATTTCCTCTTCTTCTGCGAAGCCCAGATGGTCTGGGACACCGCCATGGCCGTGCACACGCTCGATTACCTCCGTTCCCGCCCGGACGCCGTGGTGGTCATTCTCACCGGGGTCGGCCATGCCCGGAAAGGCGCGGTGCCGCGCCAGATCCATCTGCGCTCCCCGGTTCCGGTCCCGGTCACGGTGTTCCTGCCCGAGATCCCCGGCAGTATCGACCCGCTGACCGTCGGCTCCCAGGAAGCCGATTTCCTGTTGATGGGGGTGAAATGAAATTCTGCAGCGACTGCGGCCATCCCCTGCAATTCGCCGTTCCGCCCGGAGACGACCGCAGGCGGTTCCTATGCCCGGCCTGCGGCGCGATCCATTACCAGAACCCGCGGGTCGTGGCCGGCTGCATTCCGGAGGTCGATGGCCGGATCCTGCTGTGCCGCCGGGCCATCGAGCCCTGCTACGGGAGGTGGACCCTTCCGGCCGGATATCTCGAAAACGGCGAAACGGTCACCGCCTGCGCCGAACGCGAGACCCTCGAGGAAACCGGCGCCTCGGTCGAACGGCTGGTGCCTTACCTGTTGTTCAACATCTGCCACATCAACCAGATATATTTCATGTTCCGCGGCCGGGTCGTCCATGTGAGCGACCAACCGGGAAAGGAAAGCCTGGAGGTGAAGCTTTTCGCGGAGGCGGAGGTCCCCTGGGAACAGATCGCCTTCCGCGTCATTACCGCCACCTTGAAGCGGTATTTCGGCGATGGACGCGCCGGCGCCTTTCCTTTCAGCCTGGACGACATCGGGCCGTCGCCGGACATCATCCCTGCACGCAGTCGATGAGGGGCATGGCCAAGCAGGCGCCATCTGTGAGATTCCCGCCGACGAACCGTTTCAGGGCGGCGGCGCTCGCGTCGCTGATCCTGTTTCTGGCGGCATGCGGCGGGGGGGAAAACCCCGAGCCGCCGGAGCCGGCAGGGCCGGAAACCTTCACGTTTTTCGACATCGGGCGCAATTCGCGCTTCACGGACTCGCTCCGCAAGGACCTGCAGCAGAAACTCGGCCACGACGCCGTCGAACGGCGCAGCATCATCGACCTGGAAAGCAACTACCAAGGCTTTCTCGCGGCCCATCTGCCCGAGCTGGAAACCATCAACCAGCGCCTGAACCATCCGCCGGGCGAGCGCGTCGACCACGACGTCGTCAAGCTCATGTACCGCTACGCGCGCCAGCAGAACGCCCCGTTCGATTATGTCGAGCTGATCTTCGACGGCCGTTACCGGGCCCCTGTGGTCTTCCGCATCCGGTTCAAGGCCGATGAAACCCGGCTGATCGAGGCGCTGCGAGACAAGCACGGTGCGCCGCAGACCATCGCTTGGGACGCCGAGGCCGGGCAGTCCCTGGTCTGGCGCAAGGAACGGGATGTCCTCATGGTGTCGCTGGTGCCGGACGCCTTCGGCGGCGTCGACCACCAGGTTTCCATCTACTACACGCAGAACCTGAACCGCTGGATGGAGTTCCAACAGACGCTGCAACAGCGAAAATCCAGGGAAAAACCGCCGCCCCGGACCGCTTTCTGAGGCAGGCGCCCGCCGTCGGCGGCGCGCTTTGCGTCCGGCCCGGAGTGTGATATTAGGTCGTCAACCATTCGCTCTCGAGCGGCAATGCCACTCCTCGACAACGGGCAACCCCAGCTGCGGCAGGGCTATCTTCCCGGCATGGTCGGCCGGGTGACGGAAATGCATGCCGTCTATTACCACCGGCACTGGGGATTCGATGCCAGCTTCGAGATCCAGGTGGCGACCGAGCTTGCCGCCTTGGTCGCCGCCTTCGAACCGGACCGCGACGGGCTGTGGTCGGCGCTCCGTGAGGGCCGGATGGCGGGATTCATCGCCATCGACGGCCGCGAGGCCCGGACGGCCGGCGCCCGCCTGCGCTGGTTCATCGTGCTTCCCGAGTTCCAGGGCGCCGGGATCGGAGCTCGGCTGGTGCAGGCCGCGCTCGGGTTCTGCCGTCAGCGGGGCTACCCGCGGGTGTTTCTGTGGACGTTTGAGGGGCTGGCGGCCGCCCGCCGCCTTTACGAACGATGCGGATTCAGATGCTGCGAGGAACACGACGCGGCCCAATGGGGGCAGCGCATTCGTGAACAGAAGTTCGAATTGAACCTTGGAACATGAGCCGCCCATCCACCCCGGGGTGCGCTGCATGCAAAGGAAGGAGCATCGGATGAACTCTTTTTGTTGGTTGGTGACAGCGGTTATCGCCTTTCTTCCGTTAGCGGCCTGGTCGGCGGACAAGACCGCACCCGCGCCGCCGGAGCTGAAGACCTTCCAGGACAAGCTGAGCTATGTCCTCGGAAGGGAAGTCGGCCAGGGGCTCAGCGAGTCTCCATCGAAAATCGATGTCAACCTGTTCATGCGCGGCGTTCAGGACACCCTCGGCAAACGCAAGTCGCCGCTTTCGCCCGAGGAGGAAGAACAGGTCAAGGCCGAGTTTTCCGCGCAGATGCAGGCGGAGCAGGCCAAGAAGCAGGCCGCCGCGGCGGACCAGAATGCGAAGGCCGAGGAATCCTTCCTGGCCAAGAACAAATCCGAGAAGGGCGTGGTCACCACCGCCAGCGGACTGCAGTACCAGGTGCTCAAGGAGGGCACGGGCGCCGCTATCAAAGAGACCGACAAGGTGAAAGTCCATTACCGCGGCACCCTGATCGACGGCACGGAGTTCGACAGCTCCTACGCCCGCAACCAGCCGGCGGTCTTCGACGTCGCCGGCGTCATCCCCGGATGGACGGAAGGCCTCCAGCTCATGAAGTTCGGCGGCAAGTACCGGCTCTGGGTGCCGTCCAAGCTGGCCTACGGGCCCCGCGGCGCCGGCCGCGTCATCGGCCCGAACAGCCTCTTGGTTTTCGATGTGGAGCCGATCGAAATCGCGAATTGACCTTCTGCTTGCATTGTGCCAAACAGTGGATAACGTTTCGAGCGGAAAGCCATTCGACGATCGCCAAAAGGAGGTGTGTTCATGAAGGAGAAGCGCAACTTGCATCTGAAGGTTCAGGAGCTCTGCGACTGCTACGCCACCACGGACCCCCTCAAGGAGATGTCCACCCTCGGGCAGGACAAGGACAAGGAGGAAGCCGCTCTCAAGTGGCTGGCGCTGGCGGCGCTGCACGGGGTGAACCACAATGCGGACGAGATCACCATCCAGCGGGACGCCAAGGGCCAGTTCAAGGTATTCGCCAAGTACCGCGAGACCGAGCTGCCCTCGCCCGGCGCCGAGGTGGGGCAGAAGATCATGGCCGCCGTCCGGGAGATCACCCACATCGAGGGCGAGAAGGGCAAGACCGTTCTGGCCCTGGGGATGCGCAACGACAGCCTCGAGTTGAAGGTCAAGCTCCAGGCCAAGGGCGGGGAGGAAGAAGTCGAGATCGAGTTCCCCGGATGACCGGCACCTCGATCGAGCTGCAGGGGGCCGCATGCCAGCGGCCCTTTTTTATGGAGGAACGTGAGAGGCCATGGGTGACCCCGGCAACAAGATCATCTATTCGATGATCGGAGTCAGCAAGTTCTACGACAAGCGGCCGGTGCTGCAGGACATATCGCTTTCGTACTTTTACGGCGCCAAGATCGGCGTGCTGGGCCTGAACGGGTCCGGCAAGAGCTCCCTGCTGCGCATCCTGGCCGGCGCCGACAAGGAGTTCGTCGGCCAGACCGTCATCTCGCCCGGCCTGACCGTGGGCCTTTTGGAGCAGGAGCCGCGGCTGGACGACGCCAAGACCGTGCGTGCCGTGGTCGAAGAGGCCGTCCAGGAGACCGTCGACCTCGTTGCGGAGTTCAACCGCATCAACGAGAAGCTGGCCGAGCCCATGTCCGATGAAGAAATGGACAAGACCCTCGCGCGCCAGAGCGCCGTCCAGGAAAAGCTGGACGCCCTGGATGCCTGGGACCTCGACTCGCGCCTTGAAATGGCCATGGAGGCCCTGCGCTGCCCGCCGGGAGACACGCCGGTCAAGGTCGTCTCCGGCGGCGAGCGGCGGCGCGTGGCCCTGTGCCGGCTGCTGCTGCGCAGGCCGGACATCCTGCTCCTGGACGAGCCCACCAACCACCTGGACGCCGAAACCGTCGCCTGGCTGGAGCGCCATCTCCAGGAATATCCCGGGACGGTCATCGCCGTGACCCATGATCGCTATTTCCTGGACAACGTCGCCGGCTGGATCCTGGAGCTCGACCGCGGGCGGGGCATCCCCTGGAAGGGCAACTACTCCTCATGGCTGGACCAGAAGCGCACGCGGCTGCAGCAGGAGGAAAAGACCGAAGGCAAGCGCCAGAAGACCCTCGAGCGCGAGCTGGAGTGGATCCGCATGAGCCCCAAGGCGCGCCAGACCAAGTCAAAGGCGCGCATATCGGCCTACGAGAAGCTGCTCTCCCAGGACAGCGCCAAGCGCCAGGAGGACCTCGAGATCTATATCCCCCCCGGCCCCCGCCTCGGCAACCTCGTGGTGGAAGCCCAGGGGGTCGCCAAGGCCTTCGGCGACCGGCTGCTGATGGACCAGGTGACGTTTGCGCTGCCGCCCGGAGGCATCGTGGGCGTGATCGGGCCGAACGGCGCCGGCAAGACCACCCTGTTCCGGATGATCACCGGCCAGGAGCGGCCGGACGCCGGAGCCATCCGCGTGGGCGATACCGTGCGCCTGGCCTATGTCGACCAGAGCCGCGACAGCCTGAACCCCGACAAGGCGGTCTGGGAGGTGATCGCGGACGGCGAGGATGTGATCGAGCTGGGCAAGCTGCAGGTGAAGTCCCGCGCCTACGCGGCCCGATTCAATTTCTCGGGTTCCGATCAGCAGAAGAAGGTGGGCATGCTCTCGGGCGGCGAGCGCAACCGCGTGCATCTCGCGCGGATCCTGAAATCGGGGGCCAACGTCCTGCTGCTCGACGAGCCGACCAACGACCTGGACGTCAACACCCTGCGGGCGCTCGAAGAAGCGCTGGAGGACTTCGCCGGCTGCGCGGTCGTCATCAGCCACGACCGCTGGTTCCTGGACCGCATCGCCACCCACATCCTCGCCTTCGAAGGCGACAGCCGGGTGGTCTGGTTCGAGGGCAACTATTCGGATTACGAGGCCGACCGCCGCAAGCGCCTGGGCGCGGAAGCCGACCAGCCGCACCGGATCAAATACCGGCAATTAACTCGATAGAGAATAGTTTTAAGTGTTGCGTTTTAAGCTTAAAACGGCCCCGCCAAGCGGGGCATAATCCTCCCAATTCCAGAACGGCGCATCGGCGGGGACGCCCGCGCCCGGCCACGGCCAACCGGCCGGAAGCGGGCAGGCGAAAGACAGCCGCTCCCGGCGGGTGGGGTGCTCCACCGCGAGCTCCCGGGCCAGAAGGGCGATCTGGCGGCCCGCCAGGGGCGCCGTAGCGCCGTAGCGCACATCGCCTACGATCGGGCAGCCGATATGCGCCAGCTGCAGACGGATCTGGTGCTTGCGGCCGGTTTCGAGCTCTATTTCGACCAGGCTGCGGTCGTCGGTCGTCTCCAGCAACCGGTAGCCCAGCCGGGCCTCGCGGCTCGATGGGGTCGGCTGCGGAGCGATGCGGCTGATCCGGTCGCCTCGCTCGATGGGATGCGCCAGCTCGCCGGAGCCGCACGGCGGGCGCCCTTCGACCACCGCCAGGTAGACCTTGCGGGTTTCCCGGCGGCGGAGCTGGGCGCTCAGGCGTGCCGCCGCTTTCGACGTGCGTGCGAACAGAACAAGGCCTGCGACCGGCCGGTCGAGACGCTGGACCATCCCGAGGAACGCGCGGCCCGGCTTGCCGTGGCGCTGCCGGATCCACTCCTTGGCCAGATCCAGCAGGTTGGCTCCGCCGCTTTCGTCGCCCTGGACCAGCAGCCCCGCCGGCTTGTAGAGCACCAGCAGGTGGTTGTCCTCGTGAAACACCGGCCAACGCTCATGCCAAAACCAAATCATAGCAGCACCCGGGCGTTCGCATGACCATCGAAACGCCGTCCTCGCCGCATCCCAGACGCGCTGTTCCCGATCCGGAGCAGATGGACGCGGTGTTGCGGTCCTGCGGCATTCACCTCTCCCCGCTCCAGCTCCGCCAGCTCTGGGCCTACCACATCCTGCTGCGCGAAGGCAATGCCGGCTTGAATCTCACGCGCGTCCGCAATTTCGCCAACATGGTTCTCAAGCTGTACGCCGACTCGATGCTGCCGGCCGACCTGCTCGAGCTGCCCTCGCCGCTGCTCGACCTTGGAACCGGCCCCGGCATGCCGGGGATACCTCTCAAAATCTACCGCCCCCGGCTGGAGGTCATCCTCGCGGAAAGCCGTGCCAACCGTCTCGAATTTCTGAAGAACGCGCTGGACCGGCTGGGATTGGAGGGCATTCGCACGGTCGGCGGCCGGATCACGGCGCGGTTCGAGGAGCCTGTGGCCGGGGCGATCACCCGAGCCGTGGAGACCATCGAGCAGACCCTGGAGCGGGTGGCCGGCTGCCTCGCCAGGGACGGGCTGGTGATATTCATGAAAGGCCCCCATTGCGATGAAGAGATCGAAGCGGCGCGAGCCCGTTTTGCCGATGCCTACTCCCTGGTGTCGGACCGGCCCTACGTCATCCCCGGCACTCGCCATGACCGCCGGCTGGTCGTCTACCGCCGGCGGGATGAGCCGCTTTACAGCCGCCGCGCCAGGGCCATGCAGGGACGGATCGTGCGCATCATCGCCAGCGCCCGCAACCCGGTTTTTAAGGACCTGAAAAAAGCGTTGACCGGTCGGGGGGTCCGCAAAACCGGGCAAGCCCTGGTTTCCGGCGAGAAGCTGGTCGGAGAAATTCTTGAGGCCCACCCGGAATGCGGCCGCGGCTGGGTGAGCCGGCACGACCAGCCGCCGCCCGAGGCAGCGGCGCAGCTGCCGTGGTATCAGCTGGCGCCCGAGCTCCTGCGGGAGCTGGACATCTTCGGCACCCGCAGCCCTCTCCTGCTCATCGGCCTTCCGGAGGTGACCCCCTGGACGCCGTCGGAGGGCTTCCCGGACGGCGTCAGCGCGCTCGTTCCCTTCCAGGACCCCGAAAACGTGGGGGCCGCCATCCGCTCGGCGGCGGCCTTCGGCGCGGCGCAGGCGATCCTGCTGGCCGAAAGCGCCACGCCGTTCCACCCCAAGGCCCTGCGCGCCTCCGGCGGGGCCGTGTTGAAGCTGGCCTTGCGCCAGGGGCCCGCCCTGGAGGCCCTTCCGCCGGAATTGCCGATCGTCGCGCTGTCCGCCGAGGGAACCGATATCCGCCGGACGGCGTTTCCGGACGCGTTCGGCCTTCTGGTGGGCCTGGAGGGCCCGGGGCTGCCGGAGGCCTGGCGCCGGCACGCCGTGCGCATCCCCATCCGGCCGGAAGTGGAGTCGCTGAATGCCGCCGCAGCGATGGCGGTGGCGTTGTACGAATGGAAAAGGAGGATGGCGGGTTAATCTCGAATGGCGATAACGGCAACAAACTCGAAGGCTACCATCAAAAACATGGAAATCGATCCTCAACGGCACCCGAGTTCAGCTCAGCCTCAACCCCCGGGCGGCGTCTATCTCTGCCAGGTGAGCGACGCCGTTTCCTGCGGCGCGTGCTGCGGCCTGTACAACTGCGCCGACGCCTCCCGCGGCAGGTTGCAGGCGCTCCTGCAGGAACGCACCGAGCAGTTCGCGGCGGTTCCGCGCGAGGTGGACGCGATCGACGCCTTCCGGCTGCAGCGGGAACGAAGCACGTACGGCGAACGGCCCTTTCTCGATTTCTATGCCTGCCCGTTTCTCGGCTTCATCGGCGCCGGCGGCGGCCGGGTGGGGTGCCTGCTCCATCCCCTGGCCGCCGGCAACGGCGGCATCGACTACCGCGGACTCAGCTTCTATGGCGGGCTCGCCTGCCGCGATTACTTCTGCCCTTCCTACCGCAATCTCGGCGCGGCCCACAAAGAAATCATAAAGACCGTTTGCACGGATTGGTACCTCTACGGGCTCGTGATCACCGAGGACCGGATGATGGGCGCCTTTTTCGCCGAAATCGAAAAGCGCCTGGGCCGCCCCCTGCGCGCGGCCGACCTGGCCGCCCGAGCGAGCTCGCGGGAAGTCGTGCTCGAGTTTCTATCGCTCAAGCTGAACTGGCCCTTCCGCGCGCCGGGCGCGAAGGGGCCGGGCAATTATTTCTTCGACGACGGTCTGAACCCGAAGCCGGCGGTCGACTATGCGCGGCTGGGGGCGGGCCCTTCGCGGCTGGACCCCATTTTGCGAGAACTGTCCTCCGCCTTCGACCGGCCGGCGGACCTGGAGCGGGCGGAAGCCCGGCTCGACGACGTCTTCGACCGGATCGTGCGGTTCAGCGAGGCGCCGCGTTTCAGGTCTGGAGGTCGATCCTGCCGATGATGCGCACCGCCCTGTTGATCTTTCGGCTGGCCCTGATGGAGCGCGCCGCCTACCGGGTGAATTTCATGCTCCAGATATGCGGAGGCATCCTTTCCATTCTCATCGTCGTCTTCCTATGGCTCGCCGTATACCGCTCCTCGGGCCGGCCCGAACTGGGGGGCTATACGCTGCCGGAGATGATCACCTACCTCTTGGGCGCCGGCCTCATCAACAGCTTTCTTCTGACGACCGCCGAAAACCCCGAAACCAGCCAGGCCATCCAGGATGGGTCGCTTTCGAACCTGCTGGTCCAGCCCTTCAGCCCGTATGGGCTCTGGCTGTTCCGGGACCTGGCCGGCAAGGTCTTTCTCGGCGCCATCGGGCTGGCAGGGTATGCCGTCTTGGCGGTGTTCCTGAACGAAAAACTGGTGTTGGCGCTCGAGCCCTTTCGCCTGGCTCTTTTCGGGACGGCTCTGGCGGCCGCCGTCCTGCTTCAATTTCTCGTCTTTCAAAGTCTGAGCCTGCTGGCCTTCTGGGTTGAAAACACCTACGGGTTCCGCTTCACCCTGCGGGTGATCATGGAAGTCGCCGGCGGGGCCATCATCCCCCTTTCGTTCTTCCCCGCTTGGGTGCAGAAGGTCTTCGCGCTGCTGCCGTTTACCTATTTTGTCTATTTCCCGATGCGGATTTATCTGAACAAAATCGAAGCGGACGAGATCCTTTCGGGTCTGGTCCAGGCGGCGGCCTGGACGGCCGGCCTCGCGGGGCTGAACGCCGTTCTATGGAAGCGGGGCCTCCGGCGGTATACCGCGATGGGGGATTGATCGGATGAAGCGCCACCTGCGCCTTTTCATGCTGTTGTGCAGGATCGGTCTCATGCGCCAGATGGCCTACCGGCCGCACTTCTTCCTGATGGTATTCGGCAAGGTCGTCCGCATGGCGCTGATGCTGCTCTTCTTCCAGGCCGTCTTTCTTAAAATCGACCGCCTCGGTCAATGGGCCTTCGATCAGGTGCTGCTGCTGTTTGCCACGTTTCACCTCGTCGACTACGTCATGAGCATCACCTTTCAACGCAACCTGTCCTTTCATCTGCCCGCGCTGATTCAAAGCGGCAACCTCGACAGCCGCCTGACCTTGCCCGTCCACCCCCTGTTCATGGCCTCGCTGGAACACATCGACATGATGGACTTCATCAGTTTCATTCCATGCCTCGGGCTCCTGGGATATGCCGTATACCGGCTGGACGTGGCGTTCACCTGGCTGCATGCGCTGATGTACGGGCTGCTCATCGTCAATGCGCTGGTTTTTCTCTTCGCGGTGGTGCTGATCATCGCCACCACCTCCTTTTGGACCACCCAGTCCGCCGGGCTGGCGCGGGTGTTCGACGACCTGACCCGCGTCGGCCGCTATCCGCTCGACATCTTCGAGGGGTTTTGGAAATTCCTTTTCATCTATGTCCTGCCTCTCGCGCTGATCTCCCAAGTGCCCTCCCAAGCGCTGCTGGGGGCCCTTGCGCCCGGATTCTTGCTCTATGCCGTGGCCTGCAGCGGTCTGCTGGCCGTCATCGCCATCCGGTTTTGGAGAACGGGTTTGAACACCTATTCATCCACCAGCAGCTGAGCGCGCGGTCGCCATGCCTTTCCCATCCACAGCTCCTTTGGCGGTCTCGGCCCGCAACCTCACCATGACCTATTGGTTTCACGAAAAGTCGCCGGGGCTTTCCGGGGCGCTCAAGGCGCTGTTCCGCAGCCGGAAAAAATGCATTCAGGCCGTGCAGGCAATCGATTTCGACCTTCGCGCCGGGGAGCTGGTCGGCTTCATCGGGCCCAACGGCGCGGGCAAGACCACGACCCTCAAAATGCTCTCGGGCATCCTGTGCCCGACCGCCGGCACCATCGATGTCCTGGGCCATGTTCCCCACCGCCGCGAGAAGGCGTTTCTGAAAACCATCGCCTTTGTCGCCGGCCAGCGCAACCGTCTCTTCTGGGACCTGCCGGCCGAGGAGTACTTTCACTTCTGCCGGGTCGTCTACGAGATTCCGGAAGAGCGCTACGCCGCCGCCAAAAGGCGCCTGGTGGACATGGCGGACATCGGCGATATTCTCTCGGTGCCCCAGCGCAAGCTTTCTGCCGGCCAGCGCAAGCGCTGCGAACTGGTCGCCGCCCTGCTGCACGACCCTCGGGTGATCTTTCTGGATGAGCCCACCAACGCCCTCGACCTGGTGAATGCCCGAAAACTGAGGGAATTCATTCGTGCCAAGGCCAGAGACGGCCGCCACGGCATCATCCTCACCTCCCACAACATGGCCGACATCAGCGAGGTCTGCGACCGTCTGGTCATCATCCACAGCGGGAAAATCGTCTTCAACGGCAGCCTGGCTTCGCTTTACGAACGCTTCCTGCCCCGGAAGCAGATCAAGATCCTTTTCGACGGACCCTGGGCGCGCGATGAACTCGCGCCGCTGGGCGACCTCGTGCGGGTCGACGCACCGGAAGTCGTTCTGGAAGTGGAGGCCGCCGCCGCCGCCCGAGCCGCCGCGTTCATCTGCAGCCGTTTTTCCATTCGAGATATTGCGATAATGGAGGTTCCGCTGGAGAAGATCATCGAGTCGATTTATGCGCAACCGCATCGCTGAGCGACCCCCGGCCCGCGGCCGGCGGCGTTGAAGCGCGGTCATGGCCATTGAATTGCATCCGGCGCCCGTGCTATAAGCGCCACCGATGACCATCACTGCAGATACCAGGGAGGTATGCGAATGGGCAAAGGGGATCAACGGTCGAAAAAGGGAAAAATCTGGCGGGGCACGCATGGCAAGGTGCGGCCCAAGAAGAGAAAAGCGAAGGAAAAGGCGTGAACCCAGAGCCGCCGAACGCCCGGATACCCGACTGGGACATCGACAGCATGTTCGTCGGCCGCTAGTCGCCGCGGGCGTTTCTGAGCGCGCCTTTGACGGAACGCGAGATCCGGACGCTCTTTGAGGCCGCGCGCTGGGCACCGTCCTGTTACGACTCACCCGGCCACGCCAATCCCTTAGAACTTCCCTCCCCCCTGCGGGAGGGGCAGTCTTTCGGATGGACTCAAACCTCCTTTCGCTGGTCGACACCCACGCCCACCTGTGCGCGCCGGAGTTCGGACATGACCTCGATGCGGTCCTGTCCCGCGCCCGGGCGGCGGGAGTCGCGGCGGTCGTCGCCGTCGGCGAGACCCTCGCGGACGCCGAGCGCAATATCGAGCTTTCCAGGCGCGACGGGCTGATCTTTCCGGCGGCCGGCCTTTATCCCACCCTTTTGGAGCCCGATCAGGCCGAGGCACTGAATCGCTTTATCCGCGAGCACCGGCCGGAGCTGGTCGCCATCGGCGAGGTCGGCCTGGACTACTGGATGGTCAAGGAGGAAAAAGACCGCGAACTGCAGCGGGAAATCTTCAAAAGGTTCATTGGTCTGGCGGCGGAGGTGGACCTGCCGCTCAACGTGCATTCCCGTTCGGCCGGGCGGCAGGCGATCGATCTGCTTCTGGGGTCCGGCGCCGCCCGGGTTCAGCTGCACGCCTTCGACGGCCGGGCGTCGACCGCGCTGCCGGCGGTGGAGGCCGGCTACTTTTTCTCCATCCCGCCCTCGGTGGTCCGCTCTCGGCAGAAACAGAAACTGGTCAAGCGGCTTCCGTTGGCCTGCCTGCTGGTCGAAACCGACAGCCCCGTGCTCGGTCCGGAGCCCGGATCCCGCAACGAGCCGGCCAATCTTCCGCTCGCCCTCAGGGCTGTTGCCGAGATCAAAGCTCTGCCGGAAGAGGCCGTGGCCGAAGCCGTGACCGCGAATGCCGCGCGGCTGTATGGCCGTCTCCGCGGAAGCGAGGGGTGAATCCCGCCGCCATCCTATCGATAACAAAATCAAACGGCTCCATTCCTTCCGTTTCCCCCCTAATCGAAAAGGGGCCGGGGGGATTTTGAAACCGAATTCCTTGATTTGGTTCCAGCGACTGCCGATGCCCGGGCCATCTCTTCCGCTTCGAATCCAG
>Ga0114939_10001488_pt1 | contig 18359 bp, 15 predicted proteins | sample AshMeaCrysSpring_FD_87196 | JGI IMG/M metagenome (GOLD analysis project Ga0114939, IMG submission 87196) | Groundwater microbial communities from Big Spring, Nevada to study Microbial Dark Matter (Phase II) - Ash Meadows Crystal Spring | ecosystem: Environmental > Aquatic > Deep subsurface >...
CGGGATATTCCGTGCCGGGCTGCGCGCGAGCGAACGGAGCATCGCCGCCGGTCGCAGCGGCAGCGCCCACCCCGTGCGACACGTAGCGCGTCGGCTGCGGCGGCCCGTCGAGCACCTGCGCGACGTCCTCGACGAACACCGGCCGCCCCTGCGAGTTGCCGACGACGATGCGGGCGACGTCGCGCGCGCTGTCGAGATAGGAGCCCGCCTGGACCAGCGTCTCCCTGTTGCCGCCGACCAGCGCACCGGCCGGCATCGAGACGTTCGCAGCGACGAGCGCGTTGCGCACGTCCTGCGCAGTGAGCCCGTAGGCCTGCAGCCGGGCGCTGTCGAGAAGCACCCGCACCTGCCGGCCCGGGCCGCCGATCGTCGTCACCGTGCGCGTGCCCGGCACGCGCTTCAGCTCGACCTCGGCGGCATGCGCGATGCGCTCGAGGTCGTATGCGCCGCGCTCCGGATCGGCCGTCCACAGCGTGAGCGTCACGATGGGCACGTCGTCGATGCCCATGGGCTTGATGATTGGCTCGCCGGTGCCGAGGTTCGGCGACACCCAGTCGCGGTTCGACATGATGGTGTCGTAGAGCCGCACCAGCGCGTCGGTCCGCTTCTCGCCGACCTTGAATTGGACGGTCAGCACCGCGAGACCCGGCCGCGACACCGAGAAGATGTGCTCCACGCCGGTGATCTGCGCCAGCACCTGCTCGGCAGGTGTCGCCACCAATGCCTCGACGTCCTTCGCCGAGGCGCCTGGGAACGGGATGATGACGTTCGCCATCGTCACGTTGATCTGCGGCTCCTCCTCGCGCGGCGTCACGAGCACTGCGAAGATGCCGAGCAGTGCCGCGACGAGCGCGATCAGCGGCGTGAGCTGCGAGTCGACGAAGAACCGCGCGATCCGGCCGGAGAGGCCGAGGCGTGGGGGAGTCTCGTTGCGGGCGGTGCTGGACACGGACATTCGCGGCGGGCGGGTCGCGCGCTTCGCGCTTCCCCTACTTCGCCTTCAGCTTGGTGATGCCTATGGCGCTCATCACGTACTTCTCGTAGACCGGCTCCGAGGTCCCCTTCTTCATCTTGCGGATGAAGTACTTCTCGAAGGCCACCTTGGCGAGGTGCACCCACTTGCCCTCGCTGAACCAGTTGACGTTGCGCGGCGGGATCTGCGGCAGCGCGACAAACGCGATGCCGGTGTCGCCGAGGTCGGCGAGGCAGACCGCGTTCCAGGTCGCCTTATAGGTTGGCTTCTTGCCGTCCATGGCGGCGCGAATGTTGTGCGCGGTCGCGGTCACCATCGACTCGATCATGTAGCCCGTCTTCGGCGCGCCGGTGGGCACGGGCGTCGCCTCGACCGGCGGGATCGCGACACAGACGCCCACCGCGTAGACGTTCGCGTACTTCGGGTTGCGCTGGTACTGGTCGATGAGGATAAAGCCGCGCGGGTTGGTGAGCCCCTCGATGCCGAACACCGCGTCCACGCCCTTGAACGCCGGCAACATCATCGAGAACCTGAACGGCAGCACGTGCTCCTTCTTCGGCCTGCCGTCCTCGTCGTGCTCGGTCACGAACATCTGGCCGGCCTCGACCTTGGTCACCTTCGCGTTGGTGATCCACTTGATGTGCTTGTCACGCAGCGCTGACTCGAGCATGCCCTTCGAATCGCCGACGCCGCCCAGGCCGAGGTGGCCGATGTAGGGCTCGCTGGTGACGAAGGTCATCGGCACACGGTCCCGGATGCGCCGCTTGCGCAGGTCCGTTTCCATGATGAAGCAGAACTCGTAGGCGGGACCGAAGCAGGAGGCGCCTTGCACGGCGCCGACGACGATCGGACCCGGGTCCTTGCAGAACGCGTCCCAGTCCTGCCCGGCCTCGCTCGCGTGGTCGACGTGGCAGATCGACTGCGTGTTGCCGTGCGGCCCGAAGCCCTCGATCTCGTCGAAGGCGAGCTTCGGTCCGGTCGCGATGACGAGGTAGTCGTAATCCATCGTCGCGCCGTCGTTCATCTCGAGCTGGTTGGACTCAGGATGGACGCGCTTCACGCCACGCGGATCGAAGGCGATCCCCTTCTTCTCGAGATACGGCGCGACCGGGAACTCGATGTCGTTGCGGTCGCGCCAGTTGACGGCGACCCACGGGTTCGACGGGACGAAGTGGAAGTTCGGGCCGTTCCCGACCACCGTCAGCCGGTCCTCCTTGCGCAGGAGCTCCTTCATCTCGTAGGCCATCGGCATCCCGCCGAGCCCGGCGCCCATTACCACCACGTGTGCCATACGTTCCTCCTCGGTCCTCGACCGCGACGCCATGCGCCGCACCCCCTCCGCACCCACGCTGCCCTGCCGGCGCGAACAGCGCCGGCGCCCGTCTCGCCGTCCGCTACTTGGCCCTCGCCTTGAGCTGCGCCAGCGCCGCGACCGGATCGGTCGCCACCCTCTCGCCGGGCGTGACGCCGGCGAGCACCTCGATCTGTTCGTCGCCTGTGCGCTCACCCAGGCGCACCTGGCGAAAGCGGATGGAGCCGTCGTCGCCCACCACGTAGACGCCCGCGACCTCGCTCCGCTGAGCGATCGCGGAAGCCGGGACGACGAGCCGCTTCGCGCTCCCGGTCGAGAACAGCACGTGCGCGAACATCCCCGGGTACACGCCCTTCACGTCGGCCGGCAGGTCGAGCCGCACTTCCTTCGTGTGCGTGCGGACGTCCGCCGAAGGCAGCACGGTCACCGCTTTCGGCTTGAACGTCTTGTCGATCGCCGGGATCTCGGCGAGCGCAGTTTCGGTGCGCGCGCGCAGCCCGCCCGCGATGTCCTCCGGAACGTCGGCACGAACGCGCAGCGCCGTGGGGTCGTAGAGGGTGAGGATCGGCTTGCCGGGCAGCGCCAGGTCGCCGAGGTTCATGCGGCGCTCGGCGACGTATCCCGCGAAGGGCGCCGTGATCACCGTGTAGCCGCGGGCGGTGCTCGCCTGCCCCGCGCCTGCCTTCGCCGCCGCGACGGCGGCGGCGGCGGCATCGTAGTCGGCCTGCGCCTTGTCGAGCGCGGCCTGGCTCACGTACTTCTCGGCGATCAGCTTGCGCGTGCGGTCGAGGTTGACCCTGGCGTTGGCGAGCTCCGCGCGCGCCTTCGCCACCTGCGCCTCGCTCGAAGCGACCACCTGCGCCGCCTCGCGCTCGTCGATGCGCGCGAGCACCTGGCCCTTGGTCACCTTGTCGCCGGCGTTCACGTTGAGCTCGACGATCCGGCCCGCGATCTGCGCCGCCACGTCGGCCTGGCGGATCGCCTCCACCAGCCCGTCGGCGGAGTACCTGGACTCGACGTCGCGCAGCTCCACCGGCGCGGTGCCGAGCGCCGACGCCGAAGTCGCGCCGGCGAGGCCGAGCGCCCCCAGCATCGCTGCGATCCAACGTCCAACCCTTGGCTGCTTCCCCTCGCCCATCTGCGACCTCCGGGACCCGCGGCCCTTCGCCGCGGTCCGGCCTTCGCGGCCGGATCTCCGTTCACACGCACATATACCGTAGGGGGTATGGTATGTGGTATCGTACCGCGTAGTCAAGACGGCCCGTCAAGAGAAGACATGGATTCACGACTCGTCGACCAGGAAGACAAGCGCGCGCTGATCCTCCGCTTGAAGCGCGTGGAGGGGCAGCTGCGCGGCGTGCAGCAGCTGATCGAGAAGGACGCGTCGTGCGAGCTGGTCGCGCAGCAGCTCTCGGCAGCGCGCAAGGCGCTCGACAAGGCGTTCCACGAGATGGTGGGCTGCCTCATCGACACGAAGCTGCGCAACGCCACGCGCGGCCCGGGCGACTCGTCCGAGGTCCGGCGCCTGTTGACGCGCTACGGCTGAGGGTGGTCCGGTGCGACCGATGCCGCCGCCGGCGACGGGTCCCGCGCGGACTGGCGGTCGCGGGCGTCCGCCGCGCCTGCTACAGTGCTCGCGCGCGCCGGGCCTACTTGATCCGCGCGCGGGCGGACTCATATTGAGCAGCTGACGCGCTCGCGACCTTCCGCGACCGCGCGAGCCTGCCTCGCCGGTAGGGACCACCCAGGTGAAATACAAGGATTACTACGCCATCCTCGGCGTCGAGCGCGGCGCCTCCGAGGACGACATCAAGAAGGCCTACCGCAAGCTCGCGCGGAAGTACCATCCTGACGTCTCCAAGGAGAAGAACGCCGAGGAGAAATTCAAGGAGGTCGCCGAGGCCTACGAGACCCTGAAGGACCCCGAGAAGCGGGCGGCCTACGAGCAGCTCGGCCGCTATCGCGCCGGCGAGGAGTTCCGGCCACCGCCCGGCTGGGGCGAGCAGTTCCGCGGCGGCGCAGCCGGCGGCGAGGGGCGCTTCGAGGACTTCGTGGACCTGGCCGACCTCTTCGAGCAGATGGGCATGCGCAACGCACGCGGACGCGCCGGGGCGCGGGGCTTCTCGATGCCGGGCCAAGACTACGAGGTCACGGCGAACATCTCGCTGGAGGACGCGGCACGCGGCACCGAGCTGCAGCTGGAGCTGAACGCGGTCGAGCCGCAGCCCGACGGCACCGTGAAGCGCGTACCGACGACGACGCGCGTGAGGGTCCCCAAGGGCGTCTCCGACGGCCAGCGCCTGCGCGTCCCGGGCAAGGGCGCACCAGGCGTCGGCGGCGGGCCTGCGGGTGACCTCTACCTCGACATCAAGCTCGCGCCGCACCGGCTCTTCAAGCCCGTCGGGCACGACCTCTACCTCGACGTGCCGATCGCGCCGTGGGAAGCGGTGCTCGGCCAGGAGATCGAGGTGCCGACCCTCGGCGGCCGCGTCAAGGTGCAGGTCCGTCCCGGCTCGCGCGCCGGGCAGAAGCTGCGCCTGACGGGCAAGGGCCTGCCGACGCCGAAGGGCGGACACGGCGACCTGTACTGCGTGCTCTCGATCGTCACGCCGAGCGTGCTCAGCGATCGCGAGAAGGCGCTCTACGAGGAACTCGCGAAGGTGTCGAACTTCGACCCCCGCGGGCACCTGCAATGATCCGGTGCGGATCGGGGGACTCGCGATGACCGACCTGCAGATTCTCGACGCCGAGACGACCGTCGCGCTGGAGGAGCTGGCTGCGGCCTCGGGCCTGGCCCCGCGGGAGGTGCTGGAGCTCGTGGAGTACGGCGCGTTCGAGGTGTCCGGCGAAGGGCCGGGCTATCGCTTCCGCGCGCAGACGATCGTCCAGGCGCGGCGCGTAGCGCGACTACGGGACGACTTCGAGCTTGCGCCGCCGGCAATGTCGCTGGTACTGGCACTGCTCGAGCGGATCGAAGCGCTGGAGCGGCGCATCCTCGAGGCGGAGTGCGGCTCGCCGCGGTGAAGGGCGGCTTCCCCGCACCCTCCCCCTCCGAGCGGGAGGGCTGGGGTGGGGGTTGGGCGAGCGTCAGCGCACGTCCTGCAGCGGATACCCACATCCCGACCTTCCCCTGCGAGGGGGAAGGGGGGCCGGCGGTCACGTCCCTGCGTCCCCCATCCGCGTATCGCCCACGATCCGCCCGTCCACGAGCTCGATCCTGCGGTCGCAGCGCTCGGCCAGCCGCGGGTCGTGCGTCACGACGAGGAACGTCGTGCGGTGCTCGACGTTGAAGCGCCGCATGAGTGCAAAGATCTCGTCGGCCGTCTGCGTGTCGAGGTTGCCGGTGGGCTCGTCGGCGAGCACGAGCGGCGGCCGCATTGCCAGCGCCCGGGCGATCGCCACTCGCTGCTGCATCCCGCCGGAGAGCTCGGACGGCTTCTTCTGCGCGTCGGCCTTGAGGCCCACCGCCTCGAGGAGGCCGAGCGCCGTCTCGCGCATGTGCGGCTCCGTGCGCCCGCGATCGAGCATCAACGGCATCATCACGTTCTCGAGCGCCGAGAACGCAGCGATGAGGTGATGGAACTGGAAGATGAACCCCAGCGTGCGCCCGCGCAACTGCGTGATGCCCGCATCGTCGAGGCGCGTCGTTTCCTTGCCGGCCAGGCGCACGCTGCCGGCCGTCGGCCGCTCGAGCAGGCCGATGATGTTGAGCAGGGTTGACTTGCCCGAGCCCGAAGGCCCGATGAGGGCCGCGAACTCGCCCGGGGCGAGCACCAGGTCGATGCCGTGCAGCACCTCGGTCTCGACCGGCGTGCCCACGTTGTAGGACTTGTGCACGTCGCCGAGCCGGAGTATCGGCTCGGGCAGCGTCGGGACGACCGCGCTCATCCGGCGCGGATCGCGGCCACCGGGTCGAGCCTCGCGGCCCGCCGCGCCGGCAGCAGCGCCGCGAGCGCGCCCGCAGCAAGCGCGACGAGCCACGTCGAGAGGATCAGTGTCCAGTCGACCTCCGGCGTGAAGATCGGCGAGCCGTCGACGTTGCGGAAGAGGCGCGCGAAGAGCCGCACCATGGCCATCGCGAGCGCCGAGCCGAACACCGATCCGACCAGCGCGACGAGCGCCCCCTGCAGCAAGAACACGCGCAGCATCGCGCCGCGCGATGCCCCCATCGCGCGCAGGATGCCGATCTCCTTCTGCTTCTGCACCACCGAGACGACGAGGACGCTCGCGATGCCGAGCGCGACGATGAGCGTCACGAAGACGCGGATGGTGAGCGTGCTGATGTTCTGGTTGCGGAAGGCCGTGAGCAGTTGCGCGTTGGTCTGCATCCAGCTCTCGACGCGCAGGCCCGTGTCGGCGGCGAGCCCCGCAGCGATGCGGTCGGCGCGGAAGATGTCGTCGACGGTCATGTCGATGTTGGTCACGCCACCGGGCAGGTCGAGGAGCGTCTGCGCGAGCTTCGTGGTCGTGAACACCCAGCGTCGGTTCAGCTCCTTCACGCCGACGTCGAACGTGCCGGTCACGGTGAGGAACTCCTCGCGGCCGTCGGTGGTCGTGAGCCGGATCTTGTCGCCGACGGTGACGCCCAGGTCCTTGGCGAGCTCGGAGCCGATCGGCCCGCTCGTGCCGGTGATCAGGAAGCGTCCCGTGATCATGTCGTCGTCGATGGCGACGATGCGCCGGTAGCGGTCGGCATCGACGCCGAGGATGGCGACCGCCTTGGTCGCCGTGCCGCGCGAGGCGAAGCCGGGGCCCGAGACCATCGGCGAGACGGTGATCACGCCCGGCGCGCCGGCCAGAGTCGCCATCATCGACTCCCACTGGTCGATGGAGCGCAGGCGTTGCGCGCGCGCCTCGATGCGCGCCGCGATGGCGCTGTCCGTGCGGTCGAGCGCCGGCTGCGCCAGCTCCTCGGGCGGGAACACGACGATGTGCGCCTGGGTCCCGAGCGTCCGGTTGATGAGGCTCGTCTGCAGCCCCTTCACGAGCGCGGTGATGAACACCACGACAGCGACGCCGACCGTCACCCCGGCGATGATGAGGAGCGTCTGCATGCGTCCTTCGCGCAAGAAGCGGAGGGCGATGGTCCAGTCGGTCGGCATGGCGCGCGTCCCTCGCCTCTATCCGAAGATGTCCGGGCCCTTCAGCACCGGCTTCTTCGGCGGTGGAGGAACCGCGTGGACGCGATCGCCCTCGCCCACCGACGCCTGCGTGGCAGGGATGAGCACCTCGCCCGGCGCAATGCCGGAAACGATTTCGGTCCGGCCGGCGCCGCGCAAACCGATTTCTACCGGCTGGCGCACCGCGCGCCCTCCGCGCACCACCAGCACCCACGGCGTCTTCGACGCCGCCTCCCGTATCGCTTCCGTGTCGACGATCACCGCGTCGGGCTTGCGGCCGGCGACGATCTCGGCGGAAACGGTCATGTCGGACCGAACGAAGGGCGGCGGGTCGCGCACGCGCAGCTTCACCTCCACCGTCCCCCGTTGCGCATCGACGCCCGGCGCGATGTAGAACACCTCCGCGGGGAAGGGCTTCCCGGGATAGGCGTCGGCGACGACCTGTGCCGTCTGCCCCAGCGCGAGCAGGCCGAGATTCTTCTCGTCGACGTTCAGGACCACCTGCGTCTCGCCGCCGGCCGCCAGCTCGTAGAGCACCTTTCCCTGCTGCACGACATCGCCCGGCTCGACGAGGCGGCGCAGGATGATGCCGTCGGCCGGCGCGCGCACCACCGTGTAGTCGAGCTTTGCCCGCGCGACCTCGACGGCCGCCTTCGCCTGCTCGCGCCGCGTCAATGCAAGCGCGAAGTCGGCACCCTTCGGCTGCGTGGTGACCGCCTGCGCGCGGGCGCTCTCCACGGCCGCACGCGCGTTCGCGAGGTCGCGCTCGGCGCGATCCAGCGTCGCCTGCGAGAAGAACTTCTGCTCGTAGAGGCGCCGGGTACGCCGGTACTCCTCTGCGGCGAGCTCGAGGTTCGCCTCCGCCTGGCGCAGGTTCTGCACTGCGACCGGTCCCGACAGCTTCTCGATCTGCGCGAGCCGCGCTTCCGCCTCGGCAAGCGACGCCTGCGCCTGCGCGAGCGCGGCCCGCTGCTCCGCGTCCGCGAGGCGCAGCAGCACCTGTTCCCGCTTCACCCGCTCGCCCTCGCGCGCCTCGATCTTCGCCACGGTGCCGAGGACGACGCTGCCGATCTCGACCTTCGCCGGGCTGATGACGCGACCCGTGGACACGACCGTCTGCATCAGCTCGCCGCGCTCGGCGACGATCGCGGCGACGCGCTTGCCGTTGAACGTGCGCGCGCCGAGGAACACCGCCGCCGCGAGCAGCAAGAGCAGCGGCACGATCACCGCCGGGCGTCGCAGCTTGGTGGCGAAGCCCACCGCGACTACCCTATCCGGTCCGTGACGCCGCTGCGGGACGGGCATCGCGCCGCGCGGACCGGGTTCGGGGACGCCTCGGGCAAGAGCGCTCGGACTCTCAAGACGCGCGCAGACCGTGTCACGATGCAAGAGGAGTCGTCCGAGAGGCAGGCCAGGCCGTGCAAGCTGCCGATGGTAGCCGATGGGCCCTTCCGACCCGGGCGTGCATCCCCCGGTGTGAGTGGAGCGTGAACGGCGTCGCGCGATCGCGCCACGCTCGCGTGGCATATTCCGCGCATGCCGCCGAGATCGTCCGCCCCGGCTCTCACCCTCTCGAGAGTCCTGTCGTTCCTGCTGGTGCTCCTCGCCTTTGCGCCCAGCGCGCGTGCGCAGCCGGCGCCGGCACCGGCACCGGCGCTGCCGCCGCCGGTCGCCGCGGCGCTCGCGCGCGCCGACATTCCCGAGTCGGCCGTGGGCATCTTCGTGCAGGACGTCGCGTCCACGCGTCCGTCGCTCGCGATCAATGCCGGCCAGCCGATGAACCCGGCGTCGACGATGAAGCTCGTCACGACGTTCGCGGCGCTCGAGCTGCTCGGGCCCGCTTACGCCTGGCGGACCGAGGCGTACGCGACCGGTCCGGTGCGCGATGGCGTCCTCGAAGGCGATCTCGTGCTGAAGGGCTACGGCGATCCGCGCCTCGCGCTCGAGGACTTCTGGCTTCTGCAGCGGGCGCTGCGCCAGCGCGGCGTGCGCGACATCCGTGGCGACCTGGTGCTCGACCGTTCGTGGTTCGAGCCGGGTGACGTCGACCCGGGGCGTTTCGACGGCGAGCCGCTCCGCGCCTACAACGTGGCGCCGGATGCCCTGCTCGTCAACTTCAAGACCGTGCGCTTCCTGTTCCTGCCGGAGCCCGAACGCGCTGCCGTGCGCATCGTTCCCGAGCCGCGCCTCCCCCAGGTCGACGTGGTCAACAACATGCGCCTTGCTCAAGGAGCGTGCGGCGACTGGCGGGCAAGCGTGAAGCTCGACGTTCAGGAGGCGGTGCCACCCGCGCCCCTGCGGGTGTCGTTCACGGGGACGATGCCCGCGGCGTGCGGCGAGCGGGCATGGAACGTGAGTCTCCTCGGGCATGCGGCCTATGCTGGCGGCCTTTTCCGCAGCCTGTGGGAGGAGAGCGGCGGCACGCTCCGCGGCGGCATCCGCGAGGGTCCGGTGCCGGCCGATGCGCGGCTCCTCTACACCCACGAGTCGCCGTCGCTCGCGGAGGTCGTGCGCGACGTCAACAAGTTCTCCAACAACGTCATGTCGCGACAGGTGTTCCTGACGCTCTCGGCGGAGATGCTGAAACTCCCCGCCCGCGCCGACCGTTCCACGCGAGTGGTGCAATCGTGGCTCGGTGCGCAGGGCCTGGCGATGCCGGAGCTCGTGCTCGAGAACGGCTCCGGGCTGTCGCGCGTCGAACGCATCAGCGCCGCGAGCCTCGGCCGGCTGCTGGTGGCCGCCTTCCGCTCGCCGGTGATGCCGGAGCTCGTCTCCTCGCTGCCGCTCGCGGGCTATGACGGCACGCTTCGCAAGCAGCCGCGTATCGATCCCACGGCCGGCCGCGCGCACCTCAAGACCGGCTCGCTCGCCGAGGTCCGCTCGATCGCCGGCTACGTGCTCGACCGCAAGGGACGGCGCCAGGCGCTGGTCTTCATCGTCAACCATCCGAATGCCGCGCAGGCCGACGCGGCCATGAGCGCACTGGTGCGTTGGGTCTACGGCGAGCGCGGGGAGCGGGTGGAACCATGAACGTCCTCGTCGTCGGCGGTGCCGGATACATCGGTTCGCACATGGTGAAGCTGCTGCGCGAGCGCGGCCACGCGGTCACCACGCTAGACGACTTCTCGACCGGCTACCCCGATGCCATCGTCGGCGGAGACCTCCTCGAGGCCGATCTCGGCGATGCCGGCGCGGTGGGCGCGGCGATCGCGAAGGCGCGGCCGCACGCGGTCATGCACTTCGCATCCTTTATCCAGGTGGGCGAGTCGGTGCAGCAGCCGGCGAAGTACTACCTCAACAACGTGGCGAAGACGCTCGCGCTCCTCGACCAGGTGGCGAAGGCCGGCGTGCGCCGCTTCGTGTTCTCCTCGACCGCGGCGATCTTCGGCGAGCCGGAGTACGTGCCGATCGACGAGCGCCACCGTGCGCTGCCGATCAATCCCTACGGCCGGACAAAGCTGATGGTCGAGCAGGCGCTTGCCGACTTCGATCGGGCGTACGGCCTGCGCTCCGTATGCCTGCGCTACTTCAACGCCGCCGGCGCAGATCCGGACGGCGCCATCGGCGAGCGCCACGAGCCGGAGACGCACCTCATCCCGCTCGTGCTGATGGCGGCGAGCGGCCGACGGCCTTCGATCTCCGTCTTCGGCACCGACTACGACACGCCCGACGGCACCTGCATCCGCGACTACATCCATGTCGTCGACCTTTGCGAGGCGCACCTCGCGGCCATCGACTGGATGGATGCACACGACCGCTCCGGCGCGTTCAACCTCGGCAACGGCCTGGGCTTCTCCGTGCACGACGTCATCGCCACCGCGGAAAGAGTCTGCGGCCGGCCAATCCCGGTCGTGCACGCGCCGCGACGTCCCGGCGACCCGGCACGCCTGGTGGCCGACGCCTCGCTTGCACGGCGCGACCTCGGCTGGACGCCGCGGTTTGCCGCGCTGCAGACAATCGTTGACCATGCCTGGCGCTGGGAGCGGAAAGTGGCCGGGCTCTGATGCGGCGTTGATGGCACACTCGCCGAATTTCTCACCTCGCGAGCGCTACGGGCGCTCCCGTCGATGACCGCGAAGATCCACCCCGTCGTCCTCTGCGGCGGCGCCGGCACCCGCCTCTGGCCGATGTCGCGCCGGCTGCTCCCGAAGCAGTTCCTGCCCCTCGTCTCCGAGCGCTCGATGCTCCAGGACACCGTCCTGCGCCTGTCCGGGCTCGAGAATCTCGCCGCGCCGATCATCGTCAGCAACAACGACCACCGCTTCCTCGTCGGCGAGCAGCTGCGCGAGGTCGGCATCGAGGGCGCTGCGCAGGTGCTCGAGCCCGTCGGGCGCAACACCGCGCCGGCGGTCGCAGCGGCCGCGCTCGAGGCCCTCGCGCGCGACCCCGAGGCACTGCTCCTCGTGCTCGCCGCTGACCACATGATCCGCGACGTCTATCGCTTCCACGAGGCGATCCGCGCGGCGGCCGCGGCAGCCCGCGGCGATCGTCTCGTGACCTTCGGCATCAAGCCCACGGAAGCCGCGACCGGCTACGGCTACATCGAGCTCGGCGATCCGCTGCCCGGCCGGCCGGGCGCGTTCTCCGTCGCGCGCTTCGTCGAAAAGCCCGACCGCAGGACCGCAGAAGGCTTCCTCGCGAGCGGCCGGTTCGCCTGGAACAGCGGCATGTTCGTGCTCGGCGCGCGGCAGTACCTCGACGAGCTTGCGGCTCTCGCGCCGGAGATTGCCGCGGGGGCGCGGGCCGCCTGGGACAAGGCCGCCTGCGATCTCGACTTCCGCCGGCTCGACGAGAAGGCGTTCGCCGCTTGCCCGTCCGACTCGATCGACTACGCGGTGATGGAGAAGACGCGCCATGCCGCCGTCATCCCCGCCGACATCGGCTGGAGCGACGTCGGCTCGTGGTCGACGCTCTGGGAGGTGAGCGACAAGGATGCGAACGGCAACGCCGCACGCGGCGACGTCCACCTCACCGACACGCGCAACTGCTACGTGCGTGCCGAGAGCCGCATGGTGTCGGTGATCGGCGCCGAGGACCTCGTGGTCGTGGAGACCGACGACGCGATCCTGGTGGCGCATCGCGACAAGGTGCAGGCGGTGAAGGACGTCGTCGGCCACCTCGACCGCGCCAACCGCGGCGAGGCGGTGTCGCACAAGCGCGTCTACCGGCCCTGGGGCTGGTACGAGAGCGTGACCGACGGCGAGCGCTACCAGGTGAAGCGCATCATGGTGAAGCCGGGCGCATCGCTCTCGCTGCAGATGCACCACCATCGCGCCGAGCACTGGGTGGTGGTGTCCGGCACGGCGCGCGTGACGCGCGGAGAGGAATGCGTGCTCGTCGCGGAGAACGAATCGACCTACATCCCTCTCGGCACCAGGCACCGACTGGAGAACCCGGGCAAGCTGCCGCTCTTCCTCGTCGAGGTGCAGTCGGGCAGCTACCTCGGCGAGGACGACATCGTCCGCTACGACGACCAGTACAAGCGCGCGTGATCGGGGCGGGCGTCGCGGCGCCCGCGCGCTGACCGTTGCCCGAGGGCCGAGCTCGGGGCGCTTACCGTCGCCGCCGCCGTACCGCTGCACCCGGCCGCGGCAAGGGCCAGATGCGGGACAACTCGTCCCATCCCGCGTCGAAGCCGTGCGAGAAGTCGACGATCTGGATGGCATCGAGGGTCCAGGAGAGCCGTTTCCAGTCGCACTCGCGGTACTTGACGGGGACGATCCGGTTCTCGAACCGCCGGTCGTTCAGGGCGAACAGCAGTTCGCGCTTGACCCACGGGGAACGCACCGATGCCGGCGACAGCACGAGCAGGAACCAGTCGCAACGCTGGAGCGCCTCCCCGATCTCGTCATGCCACTGCCGCGCGCCGACGATGCTCGTGGAGCTGTACCAGACGCGCAGTCGCGCGTAGTCGAGCGCAGCCGCGAGACGTGCTGCGAACGGACGATTGGCAGAGGCATGCGAGAGGAAGATCTCTCGCGGCCTCCCCGCGCGGTAGAGCACGTTATCCGGACTCGGCGGGCGCCACGGCGTGCTCGAGCGCCGCCACGACCTTCTTGCTGACCGTCCTCGGGTTGCCGGTGGCCGGCACGCTCGGCATACGTTCGAGGATCCAGGGCATCTCCGGCGTCGGCTGGACCACTACGGGAATCAGCCGCTTCGCGTAGCGATCGGAACCGATCGCGTACTCGACTTCGCGCTTCACCCACTCCGACTTGGCAGCTGAGGGTGAGACGATAACCACCATGGCTTCGGAGCTCTCGAGGGCATCCGCGATTTCCTTCGCCCAGTTGTCTCCGGGCAGCAGATTCCGGTCGCTCCAGACCGCGTAGCCTGCCGCGGCGATGTCGCGTGCGAGCAGGTCCGCGAGAGCGCGATCAGCCTGCGCGTAGCTGAGGAAGACTCGCCGGGATCTCTTCATGCCCGCTATGCTAGCAGCGCCAAGGGGGTCGCGGCCGAAACACACGACATGCAGGAGCCCGAGCACCAGCAGCCGTCCCGCCGGCAGGCGTTCGTCGACGGGGTGCGTTGCGGGGATGGCGCCGATGCGGCTCGCCCCGGGTGGTGACGACGGATGCGCGCCCCTACCCGGCGCGCAAGCGGAAACCTTCGATGAAGCGGAGCAGGACGCGTGCACCGGCGGCGGCGTCCTCCGCGGTGATCGCTTCCAGCGGGCTGTGACTGACGCCGCCGGAACAGCGCACGAAGATCATGCCGATGTCCGCGATCGCGGCGAGCGCCATGCCGTCGTGACCGGCGCCGCTCGGCAGGTCGAGCACGCGATGCCCCTCGGCCGCGATCGCGCCGCGGATCTGCGCCTGCAGCCAGTCGCCGCAGGCGACGCTCGGGCTTTCGTGCACTTGTGCGATGCTCACGGCGACCCGGCGGGCTGCGGCGATGCGCCCGATCGCCGCGCGGATGCGAGTCACCGCCGCGATCCTGTCCGCATCCTGCGCCGAGCGGACGTCGATCGCGAAGCGCGCCTCCCCGGGAATGACGTTCGTCGCACCCGGCTTGACTTCGACCATGCCCACCGTCGCAACGAGGTCTGGCGACTGGCGCGCACACGCTTCGATCGCGAGCACGCACTCCGCGGCCGCCGCGAGCGCATCCTGGCGCAGGGACATCGGCACCGTACCGGCATGACCCGCGTTGCCGCGCAGCTCCGCCATGAGCCGGTGCGCGCCTTTGATTGCCGTCACGTTGCCGACGGCGAGCCCGTGCGCCTCGAGCACCGGCCCCTGCTCGATGTGCAGCTCGGCATAGGCGAGGATCTCGCTCCTGCGTCGCGCGGCCTTGCCGATACTCTCCGGGTCGAGCCCGAAAGCGACCAAAGCGTCGTGCATGCTGACGCCATCGCGGTCGCGCTCGTCGAGCACGCGAGGATCAAAGGTCCCTGCCACGGCGCGCGAGCCGAGCAGGGTCGCGCCGAACCGCACTCCCTCCTCGTCGGCGAAGCCGATGACCTCGATCGCGAACGGCAGTCGCACGCCCTTTTCCGCGAGCGCGCGGACGCACTCGACGGCGGCGACGACGCCGAGCATGCCGTCGTAGCGGCCGGCGTTGCGCACGGTGTCGAGATGCGAGCCGAGCATGAGACACGCCATGCCGGGAGCGCGTCCCTCGTAGCGGCCGACCACGTTGCCGATCGCATCGATGCGCGCCGTCATCCCCGCCTCGCGCATCCAGCCCCGTACGAGGTCGTTCGCGGCGCGATGCTCGGGGCTCAGGAAGACGCGGGTCAGCGCCGCGTCACCGTCCTCGGAGAGCTGCGCGAGTGCAGCGCAATGCGCCATGATGCGGGCGCCGGACGGCGGCATCAGCGCGGCAGCCGTCGCCGCTGCCGCGACGGTCATCGCGCGCGCTCCGTGACGAGCACCGCACGGAAGTCGTTTACGTTGGTGAGCGTCGGACCGGTCACGACGCTGTCGCCCAGCGCACCGAAAAACCCGTGACCGTCGTTGGCGGCAAGACGTTCGCGCGGCTGCAGCCCGGCGCTCCACGCGCGCGCAAGCGTGTCCGGCGTCGCGATCGCACCGGCGATCTCCTCGACGCCGTCGACGCCGTCGGTGTCGCCGGCGAGCGCCCACACGCCCGGCTCGCCGTGCAGGCCGATCGCGAGCGACAGCAGGAGCTCGACGTTGCGCCCGCCGCGCCCGTCGCCGCGTAGGGTGACCGTGGTTTCGCCGCCTGAGAGCATCACGCACGGCGCGGCGAACGGCTCGCCGCGTCGTGCGACCTGCAGCGCGATCCCCGCCATCACCGTGCCGACGTCGCGCGCCTCGCCCTCGATCGCATCGCCGAGGATGTGGGCAGCGAGTCCCGCCTCGATCGCGACCCGCGCCGCGGCTTCGAGCGCCCTCTGCGGTGTGGCGACGAGTCGGCTCTCGACCCGCGCGAGCCGGGGGTCACCCGGCTTCACGCTCTCGCCCGCGCCGCTCGCCAGCACTGCACGCACGTGCGACGGCAACTCGATCGCGTAGCGCGCGACGATCGCCAGCGCGTCTCCGCAGGTCGTCGGATCGGGCACCGTCGGTCCCGAGGCGATGTCGATCGGATCGTCGCCCGGCACGTCCGAGACGAGCAGGTTGACGACGCGCGCCGGGTGACAAAGCGCGGCAAGGCGCCCGCCCTTCAGTGCCGAGAGGTGACGGCGCACGCAGTTCATCTCGGAAATGGTTGCGCCGCTCGCGAGCAGTGAGCGGTTGACTGCCTGCTTGTCCTCGAGCGAGATGTCCGGCAAGGGGGCCGCGAGCAGCGCCGAGCCGCCGCCGGAGATCAGGCAGAGCACGAGGTCGTCCGTGCCTAGCCCGCGCACCATCGTCATGATGCGCCTTGCCGCCTCCCGGCCGGCGGCGTCGGGGACGGGATGTGCGGCCTCGGCGACCTCGATCCGCTCGCACGGCACGGCATGCCCGTAACGGGTGACGACGAGCCCGCCGAGCGGACCGTCCCAGTGCGCCTCCACCGCGCGCGCCATCTCCGCGGAGGCCTTGCCCGCGCCGATGACGACCACGCGCCCCTTCGGACGCTCGGGGAGATGCGGCGGCAGGCAGAGCGCGGGCTGCGCCGCAGCGATGGCGGCATCGAACATCCGCCGCAGGAGTGCGCGGGCGGCAGCGTCGTCGAGTGGCGGTCGTGCGCTCATGGTGCCCTCCGGATCCAGCGAAGAACCGGCAGCGCGTCGGCGTGGTCATCGCAGTCGTACGGGAAGCCGCCCCGCTCCACGACCATGCGGCGCGTGTCGCGCGGCGCGCCAGCCGAGCGGTGGCGCGTCCGTGATCCTGATGGGCGCTTCTCCGCCCGCTCTTCCTCGCGACTATGGTGCCCTGACTCCGGTCCGGGTCGTCGAAAACTGCTCCGCAAAGAGTAAGCAGCGCGCTCCCATCTACGCAAGTCCCGCTGTGCGCTCGTGCTCGCGCACACGGTAACCGCTCCCTGTGGGCGCAGGGCTCTTCGATCCGCAGCGCGTCGACGACGCGCGTTCTCTTGTTGACGTTTCGGCAGGCCCTTGCCACAGTCGAGGCCTCGCGCCGAGGGGCCTCGCGCCGAGGCGCCCGATGTCCGCGCGGGCCATGCACTCGCTTGACGCACCGAGCGAGCGGCCCGCCGGGGGCGTCGCATTCGCGCTGTACCGGATCGGGGACGGTGCGCGCACTTGGCGCTGAAGGAACGACGACTTGACCGCGGCAGGGACAACGGGCGCACCGCCTGCGACGAGAGCCTTCCGCGCCGAGCTGGTCGCGTTCCGCGACGATCCCGCGCGGGTCGGGGACGCGGCGCTCGTGCATCATGCCGACGGCATGCTCGTCGCACGCGACGGCCTCGTCGCCGCCGTCGGCGCCGCCGGGGAGATCACGCCGACGCTGACCGCCGGCACGCCGGTCGAAGACCTCCGCGGGAAGCTTCTCCTTCCCGGTTTCGTCGATGCGCACGCGCACTTCGTGCAGACGGACGTGATCGCCGCCCACGGCGCGCAGCTCCTCGAATGGCTCGAGCGGCACACCTTCCCCGCCGAGCGCCGCATGCTCGCGCCGGAACATGCCGCCGAGGTGGCCCGGTTCTTCCTCGAAGAACTGCTGCGCAACGGCACGACGACGGCCCTCGTGTACGCCACCGCCCAGGCGGCGCCGGTAGATGCGCTCTTCGCCGAGGCCGAGCACCGCGGGCTGCGCATGATTTGCGGCAAGTCGCTCATGGATCGCGACGGCCCCGAGGACCTGCGCGACACCGCGGCGCGCGGCTACGAGGAGTCGCGCGAGCTGATCGCGCGCTGGCACGGGCGCGGGCGGCTTGGCTACGCCGTCTCGCCGCGCTGGGCGCCAGGCTGCAGCGAAGAGCAGCTTCGTCTCGCCACCCGCCTGCTCGACGAGCACGACGGCCTGCACCTGCAGTCGCACCTCGCCGAGAACCGCGAGGAGGTACAGCTCGCGGCACAGCGGTTCCCGTGGAGCCGCAGCTATGCCGACGTCTACGACCGCTTCGGGCTGCTGCGCGAGCGCGCCGTGTATGCGCACGGCATCTGGATCGACGACGCCGACCGCGACCGCCTCGCCGCCAGCGGCACGGCGATCGCCTTCTGTCCCTCCGCGAACCTCTTCCTCGGCAGCGGCCTCTTCGATCTTGCCGCGGCCCGCGCGCGTGGCGTGCGGGTCTGCCTCGGCACCGACGTCGGCGCGGGCACGAGCTTCAGCGTCCTGCGGACGCTCGCCGCGGCCTATGGCGTGTGCCAGCTGCGAGGGCACACGCTCGCGCCGCTGGAAGCGTTCCACCTCGCGACGCGCGGCGGGGCCGAGGCGCTCGGCGTCGCCGACCGCGTCGGCAGTCTCGCCGTGGGGCAGGAGGCGGACTTCATCGTCCTCGATCCTGCCGCGACGCCGCTGCTCGCCCGGCGCACGGCGCGCGCGCAGTCGCTTGCCGACAAGCTGTTCGCACTGATGATCCTCGGCGACGA
>Ga0114939_10001489_pt1 | contig 18350 bp, 17 predicted proteins | sample AshMeaCrysSpring_FD_87196 | JGI IMG/M metagenome (GOLD analysis project Ga0114939, IMG submission 87196) | Groundwater microbial communities from Big Spring, Nevada to study Microbial Dark Matter (Phase II) - Ash Meadows Crystal Spring | ecosystem: Environmental > Aquatic > Deep subsurface >...
GAGCACGCGGCTGATGACGCCGTCTTCGGACTGCAAAAGCCCCCGGAACGCATGATGATTTCGGGTGCGATTTCCCATGGTCTATTCCTTGCTTCGGTCATGCCCGATGGGGTGCGGCCAGCGGGCGCGCCCGGGCAGGCTCCCAATCGTGTCGGGTGGTATGGGTCGCGGTGCGCTGCAGCCAAGACCCTGCCGCGCCGGACCGAGGCTTAAGGTGCGTCTGTTGGCTTGCCGGAACCCTGGGGCAAGCGGAACGCGGTGGCAAGGGGCGCAAGAACGGGGATTCGGGACAACGCGGCCGGGGCCCTCAGATAATGGGTTTTCCCGAGAGGATCGTTTCTATCATTTCGATCAACGATCGATTCGGCAGATCTTCCTCTGCCAGAACGCTGAGCTTAACCTGCGTCAGCACGCGGCGGTCGATCACCCAGCCGAAGCCTAGCTTGTCGAAAAATACGATCGCTCCCTCTGATGGCGTCATCAAGACCCTCGGCTTCCGTGCGCCGCGCCGGGCGGCCGTTGTCAGCGGGGCTGGAACCCAGGTCCCGTTGCCGTCCGCCCGCCGGCGCTGTAGTCCTTATATCGCCATATGCGCTGGCTGACTTTAGCCGATCGAAGCCGGCTTGACGGCCGGCACGCTTCGTTCTTATGATACCCACAATCTCCCCGCAGAAAGAACGAACGCCCATGGCCCATATCGTGACCCACGGAAGCGTCGGGCCGTCTCCGGCCGGCGGGCCGGCCGGCCTTTTCATCACCGATCTGGACGGAACCCTGCTGCGCTCCGATCGAACCCTCGCCGGAACCGACCTCGCCGCACTGCGGCGGCTGGGCGGCCACGGCGTCGTGCGCGCGGTGGCCACGGGTCGTTCGATCTTTTCCTTCGAAAATGCAACGCCCGCGGAGCTGCCGGTGGAGTATGTCATTTTCTCCAGCGGAGCGGGGGTCGCGGTGCACCCCGGCGGCAGGCTCCTGCGCAGCGCCGGCTTGGAGCCCTCGGAAATCCGGCAGGCCGTGGCACTCCTGCGCGCGCTCCATCTGGATTTCATGGTTCAGCGCGCCATCCCCGATACGCATGTCTTCGGTTATTCCGCCGTCACCGGCGACAACGCCGACTTTGCCGCCCGGATCGACCTTTACCGCCGCTTCGCCTTTCCGTTGGACGACGACATCGACCGGTTCGGGCCCGCCACCCAGCTGGTGGCCATCGTTCCCCCGGAGCGCGCCGAAACCGCCCTCGCCGCCGTGCGCCGGGAGATCGGCGGCCTGACCGTGATCCGGACCACTTCGCCGCTGGACGGGCGCTCGACCTGGATCGAGGTTTTCCCGCCCGGCATCTCCAAAGGCCAGACCGCGGAATGGCTGGCCGCCGAGCTCGGCGTCGCCCGCACGCGCACCTTCTCGGTGGGCAACGACTTCAACGACCTGGACTTGCTCGAGTGGGCGCAATCGCCCTACGTCACCGCCAACGCGCCGGAGGAGCTCCGGCGGCGCTTTCCGACCGTCGCCTCCAACGACCGTTGCGGCGTCGCCGAAGCGATCGGCCGGTGGCTGAAGACCGCCGCCGCCCTTCCCGGCCACGAGCGATGATGAACGCTCCGCCCGGCGTCCTTCCGTCAGCCGGCAACCGCCTGGACGCACTCAGCGAAGATCGACAGGCACACGTCGATCTCATCCGCGCTGACGGTCAGCGCCGGGCAGAACCGGATGCTGTTCTGGCCGCAGCCGAGGATCAGCAGCCCGCGCTCGAAGGCCTCTTGAATGATGCGGCCGCGCCAATCCGTGGCCGGCGTCTTGCGCTCCCGGTCCTCGACCAGCTCCACCCCCACCATCAGCCCCTTGCCGCGCACATCCCCCATGCATTCGAAGCGTCGCTGCATCTCGCGCAGGCCGGCCATCAGCCGTTCGCCCTGCGCTGCGGCATTGGCCATCAGCGTTTCCTCCAGCAGCGCGATCGTGGTCATGGCCGCCTGGCAGGCCAACGGGTTGCCGCCGAACGTGGAGGCGTGCGACCCCGCCTCCCAATCCATGATCCGGGCGGGGGCCATCGTGGCGCCGAGCGGCAGGCCGGAGGCAATCCCCTTCGCCATGGCGATGATGTCCGGCGCCACTCCGAAGTGCTCCATGGCGAACATTTTCCCCGTGCGCCCCATGCCGGACTGGACTTCGTCCGCCACATAAAGGATGCCGTACTTCCGGGCGATCGCGCAGAACTCCCTGTGGAATTCCGGCGGCGGCACCACGTACCCCCCCTCCCCCTGGATCGGTTCGACGAAGATGGCCGCGACCTCCTCGGGCGGGACGGTGGTGCGGAACAACGTGTCCTCGACCCAGCGGACGCAGTACAGGTGGCACTGGGGATAGGTCAGGTTGTAGGCGCATCGATAGCAGTACGCATAGGGAATGTGGGTGATGCCGGGCACCAGGGGGTTGTAGTTCTTCTTCTGGATGGTCTTGCTGGCGGTCAGCGACAGCGCCCCCATGGTGCGGCCGTGAAACGCCCCGAAGAAGGCGATGTTGAGCTCGCGCTTGGTGTGCCACCGCGCGAGCTTGAAGGCGGCCTCGATCGCCTCCGCGCCGGAATTGCCGAAGTAAACGCGATGCGTGCCCTCTCCGGGGGCGAGCGACGCCAGCTTCTGCGCCAGCTGGATTTGGGCCGTGTAGTAGAAGTCGGTGCCCGACATGTGCAGGAGCTTCTCGGCCTGGGCCTTGATGGCCTCCACGACGCGGGGGTGGCAGTGACCCGTGGCGTTGACTGCGATCCCCGCCGTGAAATCCAGAAATTGGTTCCCGTCCACGTCCCGCACCCACAGCCCCTCGGCGGTGTCGGCCACCAGCGGGTAGGCCCGGGTGTAGGAGGGCGACACGTACGTCCCGTCCAGGTGAATCAACTGCCGGGCCCTCGGGCCCGGCAGCGGGGTGCGGATGTCGGGGAGTCGCATGGAGGTACCTCCTGGCGGATATCGGCGCAGCGGGCCGCGCCTGGATGATTCAACCTAACGCCAAACGAAAGCCCGGTCAAGCGGCGCACCGGCCGGAGGGCAAATGCGGGGGATCCGGATAAACGGTTGACCCGCTACCCGATGCGCAGTAGGAACGAAAAGGGCCAGCGCAACCACAGGACCCGCAGGAGGAGATCGGCATGCCCGCGAGCGTCAACGACCGCCGCGTGATCCATCGCGGACGGGTCTTTCAAATGGTGAGGGAAAACGTGACTCTGGACAACGGTGCGACCACCGATCTCGATTTCATCGAGCATCCCGGTGCGGCGGCCGTCGTGGCGCTCACGGGTGAGAAAAACGTCGTGCTGGTGCGGCAGTACCGCCATGCGGTTGGGCGCTACATCTGGGAGATTCCGGCCGGCACGCTCGCCCCGGGGGAGACGGCGGCGGAGTGCGCCCGGCGCGAGCTCGTCGAGGAAGCCGGCTACGAGGCCGCGCAATGGCAGGCGCTGGGAGAAATCACGCCGGTGCCTTCCTACTCCGACGAGCGGATCCATCTCTTTCTCGCCACGGGGTTGAGCGCCGCGGCCCAGCAGCTCGATGCGGATGAGGTCCTTCAGGCGCATTGCGTGCCGCTGGCGCACGTGGACGCCATGATCGACCGCGGCGATCTGCAGGATGCGAAATCGATCTGCGCATTGCGGCTGGCGCAGCTGCGGATCAAAAAACGGAAAAAGGGGTGACGCCCTGGGCCCCGGCCTGCGTGGGCCTCGACGACGGCCGGCAGGCGTCTCCCGTTTCCAGAATTCATCCCGACCGCTTGCCGGTCATGCGCTGGACACGAACCTGGAGGATGACGGTCTTCGCCAGGGCCGCCTCCGGGTAGTCAAATGTTCCGGGCGCGTAACGCGCCATGATGAGGTCCAGCGCCCGGCGCTTGCCCTCGGGCGACTCGACCCGTTCGACCTGTCCAAATGCCATGACGCTGCGGTAGCTCATCCCCCAGGCGCAGGCGTTCTCACCGGGTTTCAGGGCGACCCCGCTCTCCAGCTCCAGACAAACGTCCGGGTTCTTGGCGAGGATCTCGAGCTTGCGCCCTTCGGCGGCGCAATGAAAGTAAAACGTCTCGGCCGCATAACCGAAGCACAGGGGCACGACGTAGGGCGCCCGCCCGTCGCACATGCCCATCCGGCAAACCTTCGCCTCATGGATGACGGCCTCGATGCCGGCCCGGTCCCCGATCTCTTTCTCTTTTCGTCGCACGGATCATCCTCCTACCGCCTGAAGCGTTTGCATCGCTTTTCGAAAATGCTATCATGGAGCAACCGGTGACACCAGGCCGGCAGGCCCCTCGAACCGATGGCCTGGCGAGGTGAACCCACGAAAAGGTGAACGCGCTGAACGCCATCCGCCGCGCCGTGTTTCCGGCCGCAGAACTCGTTCTGGGAATGGGCATCGCCCAGTTCATCGCCACCGCCCAGGTGTATTTTTCCAACCGCCGCCTGTTCGCGCAGATGACGGCGGTCGCCGCAGCCGGTTTCCTGCCGGTGCCCAATCCGCAGGTGCTCCCGCGGCTGCTCGATCTCGAAACCGCTTTCTGGGGCGGTCTTTTCTTCACGCTCAGCATCGGATCGGGGCTGGCGCTGGTCAGCGCGGCCGCGGCCGGGCTGTGGCGGCGCTTCCCATCCGGCCGCAGGTTGACGGCCATCGGGCTGGCAGCGGCCATCGCCGTCATGGCCGTCCTTCTGAACCGCCGCGGCTTCGACCCCTGGGCCACGCTGTATGTCATCGCCGTTCCGCCGCCCGTCTTCTGGATAGCCACCCGATGGGGCACCTCGAGCGGGACGGCGCGGGACGGCCCTCCCCTGGGGCTGCGCCTGCTGCCGTTGGCGCTTCTCGCGCTGGGATGGTTCACCCAGTATGACGCCAACCTGTTCCTCGACCTGCGGGATCATCTGCTCATGTCCAATGCCGCGGGCGAGAAGGTGAGCGCCTTCTACTATCGCTATACGCTGTATCCCGCCGAGGTCTTCAAGACCTTCGATCAGCGGCAGATCAAGACGGTCGCCTGGCCCGCCGGAAACACGGACGGCCGGCAGAGCGCCGTGGGCCGCGAGCTGATCCGTCTCGATTACCTGCCCGTGAACGCCGCGGCGCCGGCGGACCTAGTCCTGCGATTCGACGACGGGGACCGCCTGACGCTCGCCCGAGGCGCAAGGCCCGTCTGGGAGGGCGCCATCGGCCGTTTCCTGTCGGACCCGGGTCGGGCGGCCTCCGATATTTCGGTCCGGACCGACCGCTTCACCGTTTTCCGCGCCGCCGTCTACTACGGCGTTCTGCTGGCGTTCCCGATAACGCTTTATGTCGTATTGTTCGCGCTGGTGCGCGTGGTGTGCGGCATTGCCTTCACCGAGCGGCGGGCAGAAGCGGCGGCGGCGATCCTCTGTCTGCTGGTCGGGTTCGCGGCCCTGGCGGACTTCCATCTGAGCCGCGAAGGTCCGCCCCCATCGGATGCGACCGCCGCCGCTCTGGAATCGGACCGCTGGCAGCGGCGTGTGGCCGCGCTCAAGGCGAGCCAGGCGCGCCGATGGGACGTCTGCGCCGGCCCCGGCTATGCGGCCAAGCTCGGCAGCCCGTATCCGCAGGAGCGCTACTGGCTCGCCCGCGCCTTGGCGGCGAGCCCGAACCCGCAGGCCTCCGCGGACCTGATCCGCTTGATGGATGACCCCCAGGTCAATGTCCGCACCATGGCGGTGCAGGCGCTTGCCCAGCGAAGGGACCCGCGCGCCGTGCAACCGATTTTAAATTTACTCAAAACCTCCCAGGAATGGTACGTTCAGCTCTACGCCTACCGGGCGCTGAGGACGCTGCAATGGGATCAGACCCGGTTGAATTGAAGCCCCTGGCAATCGCCACGGCCGGAGTGGTGGCGATCGAGGGTCTCGCGCGCTGGGCGATCGCCCGGGCGGGGATCGATCCGCTGGCGGGCATCGGCTTGGCGCGCCTGCTCGACATCGTCTGGATGGCGCTCATCATTGCCCGAGGGTCGCAAGGCTGGCGCCGGATCGGCCTCGGCCGCGAAGGCTGGACGGCCGGCCTGAAAAGGGGATTTCTATGGTCGGCGGGCTTCGGATTCCTGGCGGCCCTCGGCTGCGGGCTGCTTCAGATGGCGGGGATAGACGCACTGCGCATTATTCGCCCGGACCCGGCTGCGCTCCCGTCCATGCCGGCGCTGCTTCTCCTGGTCGGCGGACTCGTTGCCCCGATCGCAGAAGAGTTGTATTTTCGAGGCCTTATGTTTGGATATTGCCGGCGCTGGGGGTTCTGGCCGGCCTTGTTTCTGAGCACGATGGTCTTTACGTTCCTGCACGGCGGCAAACCCGCCGCCAACATCCCCCAGGCCGTCGGCGGACTGGTTTTCGCGAGCGCCTACGAGATCGAAAAAAACCTGCTCGTTCCCATCCTTATCCACGTGCTCGGAAATTCCACCATCTTCGCCCTTTCCTACCTCTGACAACCAGGTTTAACATTTCTAAATTACATTAAAAAATTTCTTGACCAAGTAAATTTTTTGCTTGACTCGAGGAATATTTTAGTATTTAATGGTGCAAAGTGGCGAAAAGTGGAAAATAATTCGAAAGCCATGTTTCGCGGAAGCTCCTACCACACGATCGACGACAAGGGCCGGATCGTCATACCGTCCCGATTCCGGGTGCTCACACGCTCGGAAGACGGCGATGGAATCATGGTTTCGCGAATGGACCAGTGTTTGGTCGCCTTTCCGATGCCCGCCTGGCACAGTTTGGAAGAACGGATCAGGCAACTGGCCGAAAAAAATGACATTATGCGCCGCTTCCGGCGGGTGTTCATCGGCGGCGCGCACGAATGCGTCTGCGACAGGCAGGACCGCATTCTCATTCCACCCTCCCTGAGGCAGTACGCGAATCTGAACAAGGACATCGTTCTGGTGGGTGTTCTCGACCACTTCGAGATCTGGTCCCGGGAAAACTTCGAAAACGAAGAGCTGATGCTTTCGAACGATCTCAAGAATCCGGAGGCCAGAAACGAAATCGCCAAACTCGGCATTTGAGCCCCCGGTCTACCGCCACGTGCCGGTCATGCGGGCCGAGGTGCTCGAATACCTCAACTGCCGTCCGGGCAAGATATACGTGGACGGCACCCTGGGTGGCGCGGGCCACGCCCGGGACATCCTGGCGCAAAGCGCTCCCGACGGGTTGCTCATCGGAATCGACCAGGACGCGGCTGCGATTGCCCACGCCCGCGTCGCTCTGGCGGACCAGGCCGAGCGGGTGCGGCTCTTTCACATCAATTTCGCCCGGCTCCCCGAGGTGATGGGGCAGCTGGGGCTGGCAGGCGCCGATGGGATCCTGCTCGACCTGGGGATCTCGTTGCACCATCTGCAGGGCAGCGGCCGGGGGTTCAGCTTTCTGAGCGACGAGCCGCTGGACATGCGCATGGACATCCGCACGGCGCAGACGGCGGCGGATCTGGTCAATGGCTTGAAGGAGGACGACCTGCGGCGCATCTTTCAGGAGTATGGCGAAGAACGCTGGGCCGGGCGCATCGCCCGTCGCATCTGCCAAGCGCGCCGCATCCAGCCGATTCGGACCAGCGGCGAGTTGGCGCGTCTGGTGGGTGCGGCGACTCCCGGAGGCGGCCGCCATCGGATCCACCCCGCGACCCGGGTCTTCATGGCCTTGCGCATCGCGGTCAACGGCGAACTGGATCGCCTCGCGGAGGTGCTCGACCGGGTGCCGGAGCTGCTCACCCCCGGCGGGCGCGTGTGCGTTCTGTCCTTTCATTCCTTGGAAGACCGGATCGTCAAGCAACGCTTCAGGGCCATGGAGAAGCGCGTCGGCCGCGATCCATGGCAGCCGGATGCCGCCGGCCGTCCGGAGCGCGTCCTGAGAATCCTGACCCGCAAGGTCGTCCGGCCCGGCCCGGATGAAATCGGCGCCAATCCGATGGCGCGCAGCACCCGGCTGCGGGCGGCCGAGCGAATCTGATCATGCACCCGGCCCGCGAAGCGGCCTGAAAGCGCAAAGGTCCCGTGATGGGCGATCCGCCACCCAAGACTCGACGCCGCAATCCCCGGATCGTCGCCGTCTGGATCTGCCTGCTCTGCGTGGTCATCGCCGAACTTCTGGTCTACACCTGGGTGCGGGTCCAGTGGTTTCAAGTCGGCTACGAAATCTCCAACCTGACCAAGGAGCAGCAGCACTTGAACGAGCTGCAGGCCAATCTGAAAGTGGAGCTGGCCCGCCTGAGGGCGCCTCAGCGCATCATCCGGATCGCCCAGGAAAAGCTGCACCTGACGCTGCCCGCTTCCAACCAGATGATGGTAATGCCCTGAGGACCATGCGCACGAAATACGTTCGTCTCCGCATCTTGCTGGTCGGTGTGGTTTTCGCAGGGGCGTTTGCCGTGATCGGCGGCAAGGCCCTTCTGCTGCAAATCACCCAAGGGTCCTGGCTTTCGCGCAAGGCCTCCGACCAGGTCGAGGAGTCGTTCAAGGCGGTGGGCCGGCGCGGCACGATTTTCGACCGCCGGGGCCACGCGATGGCGATCAGCATCGACGCCACCTCCATCGCCGTCCGCCCCGCGCTGGTGAAGGCGCCCGACGCGGCGGCCAAGGACCTCGCCCGGGTTCTGAAGCGCAAGCCCCTGGAAATCCACGAACGGCTGGTTGGCCGCAAACCGTTCGTGTGGATCAAGCGCCAGGCCACGCCCAAGGAAGCCGAGGCCGTCCGTCAGCTGCGGATCCCCGGAATCGAGTTTGTGCCCGAGTCCAGCCGCTTCTACCCCAACCGGGCGCTGGCCGCCCACGTGATCGGCTTCACCGGTCTGGACGGCCAGGGTCTCGAGGGCGTCGAATTCTATTACGACCACCAGCTGCGGGGGGCTGACACCAGCGTCAAGGTGCTGCGGGACGCTCACGGCAATGGATTCCAGGCCGACCCGTCGGCGGACGAGGATGCCAGCGGCAAGAACATCGTGCTGACGCTGGACCAGAGCATCCAGTTCGCGGCCGAAACCTCTCTGACCGACGCCGTGGAAAAGAACAAGGCCAAGTCCGGGATGGCGATCGTGATGGCGCCGCGGACCGGCGAGATCCTTGCCTTGGCCTTGGCCCCCACCTTCAACCCGAACGCCTACGACGAAGTCAAAAAACCCCTCTGGCGCAACCGGGCCATCACCGACCCCTTCGAGCCCGGTTCGACCTTGAAGGTCTTCAGCGCCGCGGCCGCGCTCGAGTTCGCGAATCTCTCGCCCAAGACGGTCTTCCACTGCGAAAACGGGGCCTACCGCATCGGCAAGAACACCGTGCACGACGTCCATCGCTACGGCCTGCTGAGCCTGCAGGACATCATCAAGTACTCGAGCAACATCGGCGCGGTGAAGATCAGCGAGAAGGTCGGACCGGAAAAACTCTATCACACCCTGCGTCTGTTCGGCTTCGGCCAAAAAACCGGGATCGACAGCGCCGCCGAGACCACCGGCCTGCTCATGCACCACACGCACTGGAAGGACATCGACACGGCCGCCATCTCCTTCGGCCATGGCGTTTCCGCTTCGGCGGTCCAGTTGATTACGGCCTTCGCGGCCATCGCCAACGACGGCGTGCTCATGCGGCCGCGCCTCGTCCAGGCCGTCACCGATCAACAGGGCCAAATCCTGCGGGAGTTTCCGGCCGAGGAGGTCCGCCGGGTCGTATCGCCGCAGACCGCGGCAACGCTCCGGGAGATCCTCCAAACCGTGGTCCTGCCCGGCGGCACCGGCGTCAATGCGGCCTTGGACGGTTACAGCGCCTGCGGCAAGACCGGAACCGCCCGCAAGATCGACGAAAACGGCAACTACGCCAACGACCGGCACGTGGCCTCGTTCGTCGGTTTTGCGCCCGCAGAGAAGCCGCAGGTCGCCGTGCTGGTCGTCATCGACGAACCCAAAGCCCAGATCTACGGCGGCGCCGTCGCCGCGCCGGTGTTCAAGAAAATTGCCCAGACCGCCCTCAGCTATCTGAACGTGCCGCCGCAGCCTGCCGGAGAGCGGCTGCGGGTCGGGATCGACGCTGGAGGCCGCGGGTGAGGCTGGCGCAGCTGATAGCGACGCTCACGCCCACCGCCGTTACGGGGCTGCAGGGACCCGGGCCGGAGGTGATCGCGCTGCACTACCGCTCCCAGGAGGTCCAGCCCGGGGGCGTCTTCGTGGCCATGCGGGGAGTGGCGCAGGACGGCCATGACTTCGTCGAAGACGCCTGGCGGCGCGGGGCGGCCGCGGTCGTCGTGGAGAGGCCCGTTCCCGCGGCGGGGACCGTCGTCACCGTTGCCGACACGCGGCGGGCGCTGGCCGAGCTCGCGGCCTCGTTCTACGGCCACCCCTCCGAGCGGCTGACCGTGATCGCCGTCACCGGCACCAACGGCAAGACCACCACCACCTATCTCGTGGAGGGCATCCTCGCCCAGGCCGGCCTGCCTACCGGCGTGATCGGAACCATCAACTACCGCTATTCCGGACGCTCCTGTTCCAGCCCGGTCACGACGCCTGAATCGCTGGACCTCCAACGGATTCTGGCCGAGATGTGCGCGGCGGGCGTCTCGCATGTCGTCCTGGAGGCCTCTTCCCACGCCATCGATCTTCACCGCATCCACGCCTGCCGGATCGACGTCGGCGTGTTTACCAACCTGACCCAGGACCATCTCGATTTCCATGGCAGCATGCCGGCGTACTGGGCGGCCAAAAAGCGCCTGTTCACCCACTTCCTGCTGGCGGGGCCCAAGGCGGCCCGGGCGGTTGCCGTCATCAATACCGACAGCGCCCACGGCCGCGAGCTGGCCGGGGAGACGGCGCTGCGCGTGATTCGCACCGGTACGCGACCCGACTGCGAAGTGCGCGGCGAGGATTTCACCTGCGATCTGCAGGGCATCCGCGGCGGCATCGCCCTGGCAGACCGGCGCATCGCCGTTCGGTCGCCGCTGGTGGGCCGCCACAACATCGAGAACCTGCTCTGCGCGGCGGGCGTCGGCACCTGCCTGCGCATCGCTCCCGAGGTGATCGGCGCCGGGCTGGAGGCCGTCCGCTGCGTGCCCGGAAGACTCGAGCGGGTGGGCGGCCAGAGCTCCCGGGCGGTGTATGTGGACTACTCCCACACGCCGGACGCGCTCGAGAACGCCTTGTCGTCCCTGCGGGCGCTGACGAAGGGGCGGATCATCTGCGTGTTCGGCTGCGGCGGGGATCGCGACCGGACCAAGCGGCCGCTCATGGGCGCCATCGCGGCGCGGCTGAGCGACCTCGCCATCGTGACATCGGACAATCCGCGCACCGAAGACCCGCGCGCCATTCTGGATCAAATCGTCCCGGGGATCCTGGCGCAGGGCGTGCCGGCCGCCGACGTCCGTGACCCGGCCGCCCTGGCCGCCCGCGGAAGCAAGGGCTTCGTGGCGGAGCCGGAGCGGCGCAACGCCATCGACCTCGGCATCCGGGCCGCACGGCCGGGGGACACCGTGCTGATCGCCGGCAAGGGTCACGAGCCCTACCAGATCATCGGCCAGCAGGTCATCCACTTCGATGACCGTGAGGAAGCCGCCGCGGTTTTGGAAAAATTGGAAGCAGAGAGCATTGGGCATGGCAGATAGGGCTGAAAATAGACCTCTGACCGAGGGCGTCGACCCGTGCCGTCGCTCTGTGCGCCCGGTTCTCTGCCCTCTGCCGCTGCCCATCCATTTTCATCATCGCTTGGCGCTGACGGACCATGCCCTGGACGGTTGACGACATACTCAAGGCCACCGGCGGCGAGCTGGTGACCGGCAATCGCCAACGCAGCTTCGCTTCGATCTCGATCGACTCGCGCACCGTCGATGCCGGCGACGCCTTTGTCGCCATCCGCGGCGAGGTTCACGATGGCCACGGCTTCATCGCGGATGTCTTGAAACTGGGCGTGCGCGGACTGCTCGTCGATCGCGGCCGGGCCGGCGAGCTCGCGGCGCGGCTGGCGCCGCAGGGCGACGTCGTCTGCGTGGCGGTCACCGACACGACGCGCGCCCTCGGGGACCTGGGGGCCTACCACCGCCGGCGGTCGCCGGCCGCGGTGGTCGCGATCACCGGTTCCAACGGCAAAACCAGCACCCGCCGCATGGCGGTTGCGGTCGCATCGCGACGGTTCACGGTGCTGGAGCCGGCCAAAAACCTGAACAACCAGATCGGCGTCCCGCTCACCCTGTTTCGGCTGGAGCCGCGGCACCAATGGGCGATCCTGGAGCTGGGCACCAACCAGCCCGGCGAGATCGCACGACTGAGCGCCATCTGCGCGCCGGACATCGGGCTTATCACCAACATCGGCCCGGCGCACCTGGAGGGGCTCGGATCGCTCGAAGGGGTGCTGCGCGAGAAGGGCGCTCTCCTGGACGGACTGGCGCCCGGCGGCCGGGCCGTGCTGAACGCGGACGACGCCCTCCTGCGGCCGCTCGCCGGCCCGGGCGGCAGGGCCCCCCTGCGGTTCGGCCTCGCGGCCGACGCCGAGGTGCGTGCCGGGCAGGTCCGCGAGACCGAGCGGGGGATCGATTTCGAGCTTTTGCTGCCGGGCGAGCGGGCGCCGGTGCATCTGAAGGCCTTCGGCCGGTTCATGGTGCACAACGCGCTGGCGGCCGCGGCGGTCGGATACGCTCTGGGCCTGGACGTCGACGAGGTCCGCCAGGGACTGGAGGCCTTCACGCCGGTTGCCGGCCGCCTGAACGTGATTCCGCTGGCCGCAGGAATCCACCTGATCGACGACACGTACAACGCCAACCCGACCTCGATGGAAGCCGCCGTCGCAACGCTCCATCAGCTGCGCCGCGGCGGCCGCGCCCTGCTGGCGCTCGGCGACATGCGCGAGCTGGGCTCTGGCGCGGCCGAGCTGCACCGCCAGCTGGGCCGGCTCGCCGGTCGCAGCGGCGCCGCCAAGCTGATGGTCTGTGGGGAATTTGCAGCCGACGTCGCGGCCGGGGCCCGCCTGGCCGGAATGTCCGCCGCCGACATCGTCACGGGCTCGCGCGCGGACGTACAGGCCGCGCTCCTGCAGGAGATGCGGGCCGGCGACTGGGTGCTGGTCAAGGGCTCCCGCGCGGTGGGAATGGAAGCGATCGTCCGGGCCGTACAGGACTGGTCCGGGCGGCGTCATTAGGGGACTGCCATGCTGTATCACCTGCTCTACCCGCTGCATACGGTGTTTTCGGTCCTGAACGTGTTCCGGTACATCACGTTCCGGACGATCTACGCCAGCCTCACGGCCTTCTTCATCTGCTTCTTTCTGGGGCCCTGGGTGATCGAGCGACTGGCGCGCATGCAGGTCGGACAGTATATCCGCGATGACGGCCCGCAGAGCCACCTCGGCAAGGCCGGCACGCCGACCATGGGCGGGGTCCTGATCCTCGCGTCGATCACCCTGTCCACCCTGCTGTGGGGCGATCTCACCGACCCCTTCATATGGATCACCCTGCTGGTCCTGCTGGGGTTCGGGGCCGTGGGGTTCTTCGACGACTATCTCATGCAGGTCAAGAAGCAGAGCAAGGGCCTCAGCGTGCGCGCCAAGCTGCTGCTGCAGACGGGCGTGGCCCTGCTCGCCTCGATCGGGGTATGCCTTACGCCGAATTTTTCCACGGTCGTCACCGTGCCGTTCTTCAAGACGGTGGCCCCCCACCTCGGCTGGGGCTACATCCTCTTTGCGGTGCTCGTCATCGTCGGCGCATCCAACGCCGTCAACCTGACCGACGGCCTCGACGGGCTCGCCATCGGCCCGGTGACCATCGCCGCCGCCACCTACATGGTCTTCGCCTATTTCGCCGGCCACATCAAAATCGCCAACTACCTGCAGATCACCTATGTGCCCGGCTCCGGCGAGCTGGCCGTGTTCTGCGGCGCCATGGCCGGGGCCGGACTGGGGTTCCTGTGGTTCAATGCCTACCCGGCGCAGGTGTTCATGGGCGATACCGGTTCCTTGTCGCTCGGGGCCGCGCTGGGAACGATCGCCGTCATCACCAAGCAGGAGATCCTGCTCGCGCTCGTCGGGGGGTTGTTCGTCATCGAGGCGCTCTCGGTCATTTTCCAGGTGGGATTCTTCAAGATGACCAGCGGCCGCCGGATCTTCCGCATGGCGCCGCTGCATCATCACTTCGAATTGAAAGGCTGGCCGGAGCCCAAGGTGATCGTTCGGTTCTGGATCATCGCCATCGCTTTGGCCCTGCTGGCCATGAGCACGCTGAAGCTGAGGTAGCACGGTGTGCGCCCCGTCCGTCTTCTCCCGATCTCCGGCGAACGCCCTCCTCCGGTGCCGGGCGGAGCGGACGGGACCGCATCGCCGGGATGGGAATCGCTGCATGGAGTTGAACCGCAAACGGTTTCTCGTGGTCGGACTGGCCCGCACCGGAATCGCCGTGGCCCGCTTTCTGAAGAGCCGCGGGGCGCTCGTCCGGGCGACGGACCAGGCCGATGAAAGCCGCCTCGGGCCCGCGGTGGGCGAGTTGCGCGCCGGGGGAATCGAGGTGCAGGCCGGGGGCCACCGCGATGACATCTTCACCGCCGCGGAGATGATCGTCCTGAGCCCCGGCGTCCCCCACACGCTGCCCGCGCTTCAGGCGGCGCGCGGCCGCGGCATCCCCGTGATCGGCGAGATCGAGCTGGCCGCGCGCTTTATCCGCCGGCCCATCGTGGCGGTCACCGGCACCAACGGCAAAACCACGACCACCGAACTGCTGGGCGCCATGCTCGCCGCTTCGGGCCGGACGGTGTTCGTGGGCGGCAACATCGGGCGCCCCCTGATCGAGGGCGTGGATGCCGGCAGCGACGCCGACACCGTTGTCGCGGAGATCAGCAGTTTTCAGCTGGATACGATCGAGGCCTTCCGTCCCGCCGTGGGGGTCCTGCTCAACATCACCGCCGACCATCTGGACCGCTACCCGGACTTCGCGGCCTACGCCGCCTCGAAGATGCGCCTGTTCGAAAACCAGGGGCCCGAGGACATCGCCGTCCTGAACGCGGCCGACCCGGCCATCGCCGCCCGGGTCGAACGCATCCGCAGCCGCCGGCTCTTCTTCAAGTCAACCGCTCCGGGCGCGGCCGCCGAACTGCACGGCCGCCGCCTGATCCTGCGGCTGCCCGGCCGCGAACCGGTCGGTCTGGATCTGACGGAGTTCCGGCTGCGCGGTGCGCACAACGCCGAAAACGCGGCCGCCGCGGCTCTGGCCGCCCTGGCCGCCGGCGCCACTCCCGCGGGCATCCAGACGGCGCTCGCCGCCTTCACGCCGGCGGCTCACCGCCTGGAGACCATCGCCACCCTCGCCGGCGTCGAATACGTGAACGACTCCAAGGCCACCAACGTCGATGCCGTCCTGCGCGCCCTGGAGTGCTTCGGCACGCCGGTGGTGCTGATCATGGGCGGCGTGGACAAGGGCGCGGATTTCAGCCTGCTCCGCAACGCCGTCCGCCGGCGGGGCCGCGGCCTCGTCCTGATGGGCGGAAGCCGGGACGCCTTGCGCGCCGCACTGGGCGGGCTCCTGCCCACGCAGGCGGCGGCCACCATGCGGGAGGCCGTTCGGGCCGCCCGGGCCATGGCCGTCGCCGGCGACGTGGTGCTGCTCGCCCCGGGCTGCGCCAGTTTCGATCTGTATGCGAATTACCAGGAACGCGGCGAGGATTTTCGCCGCACGGTGTTGGCGCTTTCGGGAACGCCGGAGGCGCCGTCCACCGCACCCCCCGGGGAGGGTGCCGATGAGGGTCGATAGACCATGAAGGCCGCCGCCGCCGTCATGCCGGCCCCCAACCGGGTCCGGTCCGCCGGCACCGTGTATGACGTCCAGCTGCTGTTCCCGGTGCTCCTGCTGGTCGGCATCGGCATCGTCATGGTCTACAGCGCCAGCTCGGCTCTGGCCGTGAAAAAGTACGACTCGCATTACTTCTTTCTGCAGAAACAGGCGCTCTTCGCGCTGGTCGGCATCTGCGCGCTCGCGGCCGGCCGGCATGTGCCTTACCGGCTCTACCGGCCGCTGGCCTACCCGCTGCTGGCGATGGCGCTGCTGCTGCTGGCGGCGGTCCTGCTGTCGCCGCTGGGGGTGAGCGCCGGCGGGTCGAGCCGGTGGCTGGGCCTGGGGCCCCTGCGGTTCCAGCCCTCGGAATTCGCGCGCTTCGCGCTGATCGTCTATCTGGCCTATTCCCTGGAGAAAAAGGCCGACCGGGTCAAGGAGTTCTCCATCGGGTTCGTGCCCCATGTGGCCGTCCTGGGGCTGGTGGCCGGGCTGATCCTGAAGCAGCCCGACTTCGGGTCGGCGGCCATCCTGGCCGTCCTGACCTGGGTGATGATGTTCGTCGGCGGCGTGCGGTTGCTTTACCTGGGCAGCTCCTGCCTGCTGCTGGGGCTGGCCGGGGCCTACTTCATCACCATGGCCGGCTACCGGATGCGCCGGCTGCTGAGCTTTCTGGACCCCTGGCAGCACAGCGCCGATGCGGGTTACCAGATCGTGCATTCCCTGATGGCCTTCGGTGCCGGCGGGTGGTGGGGCGCCGGCATCGGCAACGGCTACCAGAAGCTGTTCTACCTGCCGGAGCCCCACACGGATTTCATTTTCGCGGTGGTCGGCGAGGAGCTGGGCCTGGTGGGGGTGCTGGTGATCATCCTGCTCTACTCAACGATCATCTGGAAGGGCATCCGCATCGCGCGCCGGGCGCCGGACCTGTTCGGCGGCTATCTGGCGATCGGCCTGACGGCGGCGCTCGGCCTTCAGATCTGCATCAACATGGGGGTAACGCTGGGGCTGCTCCCGACGAAGGGGCTGACCCTTCCGTTTCTCAGCTACGGCGGGACGTCGCTGGTGTTGAACATGGCCGTGGTCGGGGTCCTGATGAACATCGCTGCCGCCGGCCAGACCGGGCGGGGAGCGCCGTGACGGGGGGCGCGCGCCACTGGCGCCGGGGAGCCTCCCCGGCGGCGGAAGGAGGCCCCTGCGCGCGGCCGCTGCGGGTGGTCATCGCCGGCGGCGGCACGGGCGGCCATCTCTTTCCGGGCATCGCCGTCGCGGAGGAAATCCGCCGCCGCAGCTCCGCGCATCGGGTGCTGTTCATCAGCCGCGGCAACGCGTTTGAGCGCGAGGCCCTGGCGCGCGCAGGCTTCGCGCTGGCGACCATCTCCGTCGAAGGCCTGAAGGGCCGCGGCCTCTGGAACCAGCTGCGGGCGCTCGGGCGCCTGCCCTGGGGCCTGTTCCAATCGCTCGGGCGCCTGCGGGAGTTTGAGGCCGACCTCGTGATCGGACTCGGCAGCTACTCGGCCGGGCCGGTGGTCATGGCCGGCTGGCTGCGGGGGATTCCGGTGGCCTTGTGCGAGCAGAATGTGCTTCCGGGCATCACCAACCGGGTCTTGGCGCGGCTCGCCGACCGGATTTTTACGTCTTTCGATCATACCCGGGGCGGGCTCGACCCGGACAAGGTGCTGTGGACCGGCAACCCGCTGCGCCGGCAGATCGTCGAGATGGCCGGCCGCACCGCATCGACCGGCAGCAGGCCGAATGCGGCCTTTACCGTGCTGGTCATCGGCGGCAGCCAGGGGGCTCACCGCATCAACACGGCGGTGACGGAGGCCCTCGACCATCTGCCCGACCGGCGGCGGTTCTTCTTTATCCATCAGACCGGGCCGGCCGACGAGGCCGGGGTGGCCGCCGCATACCGAACGGCGGCGACGGCCGCCCGGGTCCAGGCCTTTTTTACCGACATGGCGGCGCAGTACCTCCAAGCCGACCTGGTGGTATGCCGGGCCGGGGCGACGACCGTGGCGGAACTCGCGGCCCTGGGCAAGGCGGCGGTTTTCATCCCCTTTCCATACGCGGCCGACGACCACCAGCGCCTGAACGCCCGGCAGATGGTCGAGGCCGGCGCTGCGGAAATGATCGATGAACAGGACCTGAACGGAGCATGGCTCGCCGGTCGGATCGACTTTTACGCCTCGCACCCGCAGGTGCTGGCGGGCCGGGCGGCGCAGGCGGCGCGCCTGGGCAAGCCCGAGGCCGCCCAGCGCATCGTCGACGAGTGCTGCCGCCTGGTGGCCGCACGCGCACCGCGCCAGCGGGCCAGCGGGCCAACGGACTAACGGGCCAACGGACATTATGTATCGCAAGAAATACCACATCCACTTCGTGGGGATCGGCGGCATCGGAATGAGCGGCATCGCCGAACTGCTGCTCAACCTCGGCTACATCGTTTCGGGCTCCGACCTCAAATCCTCCGAGACCACCGACCGCCTGCGGTCGCTGGGCGGCGTCGTCTTCGAAGGCCATGCGGCTGAACAGGTCGGCAAGGCCGATGTGGTGGTCGTCTCCTCGGCCGTGCGGCCCGACAACCCCGAGGTGCTGGCCGCCCAGCGGGCCTCGA
>Ga0114939_10001490_pt1 | contig 18344 bp, 18 predicted proteins | sample AshMeaCrysSpring_FD_87196 | JGI IMG/M metagenome (GOLD analysis project Ga0114939, IMG submission 87196) | Groundwater microbial communities from Big Spring, Nevada to study Microbial Dark Matter (Phase II) - Ash Meadows Crystal Spring | ecosystem: Environmental > Aquatic > Deep subsurface >...
ACCGGCTTTGGCCACTTGGAAAGATTGGCGAGGGTGCGGTGGCCGGACTTTGCCGGCGTCGCGATAGGTTTCGCGCAAAAGGAGGCAGGGAGGGGAGTTGCGGTTGGGGACGGATTCGATGAACACGGCTACTTTTTTTCCGCACAAAAAAGCCGCAGATCAAGTATTCATGAGGCTTTGCGGGTTTTTTATCCCTCGAAGTTCAGTTTAAGATAACCGGCGTGGAGGAAGCCCGTTACATCCGGGGGAAATCAGAGATCCTTCGGGCGTGCGACCATGATCCCGGCGTGGAGGCTGTAGCGGTTGAGGTAGTCGCTGAGGCGGGAATCGAGGATGACCTCGCGTTCGTTGCGGGAGGCGTGGAGGAAGCGGAGGGTTCCCTTTTTGTCGCGGTAGGCAAGGCCGACATGCGAGGTATAGGATCCGTGCCAGGTGGTCACGATGCAGATGATATCGCCGTCCCGGATTTTTGCCTCGGCGGCGCGGACCGACTTTTTGGGCACGACCCAGATGCCGCGGCGGGAGAGTTCATCCTCGACCTTCGCGAGTTTGGGGACGAGGGACGGGGTGGCGCGGAGTTGGCGGAAGTGACGGGACCCGCTTCCGCCCATGTAATTCATGGTTCGGTGGATTTTTTTCGCGCCGGGCAGGGACGGGGTGATGTCTTCGACGAGCCCGCGCCGCTGGTTGTCGTGGAGCCAGTCTTCGAGGTGGTGGAGGCGGGAGGCGAAGGTGCCGTCGCATTTGCCGCCGCGGTAGCGGTCGATCTCGATGAGGCGGAGGAACTCGGCCCGGCCGGGGGAATCCGACGCGCGCAGGGCACGGGCGAGCGCGAGAGCGTTCTCGAAGAATGTCCAACAATCCATGCCCTGAAAATTTGCGCAGGGGGTCTCGATGCGGTCGTCGAGTTCGAGGGTATAATTTTTGTAGGGGGTGCCGAGCATGGCGAGGCCCGCGCGGGCGGTGCGTTCGCCGACCGGCAGGCTCTTCCAATTTTCCGCGACGCCTTTGCGGACGAGCGCGTCGTATTTTTCGCCGCCAACGAAGACCGTTGAGGGGGGGAGGGCGGCGTGCAAACCACCCCAACCAAGCGCAACCGCGCAGGCGACAAGCAGAAGAAACATTCTGGACATGCGCCCGAACATGCCCGATCCCGGCGCGCGGGTCAAACCGCCGGTTTCCGCATGAGCCAGTAAATTTCGCCCGGCCACCACGGAAACAGCGCGCCCCAGAGCAGGTTCAGGCGCAACCACAGGGCGGAATTCTCAATCGGGTTTCCTTTCATCCGCACCAGAAAAGCCCCCGCATAAAATTCCGCTTCCAGTCCGGCCGCGCGGGCCATTTGTCGCACGCGGGCCGGCGAGAAGACACTCACGTGGCCCATTTTTGCCGCCGATTTCCGGATGGCGGCCTCGCGCGAGTGCACGAGCAGATCGGGGAGAACCGGGAATCCCCCGATGATCGCGCCGCCGGGGGCAAGGTCGCGGGCGAGGCGATCGATGGCGGATTCCGGGTCGAAAAGGTGCTCGAGGATATGCAGGACGACGGCGACGTCGTATTGCGCGCCCAGAGAAAACGACGGACTCTCGAAATCCGCCTCCACGACCTCGGTGTATCCCGCTTTGCGGAGCTTGTCGGCAAGCACGACCGCATCGAAGGCCGTCCATCGCGCGAAGGCGGGGGCCGAGGGAACCGACCGGTAAAATTCCAGCATCTGACCGGTGTGCACGCCGACCTCGGCCACGCGGATTCCGCCGCCGGCCGCGGCGCAGCGGACAGCCTCCTCGCGCAGGAGGTGGTAGCCGAACCAATAGCGCAGGAGCCTCACCGGGTAGCGCACCGCCTTCGCCTCGGCTGGAATCCCGAACCGCTTGGTGCGCACGACGTCGTTCGACGCCAGAAAGCCGATGTCCCACCCGAGTTGTCGAAAACGTGATTTCAAGCCCGCATTTTCCCCTCCCGGGCAACAAGAATCAACATTGAACGTTCGGGACCCGATCAGCCCGCTTCCTGCCAGCGGCAGGCGTTGGGGGCCGGGAGGCCGATGAGGTCGAGGATGCGCCAGACGACGGTATCGGCGAGCGCCTCGAAGGTGGCGGGGCGGGTGTAGAACGAGGGGGAGGCGGGCAGAAGAATCGCGCCGGCTTCAATGACGGCCACCGCATTGCGCGCATGGATGAGGTTCCACGGGGTCTCGCGGGGAACGAGGACGAGCCGGCGGCGTTCTTTGAGAAAGACGTCGGCCGCGCGGAGGATGAGGGAATCCGATGTGCCCGAGGCGATGCGGCCCAGGGTGCCCATCGAGCAGGGCACGACCACCATGGCGTCGAAGAGGGCGCTCCCACTTGCAAAGGGGGCGTTCATGCTTTTGTCGGAATGCTGGATGCAACCCTCCGGCACGCGCAGGGTTCCGAGTTCCTCGTTGGCGACCTGCTTGGCGTAGCCCGTGAGAACAAGATGGATCTCGTGGTTTCCGGCCGCGAGCGCGTCGAGCAGGCGTTGGATGTAGATGGCCCCGCTCGCGCCGGTTCCCGCGACGACGATTCTCACGCGAGGAAGGGCTCCATGGCCCCGCGCAACCGGCGCGTCTCCTCCAGCATCGACTGGTAAACCGCGTGCGCGGCGGGGGCGGGGTCGGACCGGCGCGCCGAAGCGAGCGGCACCAGACGCTCGCAGAGCAAACCGAGACAGACCGCCCCTCCCTTCGATGCGTGGGAGGCGTGGGTCCATCCGGCTTGGATGGCGGCTCCGAGGGCGGCTCCTTTCGAGCTGTCGAGGCAGACGACCGGGAGTCCGAACGCATCCGCGCAAATTTGCCGCCAGACCGGACTTTCACTGGCTCCGCCGGTGAGGCGGATCTCGTCGGCGGGAACACCGAGGTCGCGCAGGCGGCCGAGGCCGTAGGCGAGACCAAGAACGACCGCCTCGACCGAGGCCCGCGCGAGGCGGGCGGGTTGGAAATTCGCGAGGGTCATTCCGGCAAGGACCCCCGTCGCGTTCGGCAGGTCGGGTGTGCGCTCGCCGGTGAGGTAGGGCAGCATGCGGAGGCCGTCCGCGCCCGGGGGGACCGACGCGATGGCCGCGTCCATGTCGGCGTGCGACCAACCAAAAAGCTTGCGCACATGCTCGGTGACGAGCGTGAGATTCATTGTGCAGAGCAGGGGCAGCCAGTGGTCGGTGCTGTCGCAGAATCCGGCAATCTCGCCCATGGGGTCGGCCACGGGGGTTTCTGAAAACGCGAAGAGTGTCCCGGACGTGCCGAGGCTCGCGGTGATACATCCTTTCGCGACATTGCCGGTCCCGATGGCGGCCATCATATTGTCGCCGCCGCCCGCGCTCACAAGCACGCGCCCGGGCAGGCCCCAGCGCGAGGCGAGTTCGGATTTCAAAAATCCGCAGGCGGCGGATGACGGGCCCGGTTTCGGCAGGCGGTCGGCGAGTCCGGGGGCGGTGGCCGCGCAGGCGGGACCCGACCACGTGCGGGACTCGATGTCGAGCAGGGCGGTGCCCGACGCGTCGCCGTATTCCATGCGGGCCTCGCCGGTGAGCCAAAAATTCAGGTAGTCGTGGGGGAGGAGGAACGTGGCCGCGCGCTCGTAGTTGGCGGGCTCGTTCTTGTGCAGCCAGCGGATTTTCGGGGCGGTGTAGCCGGCCCGCATCGTGTTCCCGGTGAGCGAGATGACCTCCGCGTCGCCGCCGAGAGCGGCGGTGATTTCCGCGCATTCGGCCGTGGTCGAGGTATCGCACCAGAGCTTGGCCGGACGGATCACATTCCCGTCGCGGTCAACGGGCACGAGGCCGTGTTGCTGGCCGCTTACGCCGATTCCGGCGATTTCCGCCGCGCGGGAACCCAGCTTGGTGGCGACGGCGCGGATGCCCTTTTCGGCGGCGGCGGTCCACCACGCGGGGTCCTGTTCCATCGCGCCGGGAGGCAGGCCCTCGATGAAGCCGTAGGAATCGCCCTCGGAGGCGAGGATCTCGCCGGTTTCCCAGTCGAGGGCCGCGACTTTCGTGCTCTGGGTGCCACAATCAATGCCAAGGAAAATCATAATCGAAGGGAGCTAACGGTCGCATTCGCCCATCACAAAGTCGAGCGAGCCGAGGATCGAGACGACGTCGCTGACCATGCAGCCGGGCAGGAGTTTGGGGAGGATGCTGAGGTTGCAGAAACTGGGGGCGCGGATCTTGAGGCGGTAGGGGACTCCGCCGCCTTTGCTGCGGATGTAAAAGCCGAGTTCGCCTTTCGGGTTTTCGGCTCCGAAGTAAACCTCGCCCGGAGGCGCGTCAACGCCCTCGGTGACGAGGATGAAGTGGTGGATGAGTTCCTCCATCTTGGTGAGGACGTCCACTTTCGGAGGCAGGGTCTGCTTCGGGTCGCAGTAGTTGATCGGTCCGTCGGGCATCTTGTCGATGACCTGTTCGAGGATGCGCACGCTTTGGCGGATCTCCTCCATGCGGACAAGGTAGCGGTCGTAGGAATCACCGATTGTGCCGACCGGGATTTCAAAATCGTAGTTTTGGTAATCGAGGTAGGGTTGCTTGCGGCGGAGGTCGTGGTCGATGCCCGACCCGCGGAGGTTGGGGCCGGAGAGGGCGTAGGCGATGGCGTCTTCCTTCGAGATGACGCCCACATCTTTCGTGCGGTCCACGAAAATGCGGTTGCGGGTGATGAGGCGGTCCACTTCTTCGAAGGCGGGCTTGAATTGACGCAGAAACTCGCGGACGGCGTCGAGGTAGCCGGCGGGGAGGTCGTGGGTTTGTCCGCCGATGCGGGTATAGCTTGTGGTGAAGCGCGCGCCGGTGAGTTTCTCGATGAGATTATAAATTTTTTCACGCTCGGTGAACGTGTAAAGGAAGACGGTCGTGGCTCCGATGTCCATGGCCATGCACCCGGCTCCGAGGAGGTGCGCCGAGATGCGGGCGAGCTCGCAACAGAGCACACGGATCGCCTTGCCGCGCGGCGGCAATTCCCAGCCCATCAATTTTTCCACAGCGAGGGCGTAGGCGACGTTGTTGGCAAGGGGGGCGAGGTAATCCAACCGGTCGGTATAGGGCACGAACTGGTTGAACTGCATGTTCTCGGCAATCTTCTCGTCGCCGCGATGAAGGTAGCCGACATCCGGGGTGGCCTTGGTGATCACCTCGCCGTCCAGCTCGAGGATGATGCGGAGCACGCCGTGCGTGGACGGATGCGAGGGCCCCATGTTGATGGTGAGGTGCTCGCCGACGAGTTCGTCGGCAAGCTGGGTGTCGCGCGCGCCGGCCAGACTCCGGGCCAGCGTATCGGGTTGTTCGAGTGTCGTCGCCATGTTGGGTTGTATTACGTCCTCCGAAAGGGGCCGGAAACCGAATCTGGCTGTTCGGGGGAAAAATTGCAAGCCACCGTGCGGGGATCAGCCCTGGAACTGCAGTTCGTAGAGGCGGCGGTAGATGGGGGAACGGGCGAGGAGGTCGGCGTGGGGGCCGGCGTCGCGGAGGCGGCCGTCTTCGAGGACGAGGATCCGGTCGGATTTGAGCACGGTGGAGAGCCGGTGGGCGATGGCGATGACGGTCTTGCCGGCGGAGAGGGTTTCGAGGGCGTCCTGGATATGGCGCTCGGATTCCGAATCGAGGGACGAAGTGGCCTCGTCGAGGAGGAGGATGGGGGCGTTTTTGAGAAGGGCCCGGGCGATGGAAATGCGCTGTTGCTGTCCGCCGGAGAGCATGCAGCCCTTGTCGCCGACGACGGTGGCGTAGCCGGAATGCTGGGCGAGGATGAACTCGTGGGCGTGGGCGAGGCGGGCGGCGCGCTCGATTTCCGAATCGGTGGCGCCGGGTTTGCCGTAGGCGATATTGTTGCGGATCGAGTCGTGGAAGAGGAAGGTTTCCTGGGTGACGATGCCGATGTGGTCGCGGAGGTTGTCCTGCGGAAGCTCGCGGATGTCGCGGCCGTCGAGGAGGATGCGGCCGGACTGCGGGTCGTAGAAGCGCATGATGAGGGAGAGCAGGGTGCTCTTGCCCGCGCCGCTGGAGCCGACGAGCGCGTAGCTTTTGCCCGGCTCGAAGCGGAACGAGAAGTGGTCGAGGGCGGCGATGCCGGGCCGGTAGGAAAACAAGACATCCTCGAAGACGATCTCCCCCCGGCAGGAGGCGAGCGGCCTGGCGTCCGGGCAGTCGGAGACCTCCGGCTTCCGCGCCATAAGCTGGAAGACGCCGACGATCACATTGTGGCTACGGAGCAGGGTGAGGTGAAGGCGGCTGAGGGTTTTGAACGGCTGGTAGAGAAGAAAGATGCCCACGCAGAGGGAGAGAAAAGTGCTCCCGCTCATCCCCACCGAATACACATAAAAAAGCCCGATCGCGATGCCCGCCGCGGCGAGGCTCTCGACGATCGGCGCGGTGGATTCGATGAGCGTGCGCATGCGCATCGTGTGACGGAATTGCACCGCAGCCGAGGCGGCGAAGCGGTCGAGTTCATAGCGCGAACGCGAAAAGGCTTTGATGACTTTGATCCCCGCCAGCATCTCGTGCAGGATCACCATCATATCGCGGCCCTCGGCATCCTCGCCCCGCGCAAGCCCGCGCAATTTCTTCGACAGGACCATCACCGGCCCGATGCAGAACGGCAGCAACAACAGCGCCCCCAGCGTGAATTTCCAGTCGATCTGGAAAAGCACGAACAGGCCGGAAATCATCGTGGCGGGCTGGGAAATGAGCTGCGTGTTCAGCATCGAGAGCACGCTCTGGACCTCGCGGGTCTCGTTTGCGACCCGCTGGAAAATATTGCCCGCCCGCGCCTCGTTGAAGAATGCGAGCGGCTGGGCCATGATGGATTCCATGAGCCGGCCGCGCACATCGATGAGCACGCGCTGGCTGGTCCATTCGCTCAGGTAGGCGTTCCCGAAGTCGAGGATGCTGCGCAGGAGCATCACACCCGGAACAAGCAGGCAGGCTACCCCCACCACGAGATTTTTCGGGACGCTGTCGAGGTGGAGGACGCCGACCGCGAACGCCTTGAGCGGGACGCCGAGCGGTCCGAGGCTTTCGACCCCGCGGGTGAGGTCCGCCGTGCCGCCGTCCGAGAAAACCGCCTGCCCCACGAAGCTGATGACGAGCGGGATGGCACCACTCACCGCGCCGAATCCCGCTCCGCAGAGGGTTCCCGTGAGAAACCTCCACCGGTAGGGTTTCACATACGAGAGCAACTCGAGGAAGGGGGCGATGAACGCCCGCGCCTCGCGGAGAGATGGCAGTTGGATTCTCCGCATCGCCGGGGCCTATCGCATTTTGGGTGTCGGGCCCGGCGTCGAGGGGTTCATATTTTCGTAGAGGGATCCCAGGAGGGTGCGCGAGCGGGCCGGGATCTGGCCGGAGGCCATGCGCGAGAGCACCTTTCCCGCGCCGCGCTTGTCGCCCGACGCGCACAGGAGGGCGCATTCCTCGAGACCGAGGCGGAATTTTTCGGGTGTGCGGGTTTCGATGGCGATGGCGGCGCGGACACTGCGGAGGGCTCCGTCCTGGTCGCCGGCGTCGAGTTGTGCGGCGGCGAGGGCTTCGAGGAACATGCTGTTGTCGGAGGCGTCGGCGGCGGCGCGGAGTTGTTTGGCGGCGGCGACAACGTCGCCGTTGGCGGCGAGGACAATCTTGCGGTATTGTTCCCATGACGAGAGCTTGGCCGGGCCCGCGGGGGCGGGGCCCTGAAACCAGACCGCGTAGGGTTTGTAAAGCGGGTCGCCGACCGCGACATTCATCCACGAGACGACCTGCATGGCCATCGAGGCGCTCTCGGCGAAGGTGAATCCCTCCATGAGCCGGTCCTGCAAAATCGAGAGATCATGCGTGAGCGCGAGATACGGTTCATAGACATTGCCGACCGTGGCGGCGGCCCCGCGGGCGAGCAGCGGCCCGCACCAATTCGCCGTCGCGCTGCGCAGGGTCGCCGCGCTGAACGAGTGGATGTGCACCGCGATGGCGCCGGTCCGGAATTTCATGAGGGGGTCCGCGAAGGGCCCGTTCACGGCGTCGGCATACCACCCGTAATACACCGCCGCGTCGGTGACCGGAAAGCCGTCGGGCAGGGTTTGCTCGGAGGAATCCATGAGCGAGGGGATGCCTTTGAGCCGCATTTCGGAAAGCAACGCGCGGAGCCAGTCGTCGCCCTCGGCGTAGGCTCCGCTTTTGATGCCGCGCGAGTCGATATACCCCCACCCCCAGAGCCCGTCGCGCTCGGCCGAGATGGCGTCGTCGATCATCCCGCGGACCGTGATCGGGTCTGGACCGTCGAGGCGCGCGACCATGAGGAGTCCCGGCTCGGTGGAAAGGTCGAGCACCGGCGTGAAGCGGCGGAAATACGGGTTCGGCAAAACCCCCGCCGGGCTGGCCCCGACGGCGGCGAGCGCCGCGAGTTCGCTGTCCACCGAGGCCTCGTTGCGCGAGCCGATCGGATCCGGTTGGGCGCGGTTGGGCGCGATATTGGGGTCCGGGCGGATCTTGAGGGGGACGCCGCGGATGATGGCGGCAAAGCGTCCGGCGGCCGCGATGACGCGCCCGCTGGCGGGGTCGGCCGTCCAGAGTCCCTTGGCGAGGAGATGGGCGCGGACCGGACCGGCGATGGTGGCAAGGTATTCGTCGCGGCCGATTTCCTCGGTGGAGGCGCACGCGAGGCCGATGAGGTTGTCGGCGGGAATCTCCCGCCGGCCGGCATAATACTTCGCCAGCGCCGTCGAGTCGGGGTCGGCCGCGTTGAAGAGCACGACGGTCGCGGCCGCCTCGCGGGTCGGCTCGGCCACGCCCGCGACGGGTGCGAGCAAAGCGATCACCGCGACTCCCGCGAAAAGGCGGCGGCGGAGCGGGATGCGGGGTGCGGTGCGGCTCATGGTTTTTCTGCGGTCGGCGGGTTCATTGCAAAGGAGGCTGGCCTGACGGAATCGATACGGTCAAAGATTTTCCCGGATCCGGCACGGCACGGCGCGCCGGTGGAGCAAACGAATCCATCGGAGGCCTGCAACCCGGGGTCAGGCCGCACCGGCCGGGCAGAGGATGCCATTCATGCCGGCGAACGAGCCGTCCGGTCCGTAGCTCAGCGAGAATGCGGCGCGGACCGGCAGTGCGCCGCCGGGGGTCGAGAGGCGGAAGTCCGCCGAGAAATCTTTGGCGCGGGCATTCCATGCCTTTTGCAGGGCCAGGCTCAAATCGGGCGCGTCGGTGCTTTCGACAATCTCGTAGAGGTATTTCCCGGCGGGGGCGGAGACCGGCGAGCCGGTGAGGCGTTCCCATGCGGGGTTCGTGCAAAGAATGACCCCGCCGGCGTTGACCTGGAGGACAATGTCCGAGCTGTGGCGCGAGAAAAATGTGAGGCAGGATTCCTCGGATTCGAGAGCGGTCCGGAGGTAGCCGATTTGCTGGCTGCTTTCCTTTTCGAGGCGTGCGAGGCGGAGGTGGGTGGCGACGCGGGCGCGCATTTCCATCGCCTTGAACGGCTTGGTGAGGTAATCGATGCCGCCGGCGTCGAATCCCTCGCAAACGTCCTGCTGGCTGTCGAGGCTGGTGAGAAAAACCACCGGGATCCCGGAGAGGTCGGGGTCGGCCTTGAGGAGGCGGCAGATCGCGAAGCCGTCCGCACCCGGCATCACCACATCCAGGAGAATGAGATCGGGCATGTGCTCGCGCGCCACTTCGAGCGTGCGCCCCCCGTCGAGCAGGCTGATCACCCGGCAGGTCTGCTGCAACACATCCTCGACAATCCACAGGTTGTCCTGCACATCGTCCACCACCAAGACCTTGGATTCCTCGAGGTTGTCCATGTTGCTTTCCTATCGGAAAAGCCGGCCCGGCGCAAATCCATTCGCGAAAACGCCGCCCTTGGGCGAAATCGGGCCAAATCGGGCGCTTGACACCCGCCGGGAGGCTGCTTGGTTGGTGGGCCATGAGATTCCCGTTGCCGCTCACATTGAGGATTGCCCGAGACATTGTGGGAAAGAAACTGGGGGGCGTTGAAAAATTTGCGACCGTCCTCCAGCTCGAGCCGTTGCACACCTGCAACCTCACCTGCACGGGATGCGGACGGATCCGCGAGTATTCGACCTCGCTCAAAGATGTGCTGCCGCTCGGGGACTGCCTGGCCGCCGCCGTGGAATGTGACGCGCCCATGGTCTCGATCTGCGGGGGCGAGCCGCTCATTTATCCCGATATCGAGAAGCTTGTCGCGGGCCTCCTCGCGCAAAAGCGGGTGGTCTATGTGTGCACGAACGGTGTCTTCATGCGCAAAAAAATGCGGGAATACCTCGCCGCGTCCCATGCGGCGGGCGGTGCGGACCGCGAGCGCGCCGACCATCTGCTCCAGGTTCTAGTTTCGGAGGAACTCGTTTCGGCCGAGCAGGCCTCGCAAATCCGCTCGGCGGCGCCGGATCCCTCCAAACCCGTCATCGCTCCGCACAGCTTCCTGTATTGGAATGTCCACCTCGACGGCCTCGAGCGCACGCACGACCTCATCGTCGAGCGCGAGGGCGTCTTCAAGGAGTGCATCGCGGCGATCCGCATGGCCAAGATCCTCGGCTATCGCGTCGCCACCAATACCACGGTGTACAAAGAGACCGACATGGATGAGATCGAGCGCATGTTCGATTTCCTTTCGTGGATCGGTGTGGACGGACACACGATCTCGCCGGGTTACGACTACGATGCCGCCAAGGAGGACATGCGCAAACGCCTCAACCTCCAGCCGGAAAATTTCTTCCTCACCCGCCAGGCCACGAAGGAAAAATTCCGCCGCATCCGCGAATGGGGCCGCAAATACACGTTGTTCGGGACTCCGATCTACCTCGACTTCCTCGCGGGGAAGCGCGAGCTGACCTGCGCGGCCTGGGCGATCCCCACGCGCAATATCCGCGGGTGGAAGGGCCCGTGCTACCTCATGACCGACGCCCACCACGCCAGCTACAAGGCGCTCCTTGCGGACACCGACTGGAACAAATACGGCGTGGTGGACGGTGTGGCGCGCGACAAACGCTGCGAAAATTGCATGGTCCACTGCGGCTACGAACCCGCCGCCACACTCGGCCTCTGCTCGAAGCCCGGCGACACATGGGCCAATATCGCCTTCAATTTCGGCCCCAAACCCAAACCCCGCCCGGAAGGCGCCGCCGTCGATGCCTTCAATGGAGTCTCCGCGGGCAAAGGCCACAAAACCGGCCGCCCGGACCGCAAGGCGGAACCTTCAACGTTGAACATTCACGAACGTTGAACATTCGATGTTGAACGTTCAACGCCCGGTCAAGCCTTTGTGATCGCCTTGGCTTTCAGGACGCCTCGTTCGTCCACCTCGACGAGGAAGACAAATTTCTGCCCTTTCTGGATGTTGATCTGGCTGAAGTCCGTCGGCACGAGCACGGGAAGCGTCTCGCCCTCGACACTCACGGCGATCAGGCGGCCGGATGTGGGCGACCATGCGAGCGAGTTGGCGACCTCGGCTTCCAGCCGGTAGGTATTGCCGCGCAGACTCTTGGAATTCTCGAGGTAGGACGGCACATCGAGCGGCGGATGGGTCCGGTAAGGGACCGCGTCCGAGCGGAAGAAAATCGTGCCGGCGAGAAACGCGGCCCCCACGATGAGAGCCGCCGCGCCGGCGGCGAGCATCACGGGAGGTTTGCGCGTCCTGCGGGCCATTTCGGGTGCCTCAGAGCTTGATGACCAATTCGGCGATCTCGACCGCGTTGAGCGCGGCTCCCCGCAGGAGCTGGTCGCCGCAGACCCAGAACGAGAGGCCGTTTTCGAATGCGCAGTCTTTCCGCAGGCGGCCGACCACGCAGTTGTCCTTTCCTGCGCAATCCACCGGCATCGGGTAGTGGTTCGCATCGGGATCGTCGAAGAGTTCGACCCCCGGGAATTCCCGGATGGCCGCGCGGGCGGCGTCCAGATCGACCGGGCGCTCGAATTCGGCGCTCACGGCGACCGAATGGGCGCGGAAGACCGGCACGCGCACGCAGGTCACCGAGGCGTGGAAACCCGGCAGGCCGAGGATCTTGGCCCCCTCGTTCTGCATTTTCATTTCCTCTTTCGTGTAGCCGTTGCCGGTGAACGCGTCGATGTGCGGGATCACATTGAAAGCGATCTGATGCGGGAACACCTCGGGTTCGACTTTGTGTCCGCCCGAGACCCGCTTGGTTTGCTCGCGAAGCTCGGCGATGGCTCGCGCCCCGGCTCCCGAAACCGCCTGATAGCTCGACGCGAAGATGCGCTTCACACCGAAGGCGCGGTGCAGTGGCGCGAGCGCCATGAGGGTGATCGCGGTCGTGCAGTTCGGGTTCGCGATGATCCGGCGGTGGGTCGAGACCGCAGCTCCGTTGACCTGCGGCACGATGAGCGGCACCCCGTCGTGCATCCGGAAGGCCGACGAATTATCGACGACGGTCGCCCCGCAATCGACCGCGATCGGAACAAATTCTTTCGAGATCGATCCGCCCGCGCTGAAAAATGCGATATCGACGCCCTCGAACGAGTTCACGCGAAGCGCCTCGACCGCGTGTTCTTTTCCGCGGAATTCCAACGGCTTCCCGGCCGAGCGGGACGAGGCGAGCAACTTGATATTCGCCACCGGAAACGAACGGCGCTCCATCACGCGGAGCATTTCTTCACCGACCGCGCCGGTCACGCCGACAACGGCCACATTGTATGCGGGCTTCTTCATCTCGGTCCCATCATGCCCGCCCGCACGCCCTTTGTCCACCGCCCAGTGATTTTAGCGCTTACCCGCCGTCGCAGGGGGCCGGACGGCCCGCGCGGCCGATCACGAGGCAGATTTCGCCCTTCGGGGGGTGGGCGGTGTAGTGTGCGAGGAGGTCCTCGGCGGGGCCTCGCCGGAATTCCTCGAATTTTTTGGTGAGTTCGCGGGCGACACAGGCGGGATGGCCGGGCGCGAGGGCGGCGAGGGTGGCGAGGGATTTCACCAGCCGGTGGGGGGATTCGTAAAAAATGGTGGTCGCGCCGGAGGCGATCACGGCGGCCAGCGCCTTTTCGCGTTTTCCCGGCTTCACCGGCAGGAAGCCCGCGAAGCGGAACGAGGAGAGGTCCATCCCGGAACCGACCGCCGCGACGACGGCCGCGCAGGGGCCCGGCAGGACCTCGATGGGAAGAGCCGCCTCGATGACAGCCTGGATGAGGCGGGCTCCGGGGTCGGAGATCCCGGGCATTCCGGCGTCGCTTGTGAGGGCGACGTGTTCGCCGGCGCGGAGACGGGCAAGGATTTCCGGACACCGGGAGGCCTCGTTGTGCTCGTGGAGGCTGAGCATCGGGCGTTTGAAGCCGAGGTGCGCGAGGAGCAGGCCGGTGTGCCGGGTATCCTCGGCGGCCACGAGGTCGCACGAACGCAGGGTCTTGACCGCCCGGAGCGTGATGTCCCCGAGATTGCCGATTGGCGTGGGGACAACGCTCAGCACGGGACGGCGGCCGGCGTTACCAACCCTCCGAGATTTGCTGGGACAACTGCACCGCCACGTCGCGCGCGGCGACCGGGATCGCCTGCCGCTCGATGGTCTGGAGGTCTTCGCCCGAGAAGAACGTCGTCTTTCCGCGCACCCGGCCTTCCATGAGGCGCGCGCCGGTGATGCGGTCGGACACGACGTAGTTCACGTCGAGTTCGAGCCGGAACTCGGCGGTGGCGAGCACGTTGTTCTGGACCGAGCGGGCCGAGCGGCGTTCGATCTTGGTGAGGGTGCATTCCAGGATGGCATCGGCCTTGTCGTCGCTGAGGATCGTGTAGGTGCCGTCCTCTTGAAGGGCCTTGATGAGCGTGTCGGCCATGAGGGTTTCGACCCGCGGCTCGTAGGTATTGTTCTTGAAATTCTGCACCGCCAGCGTGCGCACGGTGCGCATGGGCGTGGGCCGGATTTCTCCGAGCTTGTAGCCGCACCCGGCGAGTCCGATCACAACAGCCAATAACAGGACGGCTTTTTTCATTGGGTGGGAAGGGCGGGTTCGACCGAGGGCAGCGGCTGCATGTCGCGCACCCCGGTGCGCAGGCGCGGCGGACGCGCCACCGGCAATTCGTCGGGCACAAGGTCGCGCTTCGGCGGGCCCGCGAAATCCGCAAGCGCGGATGTCTCCACCTGGGCCTGCAGCCTGCGGCGGATGGCGGCCTTTTCGCCGGTCTCGGCGCGCTCGGAGCCGACCCGGAGGGCGTCGTCGCCGAGGTCGTTGCGGATGACCTGGACGCGCTCGCGGGCTTCGTCGGCATCGGCCGATTTGGGCTGGCGGCGGATCACGTCGTTGTAATAGATCGCGGCCGCGCGGTAATTTTTCGACCAATCGTAGTAGCGTGCGATTTCCATGAGGTCGGCGGCCTCGGCGTCGCCGATCCGCTTGAGGTTGTCACGGGCCTGGGCGGTTTTTTCGCTGTTCGGGAATTGGAGGAGAAAATCTTCGAAAGTTTCCTTGGCCGAGACGAGCGCCGAGAGATCCTCGGATTTGCTGGTGAGGCCGATGCGCATGTAAATGTAGGCGACCTGGTAGAGCGCGTCGTCGGCGACCGAGCTGTTGGGATACTTGTCGAGGACGGTCTGATAGGCCCTCTGGGCCTCGGCGGTTTTGCCCTGCCGCTCGAAGGCGAGGCCGAGATTGAACTGGGTGATGGCGGCGTGTTTGGTGTAGGGGGCGTTTTTGAGGATCTCCTCATACATTGTCTGCGCACGCTCGGCCCCGGGAAGGAGATCGATGCCGAGAATGCGCAACTTCTTTGCGTCAAGGTATTTGTTTGCGATCAAAATCTGCTGCGCGACCGCCTGGTCGAACTCCGGCGTGTCGGGGTAGCGTGTGACGAGCGTCTGGTAGGCGTCGAAGGCTTTGGAAAGGTTCCCCTTCGCCTCGAGCAACTCGGCGATCCGGTATTGGGCCCGGGCGGCGTAAGCGGAGGCGGGGTAGGATTTGAGGAACCTGCGGAAGGCGGCGATGGCCTGGTCGCCGGCTCCGGCCTGATAGTAGCTCTCGGCAAGCTCGAAATCCGATTTGTCGTCGCCGTTCTGGTAGGTCTGCAACTCGCGCGGGCGGTCGCTCCGGTCGCCGACCCAGCTCGGGTTCTGCGCGGCGGAAATCCCGGCCGTGAGAGCGAGCGCGCACAAAACGAGAATAGCCGGATTTGCCATGAGAACCGGGGAGGCTAAGGAACCGGATGCAACGGCGTCAAGACGGGAAAGCGTTCGGAGATAGAACGTCACGGGCGGCGGAGGTTGGTTTGCGGGACGAACGAATTCGCCACAACGTCGAAAACCCGCTGGCCGGGGAGGACCTTGTTTGTGAAATAGTCGAGGTTGCCGTCGCGCCCGATGATCGCGATGGCAAAGCGCTCGCCGGCTCCGTATTCGTAAGCGACCTTCGGGCCGTCGGCGGCGATCGCAAATGGGATATTCGACGGGATCCGGCCCGACGTGCCTGAGAAAGCCGCCACGAAGGCGACCTTGTTGGCGCCAAGCCGCTCGGCCACCCAGCGCAGGCGGCCCAGTTGGCGACGGAACGCCCAGTCGCGCGGCGAAGGCGCGATGAGCACCACCACGGGCTGCCCGCGAAGCTGGGTCAGCGACTGCGCTTTGCCGCCGGCATCCACCCACTTCAAGTCGGGAGCGGGACGCGCCACCTCGGCCCGCGCGGACGGAACGGCCAAACCGGCCAGGCAGATGGAAAAAACAAGGACGGCCAGGGATCGCATCGGAGATCGCATCAGATTTTCATGAGTTCCGATTCCTTCGATTCGACGTGCTTCTCGATCGTCGCGACGAATTTGTCGGTGAGTTTTTGGATTTCGGCTTCCGCCGAGCGGAGGTCGTCCTCGGTGAGTTCGCCGGCTTTCTGGAGGGCCTTCGCGGCATCCATGGCCTCGCGGCGGCACGAGCGCACGCGCACGCGGGTGTCCTCGGAGATGGTGCGGACGGTTTTGGCGAGGTCCTTGCGGCGTTCCTCGGAAAGTTCCGGGATCGGGATGCGGATGATTTTTCCGTCCACGGCCGGGTTGATGCCGAGTTTCGACTCGTTGATGGCGCGTTCGATATTGCGGGTGGTGGAGGCGTCGAAGGGCTGGATGACGAGCAGGCGCGGCTCGGGGGCCGAGATGAGCGCGAGTTGCTTGAGCTTCATGGACGAGTCGTAGGCCTCGACATCGATATTCTCCACGAGGGCCGGGGAGGCTTTTCCGGTGCGGATCGCGGCGAATTCGTGAAGCATGAATTCGATGGCTTTCTCCATGCCTTCCTCGGCTTCAAAAAGGGCTTCGTCCAGACTCATACGGCAACTTGTTTAGCTGAGATCGGCGCGAGGCCAATCCGAAAATTCAGGCGGTTTCCGAAACGAGGGTGCCGACCGCCTCGCCCGAGATGGCGCGGCGGATGTTGCCCGGCTTGTTCATGTCGAAAACCACGATGGGCATGCGGTTGTCCATGCACAGGCTGAAGGCGGTCGAGTCCATGACCTTGAGCCTGCGGGCGAGGGCGTCGGAATACGAGATGCGCTCGAAGCGCTTGGCGTCGGGATTGGTCATCGGGTCCGCGTCGTAGATGCCATCGACCTTCGTGGCCTTGAGGATGACATCGGCCCCGATTTCGTTGGCGCGGAGGGCCGCCGTGGTGTCGGTGGAAAAAAACGGGTTCCCGGTGCCCGCGACAAAAATGACCGTGCGGCCGAGTTCGAGGTGCCGGATGGCGCGGCGGACGATGAACGGCTCGGCGACGTTGTTCATTTCAATGGCGGTCTGCACGCGGACGCTGAGGCCCTCGCTCTCGAGGGCGCTCATGAGGGCGAGGCCGTTGATGACGGTGGCGAGCATGCCCATGTAGTCGGCGGTGGCGCGGTTCATGCCGCGGTGCGAGGCCGAGAGGCCGCGCCAGATATTTCCGCCGCCGATGACGATCGCGATCTGCACGCCGAGGTCGCGCACGTCGGAGATCTGCCTGGCCATCGACTGGACGATCTGCGGCGAAATCGTGTCGCCGGAGGTTTTTTCGCGGAGCACCTCCCCGCTGAGTTTCAAAACAACGCGCTTGTAGCCGGAAGGATTCATCGTGGGTTTCCAATAAACCCCCGCCCGGCGGCTTTGGGAAGCAGGAATAATTTCTCTCGAAGGTCGCCGGGGCACAGGCTGCCGCCGTGAACAACTCCGCTGGCGTGGGAGACGCGTCGAGGGGGGTTCCACGCCCCGGCAACTCTCTTCCACGATTTTTAAATTGTGGGACGGACCCGAATGGCTCTTAAGCGCGGTTTGGGATGTGGAAGCGGCATCTTGCCGCTTGGATTTCCCTGAAAAAAGCGGCGGGACGCCGCTTCTACGTTCGCGTAAGTGCCATTCGGGACGGACCCTTCGGCTGTTTCATAACTCCGCAACGATACTCTGCCCGGCGCTCGCGGTGTAGTGGACATCCAAGGCCGGGTGAAGGGCGAGGATGGCGGCGATGCGGCGGACGGTTTGGGTGAAGGCGAGGGCTTCGTCGCCGGTGAGGGGGCGGCCGAGCACGGCGGACTCCCGGTAGCTCAGCCACTTTTTGAGGACTTGGTAGCCGCCGAGGGTGTAGCGCCAGACGGGTTCGGGGACGTCTTTCCATCGCGTGGTCGCGTTCAGGTGGATGTCGAGGAAACTCCCGCCGCGCGTGCCGGGGCGGACATCGCCCGGGCCGGGCATGACAATGTCGCCGTTCTTCGCCTTCTGGATGTAGCCCCAGCGGGCGGAGACCGCGAGGTCGGGCGTCTTGGCTCCCGGCGCGATGGCGAGTTCGCCGAGGCCGCGGAGGTCTTCGCGCACTTTCAGGTCGGTGATGCCGGGGACGGGCGTCTCGGGGTCGAGGAGGGCGGCGAGTTGACGGCCAAGGGCGGCTCCGGCGCGGAGCGTGCCGACATCCGCCGGAAGCGGAATGCGCGGCCAATCCTGCCGCAAGGCCCCGGCGTTCTCGGTGCGGTAGAGCGGCGCGTGCAGAATCGCGACGATATGAAAAAACAGGTCTTCCGGCGCGGCTTTCAGGCTGGCGAGGTAGGATTTCGCAAAGTCCGTGAGATTCGGTTGCGGGCCGCTCGCACCGGGTGTGAAGAGGTCGGGGTGGGAGGCAGCTGTTGTCGCTTCGGCGGGCGTCGGATCCACGAATAGAGATGCAGCCGCGTGAAATCTTCTAGCCCGTCTTCTACACTTTCGAAGCATTGAAAAACAGCTGATCAAGTATTGATGCGGCTTCGCGGGCGGATGGCGGCGTAAAATACTGAAATGTAGTGCAACTTTATCAGTTGGAACTGCTTTTCTGCTTGTTCTGGCAATGAATCTGAATCATTCGGCGTGGAGTCTATCAATTCGTCATGTTCTTCCGCGTCAAACCGGCCAAAGGGTATCGCTACCTGCAAATTGC
>Ga0114939_10001491_pt1 | contig 18338 bp, 20 predicted proteins | sample AshMeaCrysSpring_FD_87196 | JGI IMG/M metagenome (GOLD analysis project Ga0114939, IMG submission 87196) | Groundwater microbial communities from Big Spring, Nevada to study Microbial Dark Matter (Phase II) - Ash Meadows Crystal Spring | ecosystem: Environmental > Aquatic > Deep subsurface >...
AAACTGGATGATAGAAATGCTCAATAAAGCAAAAATAGATCAGCCAGCCCTCACTACAAATATTGACCAGTTGTTAGCAATTATTAATAAATGACGTATGAAATAAGTTTGGTTGCAGTAAAGGCTTGCATTTTAGCAAGCCTTTACCCTTTTTGCTTATTGATACGGAATAAAAAAATCAAGATTGCTATTACCATTTGTTTTTTATTAGCAGCACTTCTCCTTAAAAGCCGTACTCTTTTTTGTATTGTGCTTTTATTTTTTCTAATTTCAGAACCACTGGTTACTAAAAAGCTGAATAAAAGATCTACCTTCTTTTTGGGGGTACTTGTAATCTTTTTTGCTGCCTATATAAATACAAACTCTGTAATTGGTAGGATATTTATTTGGAAAAATATTTTCAGCAATGTCCACGAAGTTCCTCTACTTGGATTTGGAAATGAAACATTTAAATTTAAGTATGCTGAATGGCAGGCAGAGTACTTTGCCCAAAATGTATCATGGAGCAAGAACCATTTTGTTGCAGATGCTCCCTCATTCGCCTTTAATGAACCTTTGCATTTTTATGTTGAATATGGTATAGCTGCAATAATCATATTCTCATTACTTATCTATTTCAATATTCACATTATAATGCGTAAAAGCATTCCCATCATTCAAGCACTATCGCTTTCAAACCTTTGCATTTTTGCTTTCGCTTTGGTTTCTTACCCTCTGCACAGCATATGGATTTTGTTTATTCTTCTAAGCCATCACATTATGATAATTTCTATATGGCGTAAAAGAACTGTTTATGGCTGTGTGTTTATCATAATATTGTTTTCTTTTATTCTAATTGAGTCCCGTAAATATACTCAGGCTAAAGAGACATGGTTATATGCGAAGTCTTTACCTGTAAATGCGAATCAAGAGAAAAAACAATTATTTGATTCGGCATATACCACCCTATATAACAATCAGTATTTCCTTTATGACTACTGTACCTTTCTTTTAAACGAACAGAAGCCAGATAAGGTCTTGTCCATTGGAAATGGCAAGAGGATTTATTTCAATCAATATGAGTACAGTTTGTTAATGGGAAGTGCATATTTGCTTAAAAATAAAATGGATAGCGCCAAAGTCTATTTTATTAACGGGCACTATATTATTCCAAATAGGCTCATTCCATTGCATCATCTGTTAAATATAGCAAAAGCCTCCTATGACACACTTCAAATAAGGAATTACGCAGAAGTAATTATTGCTACACCAATTAAAGTGATGTCACCAGTAGCAACAACAATTAAAAGGGAAGCACAGTTAATACTGAATGAGAATAGCAGGTAAATCAATAAGGGTATGCTTACAACATTGCATTGGCGCATATGGCGGGGCGTCGGAAGTGGAATCGGCTATAAATCCCTAATCAGCTTTTGTTCCAGGTGACCCAATTCTATTGAGCTATAAAACAAACAATGAGCTTTTGTAATTTTATTCAGCATCGGTTTCGGGCTGGACGTTCAATGAATGCCGCCACATCGCCAATGCTTCAACGTTGGCGGAAATAAAAACGACATCATTAACATCAGGTGAAAAATCAACAAATGAGAAAATGAAAACACTCACACTTCTATGTATCACTACATTTTCAATTTTCTGTTCTCAAACAGTGCACTCTCAAAACATCACCTAAAATAGAGTGATTATTCTCTCTGATATTGAAGCAGACCAGACGATGCTCAGTCTTTTGTTCGTTTACTCTTATACGCCAACCAAATAAACATCAAAGGAATGATTGCTACAACCTCTTGTTGGCAAAAAAGCAGGGTGGCACCTGAATCCATAAAGAAAATTGTAAAGGCTTATGGAAACGTACAAGCCAATCTGTATAAGCACGAACCGGGCTTCCCTACTGAAAACGAACTTTTACTGACAATAAAACAAGGATTGGCAAAATACGGGATGCTCGGGGTCGGTACGGCACAGGATTCAGAAGGGTCTGACTGGATAATAAAAATTCTTGAAGACAACAACCCAAGACCCCTACACATATCCGTATGGGGTGGGGCAAATACTTTGGCTCAGGCATTATTCAAATTAAAAGAAACGAAAAATGCCACGGAATTGAAACGGCTCATTGCAAAACTCAGGGTTTACACTATTTCCGACCAAGATGACAGCGGTATTTGGATGAGAAATACTTTCCCTGACTTACATTATATAGTAAGCCCAGGAGACGAATATAGCACTGCAACTTGGAGTGCTATAAACAGTCAAATAAAAGGCATCAGTAATGAAGAAATCAGTAATAAATGGTTAGCACAAAATATACAACAAGCACACGGAAACCTTGGAGCAGCTTATCCAGATGTAGCTTGGGGCATGGAAGGCGATACCCCTGCATTTTTAAATCTAATCCCTAATGGACTGAACAATCCTGAATACCCTAATTGGGGCGGTTGGGGTGGCCGTTATGAATTATACAAGCCCGATTTTGCAAAGCAAAAAAATGGAAGTTCCGGTGTTCCTTCTGAACCTGAAACAAGACCTATATGGACAAATGCAACAGACATTTACCACCATTTTATACCAAATAACTTCGGAAGAGTAATTAAATTAGATACCACTCAGTATAACGACAATAAAGCTTCGCTATGGCGTTGGCGTGAAGATTTTCAAAACGACTTTGCAGCACGCATGGATTGGTGTGTAGCGGAATATAAAAATGCAAACCACCCACCTGTGCCAGTAATCAATCAGAAAGATGAAATTACCGTGAAATCGGGTCAGGGATTTGGCATTGATGCGTCAGGTACTTATGACCCTGATGGCGACAGTTTTAGTTATTTATGGTTTGACTATCCCGAGGCAGGTACTTATAAAAAACCCATCAAAGTTTCTCCTGAAAATTACAATAACATTTGGATAACCGCACCCGATGTGGAGAAAAAAGAAACTGTACATATTATTCTAAAAATTACAGACAAAGGAACACCTCAGTTATCAAGATACAAAAGAATCATTGTAAATATATTACCGAAATAGAATCACTTCCGCATAACATCCAGCCTCTCCCCTCCCAAGCGCTTGCATCCCAAAAACCTATGCGCGTCTTACTTCACTTCTGCAATCTTGCTTTCAAGCCCCGCATTGTGCTCTGCCACTGCAACTCAACTCTTAATAGCCCCGCACATTTTTCCCTTCCATATAATTCATAAAGGCCTTGTTGCACACCCGGTTGCCGCCGGGGGTGGGATAATTGCCGGTAAAGTACCAGTCGCCGGTATTGGTGGGGCAGCTTGCATGCAGGTCTTCAATAGTTTGGTAAATTACCTGCACAGGTATGCCAAGGCCAGGCGTGGTAATCATTTCGGCTATTTTATCGCTTATTTCCTGCGGCTCAAAAGGCGCATAAACTTCGCGTACCACATTGCGGGTGTGCAATTGGCTGGTTCGCTGCAACTCCTTGCACTCGCGGTACAGGTCGGTAAGCATGGCACGCTGATCGCGTTCTTTCAGCAGCTCGATGGCGGCCTGAAAAGCTATAAAATCGCCCAGCTTGCTCATGTCTATGCCATAGCAGTCGGGGTAGCGTATTTGCGGCGCCGAGGATACCACGATGATCTTTTTTGGCTTAAGCCTGCCCAGCATACGGATGATGCTTTCGCGCAGGGTAGTGCCGCGCACAATGCTGTCGTCTATCACTACCAGGGTATCTTCATTGGAGCGTAGGGTACCGTAGGTAATATCGTACACGTGCTGCACCATATCCTGCCGGCTCACATCTTCGGTAATGAAGGTGCGCATCTTTACATCTTTGATGGCTATCTTCTCCTGCCTGATTTTGCGGTTGATCATTTCGGAGAGTTTTTCTTCATCAAAGTCGGCGCCCCAGCTCATAATACGCTGCACCTTAATATGGTTCAGGTATTCTTCCATTCCCTTTACCATGCCAAAGTAGGCCACCTCGGCCGTGTTGGGTATATAGCTGACAATGGTATTGCGCAGGTCGTAGTTGATGGCTTCCAGTACGGGTTTGCTCAGCTTGTGGCCCAGGGTAATGCGTTCGCGGTAAATCTTTTCATCGTTGCCGCGGCTGAAGTAGATGCGTTCGAAACTGCAGGCGCGCCTTTCGCGGGGTTCCAGTATTTGCTCTATGGCATAGCTGCCATCGGCCTGCACAAGGAGGGCGCAGCCGGGCATTAGCTCCAGCACTTCGTTTTCGCCCACATTAAAGGTAGTGCGGATGGCGGCGCGTTCGCTGGCAGCCACTACAAAGTCGTCGTGAATGTAGTAATACGATGGGCGGATTCCGTTGGCGTCGCGCATTACAAAGCTGGTGCCGTTGCCCAGCAGGCCGCCAAAATGATAGCCGCCATCGAACAAAGGCGTTGCTTTGCGCAGCACATTGGCCAGCGAGGGGTTGCCGGGGGTTTGCTCGTCTTCCTTTACCAGGAAATGATGTACCACTTCCATCATAGCGGCCAGGTCGCTTTGCTTCTGGAACTCGCCGGGGTTCATATTCACCAGGTCAAACAGCTCTTCGGTATTTACCAGGTTAAAGTTGCCGGCCAATGCAAGGTTGCGGCTGTGGTGATAATCGCGCTTGACGAAGGGATGACAAAAATCCACCTTGTTTTTGCCTTGTGTGCCGTAGCGCAGGTGGCCCAGCAACAATTCGCCCAAAAAAGGCAGATGACCCTTGGCTACATGCGGGTGCTGCAATATGTCGGGCTGGTATTTTTCTATTTCGCCTACGGCCTGCCCTACCTGGGCAAACAGGTCGGCAATAGGCTGATTGTTGATGCTACGGTTTCGCCACAAAAACGGGTTGCCATTGGCAGGATTGAGTTTCACTGCTGCAATACCTGCACCATCCTGCCCGCGGTTGTGCTGCTTTTCCATCAGCAGGTACAGCTTGTTGACGCCGTACATAACGGTGCCGTAATTGCTTAAATAGTGTTCTATTGGTTTACGCAGCCTGATGTAGGCTAGTCCGCATTCGTGTTTGATGGCGTCGCTCATGGTGGATTACAAAAGCTGCTCACCTGCGAGGCTGAGCACGTGATTCAACAATTGGGACGTATAGAACCTTCCCGAGGCCGCGAAAGTCTCAAAATAGGGCCGTAGTTCAAGCATCAATCCTTGCTTTTTTGCGGAAAGAAGCAGTGCCATGGTTCCAAAACAAAACCAGCCTTGCTGTTCGGCATACGTTTTTGCATGTTTATCGCGAATTAGCAAGTTGGTTATTCCGGTTTCGAGGGCAAGTACAAGGCAGGCTCTTTCGCCCAAACCCGGGTGTGGTGCGGTTCTCTCTGATTGTAATGCATTCTTGAGAATCAAAACCCTTGGCTTTAGCGCCTCAATCAAGTCTTTTGCATTTGAAATGTGCCTTGTCAAATGAAATTGTAGCTCCTCGAACACCTGAACCGGAAGGCAAAAATGTGAATATAATTCCTCAAGCACTTCGAGTCTTCCGATTACGGCTAAAGATATGATAGGACTGCTGTCGATGATCGGGGGCTTCACTATTGTTTATCCAGTTTTCGGATTGTTTCAACATCTCTCATCACATCCTCAATTGTAAGCAGCGAAATGGGAACGTGATGGTCGGACAAGTAATCTTCGAATGCGCCCTTATGCATTTCAGCAATTTCAGCAGCATTTCCAATAGATACCTTTCCTTCCAGGTTTAGCGATATAGCTCCCCATATCCGCAGCCTCCTACCAAGAGGCATATCATTTCCCGCAAATTGATCTAATTCTTCGGCTTTGGAGGGTGCTATGTCTATAACATTCATACCACAAATTTAGCCCCCTTTCCAAACCCGTCAAGGGTTAATTCATCACCTGTACCAACTCGGGCTGCAGGCTTTCGGCCAACCACAAATACTCGTTGAGGAAGGTATCTACCTGCTTTTGGAAAGCAGGATCTATGAGGTTTCCGTCAGCGTCAAACTTCTTGTCCATAAACGGTACTACCAGCATGTAGGGGCTAAGTATGCCAAACAAAGCGCCTACCAGCAGTTGCATTTGCTGAGTGGCACGCATGCCGCCCATAGAACCCGTGCTGCCGGTAACAATGCCAAAAGGCTTGCGAGCCTGCTTGGGAAAATGATCGAGCAGGTTTTTCATAGCCGGTGTGTAACTACCATTGTATTCGGGACTTACTAATATGAAAGCATCGGCGGCAAATATGCGTTCAGCCAATGGCTTAAAGGCATCAGGGGTATTTTGTACCGACGAAAAAACGGAGTTGAGCAGAGGTAAGTCGTATTCCCGCACATCGAGCACACCTACTTCGTGGTGGGTACGGCGCTGCAGTTCCTGCTGCAAAAACAAGGATATACGATGTGTAACGCTGGCTGCCCTGGGGCTTCCACTAATTATTTCAATGTTCATTTTTAATTCTCCTTTTGTACCTGTTGATTGATATAACAGCCGGCGGGCTTGCTTGTTCAGCCCCTTTAGGATGCTGAATCCGACAAGCTTGATTCGATATGGATTTCACCGGTTAGCATTTTGCTTACCGGGCATTGCCGCGCTATTTGCAGCAAACGCTCTTTTTGTTCGCCGGCAAGTTCACCGGCTAAAGAAATACTTCGGTTCATGTGCGTTGTACCATTTTGCCACGCAGCATACACCGCTACCGACACTGATGCCAGGGGCTACTTCTTTCTATCGGCATACATGCGCAGCATGGCCATTGTGCAGGTAGCAAGTGAAGCCTCCGGCAGTTCGGTGGGCGATGGGCTGGTGTCTGTACATCCATCAGCCACAGGCTCATCGGCATGCCAGGAATGGCGGCCATTGGTAACCTGCATGTGGTAATGATCGGTATAAATAGTAGCGGTGGTCATTTATGCAAACATTATGCAATCACTTATGTGCTGATTAGCTAAGCATGCCAAACTTGCCTGCATTGAAGTCGTCCATAGCTTCCATTATTTCCTGTTGTGTGTTCATTACAAAAGGTCCATAGGCAGCTATAGGTTCTTTAATGGGCTCGCCACTCAACACCAGCAAATGGCTTTCGTTGTTCGACTCGATGGAGACGTTGCTGCCCAGATGGTTAAAAACTGCCATATCGCCACCGCGGGCCTGCTGCTCATCGTTCAGCAATATATTTCCGCTCATTACTATCACTGCCGTGCTGTCGCCATCGGGCAATTGTATGTGCAAATGGCCGCCGGCATTCAGGTTTACATCATATATGGTTATTCTGGAGTAGGTATTGGCAGGGCCTTGCGTGCCATTAAACTCACCGGAAATAACTCGCAAAGCACCTGCATCACCCGGCAGTTGTACTACAGGAATGGCCTGCTGCAGCAAATCCTGGTAACGGGGAGGTGTGTTTTTAAACTTTGCCGGAAGGTTTACCCAAAGCTGCGCCATATGAAAGGTACCACCGGTTTTGGCAAAATCTTCGGCATGAAATTCTTTGTGCAGTATTCCGCTGCCGGCAGTCATCCACTGCACGTCGCCCGGGCCAATAACGCCTTTGCCGCCGGTGCTGTCTTCGTGTGCCACTTTGCCTTGCCAGGCTATGGTTACGGTTTCAAAGCCTTTGTGTGGGTGTACGTCCACGCCCCGCGGGTGGTCGCTCGGCAGCACCTGCCACGGTTCGTTGTAGTCAAGCATTAAAAAGGGGCTCAGATCGTGCCACAAGTCGCGGCCAATAAAGTTGCGCACCTTAAAGCCATCGCCCACCCAATGGGGTGCCGCAGCCTTTCTTACCGATTTGATTGTTTTTTGCATATTGTACTCCTAAATGCTCGGATGAACTAAATTGGCAGGTAAGAAGCCGGTGGTTTGCACCACCACCGGGCTTCTGTAATAAATATTAGGCATCTACTTCAGCAGCTACTTCTTTTAGCTCCTGCAATTGTACCTGCAGCACCAGTTTTACGTCGTCGCTTACAACTACACCACCGGCTTCGGTTACGGCATCCCACTGCAGGCCAAACTCTTTGCGCTTAATCTTGCCTTCAATTTCAAAGCCAACCTTGGTGTTGCCATAAAAGTCAACCATGGTGCCTTCGTATACGCCAGTAAGTGTAATGGCTTTTGTGGTTTCGCGAATAGTGAGGTTGCCCTGGATGGTAATGTCGTTGCCATCGCGGCTTACCGAGGTGCTTACAAAATGGATGGTGGGGTACTTTTCGGCATTGAAAAAGTCATCACTTTTCAGGTGGCCGTCGCGCTGCTCGTTTCCGGTAGCAATGCTGGCTACTAATGCTTCAAAGCTGATGTTGGCATCGGTAAAGTCGGGATTGTCAGCCACTACGTTTACCGAATAATCTTTGAAATCGCCGGTAACGGTGCTAATCATCAGGTGCTTCACCTTAAACTGGATGTTGCTGTGCAGGTGGTCAATGGTGTACTTTGCCATGTTTTCGATTTTTTTGGTTATTGATTTGTTGTTAAAAAGTATTGTTGTGTTTTCAGGCTTGCATGGGCACTTCCATTAAAAGCAAGGTGCTATTGGTAGAGGCGGTAATATGCAATTCTGCCGCATGTTCTATGCCAAGGCCATCGCGGCGATTGAGAGGTTGCCCGTTAATGGTTACTCCCCCATCTATTACAAAGGCATACACGCCATTTTCGGGTTGCTTCAGCTTATAGGTTGTTTCAAAGCCGGCATCCAGTTTACCCATACTAAACCAGGCATTCTGGTGAATCCACACACCGGGCTCGTTGGGGTTGGGGCTCAGCACCTGCAGCAGGTTGTTGTGCAAGTCGCTTTCGTTCATGGTAAACTGGTCATACCTGGGCTCTACGTTTTTCTTATCAGGAAACACCCATATTTGCAAAAACTGCACTTCGCGGTCGCGGTTGGCATTCATTTCGCTGTGAGCCAGTCCGCTACCGGCACTCATTACCTGGATGTCGCCTTGCTTAATAATAGTTTCGTTACCCATGGTATCGCGGTGCCTCAGGTCGCCGGCAAGTGGAATGCTGATTATTTCCATATTGTCGTGTGGGTGGGTACCAAACCCCATACCCGGTGCCACCGTGTCGTCATTCAGCACACGCAAAGCTCCAAAATGCCGGCGGCCGGCATTGAAGTAGCTGCCAAAACTGAACGTGTGGAAGCTATTGAGCCATCCGTGGTTTGCCCTTCCCCTGCTTTCGGCTGTGTGCAGGGTAAGTTGTAGTTGTTTGCTTATTTGTATATCCATAATGCCTCCTTTTCTAAAAACCAATTATTTTACATGTATGTACACGTATTTGTTTAAAAAAATTTTAGCTTTTCCTCATTTTCTCCAACAGGGTATTTATTACCTCTGCTTCCTGTTCGTCTATTCCCACCCAATCGTCGTATAACCCTTCAAGTTTTGGGCTTACTATCTCGAGCATGTTAATACCGGGCTGCTGCAGCGCTACCAGTGTTTCCCGTTTGTCTTCAGGGCTTATGCTACGCTTCACCAGTTTTTTAGTTTCCAGCCTGTCTATAATGCGAGGCACATTGCTACTGCGCTCAATCATACGGCAGGCTATATCCCGAACGCACATTTGCTGTGGGTAACTTCCTTTCAGTATCCGAAGCACGTTGTACTGCTCATGGGTAAGGCCAAAACTTTTAAGCAACTCGTTGCTGTGTTGCTTAAGCCAGTACGCCGAATACATAATATTAAGCCCTGCCTTATGCTTCCAACTTCTGAACTTATTGGTTTTTAGTGCCTGCTCCAGCGTCATTGTTATTTCCTATAATTGAGGATACAAAAATACATGTACATACATCTATTTTCCAAATTTTCTTTTTCCTTTTATCTTTTCCTTATAATTGGAGGGGCAAAAAAAGGCACGCGACTGCGTACCATATGTTGAAGCGGAATATGGGGTATGTCTTCTTACTGATTCTTCACGCTGGCATTTAACCATAGCGAAAGGTCGCTGCAATCCGAATAGTCAGAGTCAACGTAAATGTAGTAGCCTTTCACCTTGTTATTGAACCAGTTTTCCATAATGCGCTGTTTCTTTTCTTCAATGGCGCGTTGGGTTATACGATTAAAGTCGTCCTTCATGTTCTCGCGGTGGGGCTCGGTGCGGGTGCGCAGGTAAATAAACCGAACTCCTTTTTTACCCTGCTCGTTGGCAAAGGCTTCGGGCTTGCTATATTGCCCGGGCTTAAGGCCTTTAATAAGGGGTATCATACTTTTCTCCAACTGGTCGATGGTTATCATGGTAGATCCGTCTCTTCCCATTAGCCAGCCGCCACTAAATTTGTCATCATCATCGCTGTATTTGGCCACGGCTTCACCGAAGTTGATGGTACCGGCTATGAGTTTAGAACGGGCGCTGTCAAGGCGATCTTTAGCAATATTTACTTCGTCTTCGGTAATGGGCGGAATCATCAGGATATGGCGTACTACGGCATCATCGCCATTACGGCTTACGCATTGAATGAGGTGCAGGCCAAATTTGCTTTTTACGATGTTGCTTATCTGCCCTTCCTTTAGCTTAAAGGCAGTAGAAAGAAAAGCGGGGTCCCAGAATTTGTCGGCCCTGTTAAGGCTATACTGCCCTCCGGTTTCCTTACTGCCGGGGTCTTCGCTATATAACTTTACCATTTGCTCAAAGCGCACTTTTCCGCTCTCAATCTGCTTTTTGATATCATTGAGCTGCTTGGCAGTATAGCTTTCAATATCGCGGCTGGGCTTGGGGTAAACCACCACCTGCCCAATTTCCAATTCGCTTTCGTAAAAAGGCAGGCTATCTTTAGGTATAAGGTCCCAGTAGGCTTTTACCTCTATTGGCGTAATTTTTACGGACTCCAGTATTTTATCCCGCATTTTTTCGGCCAGGCTACGTTCGCGAAATGGCTTTTTGAAGTCCTCTTTAAGTTGATAAATAGTACGCCCGGCAATTTCCTCAAGCTGTTCGCGGCCGCCGTACATCTGTATAAACCCGCGTATCTGGTTGTCAATTTTGGCTTCTATTTCCTGGTCATCTACGGTTATAGAATCTTTTTCGGCTTGCAGCACCAGAGCCTTTTTTATCAGTTCGGCTTCCATAATGGCACATTCGCCTTCGGGTGGCAGTTCGGCGCCATTGCGCTGCATATCGGCAATGGCATTCATGATGTCGCTCTTGAGGATAATGCGGTCGCCCACTTTACCCACAATTTTGTCCGCAACCACTTTTTTGGGTTGGGCTACGGTTACAGTGCCAGTCAAAATTACTACCAAGCCTATTACAATACCTTTCATACACTAAAATAATGCGATCAAAAGTAGGCGAATTGGTGTGCGGCCACGGGTAGGCAGTGTATTTTAACAAGCGTACAAGTATCTATTGGCTGATGCATGTACTTTATTGAACCGCAGGATAAGTGCATCCTTGAGTGAAAACAGGCTTTGGAGTAAGGCAGTAATGCAAAAAAAAGTCCGGAAATGCGAAGTCAGCTATTGAACAAACTCAACTGCATGCCGGGTTTGGAAAACTTTGAGCAGTCCAGTTGTAGCATTTCACGCTTGAGGCCATACCGCAGGCAAAACTTCTTAAATTGTTGGTTTACAAGGTCTGCCACTGGGCCTTCGCCGCGCATACGCAGGCCATAGCGGCAATCGTTTACCTTGCCGCCATGGCTTTGTTCTATCAGATGCCATACTTTATCGGCCCTATCGGGAAAATGGCGATAGAGCCAATCGTGAAAAATGAGTTTAACAGATCCATTGAGCCTTACAAAGGTGTAGGCAGCCATTTTGGCCCCGGCATCAGCAGCCGCTTTCAATATGGAAGGCGCTTCGGAATCGTTGAGCCCTGGAATGACCGGACCCAGCATAACGCCGCAGGGTATGCCCAAATGGCTTAGCCTGCCAATTACCTGCAACCGCTTTTGGCCGGTGGTCGTACGAGGTTCCATCACTCGGCGCAGGGGCTCTTGCAAAGTGGTAACAGTCATAAACACTGCCACAAGGCTTTGGCTGGCAAGAACTTGCAGCAGATCGGAATCGCGCAGTATGCCAGTATTTTTGGTAATGAGGCTCACGGGCTGCCGGTATTCCAGGCAAACCTGCAGCAATTGTCGAGTCAAATGAAATTTTTGCTCCGCCGGCTGGTAGCAGTCGGTATTGCCACTGAGCGAAAGCGGAACAGGCTGCCATTTGGGATTGTCAAGAAACTGCCGCAGCAAAACAGGTGCATTCCTTTTTACAATAATCTTTTGCTCAAAATCGGTACCAGCACTGTAGCCCCAGTACTCGTGCACATTGCGGGCATAGCAATAAGCGCATCCATGCTCGCAGCCCTGGTAGGGGTTCATACTGTAGTACATGTCCACGTCGGGGCTATCCACTTTGTTTACCAACGACTTAGCATGCTCTTCCAGGAAAACTGTTGCGGGATCGGGTTGCTCCCAATCATCTATTGCTTCGGGATGTAGAATTTCGCGGCTGTGTTTCAAAAACCGGTTGGGTGTGTTAATGAGGGCGCCACGAGCCGGAGGACGATTTATAGAGGCCATACAAAAATTATTCAGCATGAAAACCCAACACTTGCAGCACAAATTCAACTGCTGCATTTTTTCTTTGAAAAATAGTCAATTACAAAAACTACACAACCAAATCCGCACAGCGTAATCTTTAACCTGCACATTGACGGCAGCAGCGCATTTCAAATTCATTTTTGGCCAAATCATTATTTGTAGTAACCAAAAGCCGCTACCTTGCCCATAGAAATTTCATTACTAAAGGCTAAAATCCTAACAACAACGCCACTGTTATGATTCCTGCACCTTTTAATTATGCCATTATAGTAGAATTCCGATATGGCCAGATAGATGATGTACCTTTTGACCAACTTTGCAATGCCTTGCACAACAGGTGGGAAGCAAGCGATGCTATAGGCAAATTTGATGGCCACGAAACTGCCATGGATAATTTTGATGCGAGGCTCTTCTTTTATACGCCCCAACCGCAGGAAACCCTTGCTATGGCAGACCCCATCTTCAAGGACTTCCATTTTTTGCGCGGTGCAAAAATTTACATCAGGCATGGTGAAAGTGAACATTCGTTTACTGAAACAGAAATTATTAAACCAGATGGAGAAAGAGTGGCGTTGTCTATGCTGGACGAACACCAAATTTCCACCATACCAGATTGGGGCTCTCGCAGGCAATCCTTTAAGAAAGCCGAAGCAGGAGAAGAATGGAAGTACTCCTTAAAGAATGAAAGAGCAGAAAAACTGTACAACAAATGGAAAGAAATTGACTATATCATAACTGCCATTTGCATAAGTGGGAACTTTCGCATACGTCAAACATGAACGGCCTAGTTGATATCAACAATAAGGATGAGCACGAAACAGACGATGAGCATATTGATTTGCCACCGGAAATGATTATTTGGCAGAGGGAAGAGATGTTCAGGAATTCTATAATAATCCCGCCCAAAATAAGCGGCGCCGAAGCAGGTGATTTGTACATTATTCGTATGGAAAATGCCGCTATCATAAGAAAAGCCGCCAATGACATCTACGTTGATTGCAATATGCTTCTAGAGGATAATGTGGCCCATGAACAAGATATTGAACTACTCCGGTCTGAAATTGAGCAATTCCGTGAGTACTTTATAGAATGGGTTGCCGGATTTGAAAAAGATGAATATTCAGATGAGTGGGGTCTCTTCTAAAACAATACTGCCTGACTTGCCTCCACCGGCATATTTTCAAAGCTTAGCCTTTGTACAATTTGCCACCCCTTTTCGCCGGCACGCCGCCTGAGCAGCAACATAGAATCAGCAACAAAAGCACCTGTAAAATGATGGTGCTGCCAGGTACCCCAGGCCGATTCGTATTGCCAGGGGTTGAGCCGCATGGCAAGGGTAATCCAGGGTTCAGGCGCAAAGTACGGGCTTTGCTGCGGCGCCTTCATCAGGCGGCCCAATTGCTTGAGGCTGCGCATCATGTCGGTATAAGCTTGCGGCATTGCAATCTGCAGCCCGATGCTGTGACTGGGCCAACTGCGATAACCCTGAACCTTGAGTTGATATGGCCTTAGCGGCAGGCAGGTGTACCGCAAACGACTCACCAAGCGTTCTTCCATGGCAGTGTATTGGCTAAAACGGGCAACTACAATATGCGGAAAGCCCCACTGACCCAGCGCCAGGCCATATTGCTTTTTCCATTGCTCTTGTACACGGCCAATTTTGCTGCGTATAGCTTCGGTAGGCCTGATGATGAGCATGTAGTCAGCAGGCTGCGGAGGGATAACAGATATGTTTTGCATGGCGAAAAATTTAAGAGGTGAACAATAAGCTACGGCTTTGTATAAATCAGGCGGCCTGCCATACAGGGCCTAGCGAAAAAACCTGCACTTGCCGGGCGGGTAGTCCATGCGCCTCCCGCACCAGTATCATTTGTTGGACGCTGAAATCTATACAAAGTTCCTGCGCAGCGAAGTATTGCATGGCCTTATCATACACCATGTGCATAATATGTGCGGCAACAGGTACACCAAAGCGCTGTTCAGATTGCAAGCAATTGAAGGAGCTGGCATTGAGGTAGGGGTCTATGCGCCGCAATTGACCCACCAAAGCACGAAGCAGCGTGGGATCCTGCACCCGGGCATAAATAGTATGGGCCGGTATGCCTCCAAAGTTGTTGAGCCGCAGGTGGAATGCCTGAAACTGACCCGCGATGCGCTGCAACCACCGTATCAGGGTATCTTCCATTTCCTCTTTGGCCTCAAAAGATGCAAGGCACAACATGGGTGGCTGCATAGGTACATTGTAAGTACCATACCTGCCCGCAAACAGCTGCCTGGCGGCATTAATGCGGACGGTGCATGCCTCATCGGGCATTAGATACAGGGTGTATGCCGCTGCCTCGTGTTGTGCAGTAGAGGTGAGGGCAGAAAGCTTGGGTGTTACTCGCAGGCTCATAACTGTAAATTTTTCTGTTAATTAATTTAGCGCTAAAATACTAAAATCTTTAGCTTTACCAAATGTTTGAGCAAAAAATTTTATCACATACCGCCAAAGATGTTTTAGCGGACATTGAAGAAATGTGCACCAATAGCCAACAAGCAGATACCACACACGCTGCACATACTGATGCACAATGGTTTATAATACAGCGTGGATGCGGCTCCGATATCAGGGCCGGTGATATGCTTTGTGTAAGGCCCGAAGGCAAACCCATAGCCGGCAGCCTGGTGGTGCTAAGTATTGATAACAGATTGCTGCTACGGCGCCTGCAATACGATGGCAAAAGCGTGATACTGGAGCCACTTAGCGGAAAAGTGCAGGCCCTGTATTGGCCAGCCTGGGAAGTACTGCCCATAGTAGGTGTGGTAACCAATATAGTACGCAGCCTGTAGCATGCAGGGCATACAGGTTGCCTAATTTTGGGCAATGCAGCAGTTAAAAACGGGTTTGGATGTGCTGTTGGCCTCTCGTAATGTGGAGAAGTGGGGTAGCATTGGCCTGGTAACCAACGATGCTGCCCGCACAGCAGCAGGCACACTTGGCCGGGTAGCTTTACTTAGGGCAGGCTTTAGGATTGTAAAACTATTTTCGCCCGAACATGGCATTAGCGTGACCGGAGAAGACGGAGCGTTTGTGGACCATGGCACCGATACCCTTACCAACCTGCCCATCGTAAGCTTGTATGGTGAAAAAATGGCGCCTGCTGTTGCAGACCTGCAAGATATTGACACTGTATTTTTTGACATACCCGACGTAGGTGCTCGCTTTTATACCTACCTGTGGACGCTTACATACCTTATGGAAGCTTGTGCGCAGGCAGGCAAGCCACTAGTAGTGCTAGACAGGCCTAACCCAACGGGCCTGCAACTAAGCCAAACAGAAGGCCCCATGCTTGATGAAATGCATTGCAGCTCTTTTATTGGCCGATGGAGCCTACCTATACGACACAGTTGCACCCTGGGTGAGTTGGCAAAATATTTTGTTGCAACCCGGGTGCCCAAAGTACAGCTGCTGGTAATTGCCTGCAAGGGCCTTACACGCAGTTGTCATGCATTGTTAAATGAAGAAATTTTTGTGCCTACATCTCCGGCCATACGTAATGCCCGGGCAGCCTTTTTGTACCCCGGCACCGGCTTGTTGGAAGGTATAAACGTAAGCGAGGGCCGGGGCACGCCCTACCCTTTTGAATGGTTTGGTGCACCATGGATAGATATTGCGTTGTTGCTTCCCCTTTTGCAAGCCCTCAAAATACCTGGCATTAGCTTCATACCCCTGGTGCAATTGCCTGGAGCAGGCCCTTATGCAGGTCAGCACTGCAATGGCCTACATTTGAACATAACCCATGCTGGCAGATATAAACCTGTGATTTCGGTTATTACTTTGATACGCACCTTGCTAAAACTTTACCCACAGCATATTAATGAACGAATGTACCCTACTGCGGCCAACCCCACTGGCACACGGCACCTTGATAAACTGCTGGGCGTGCCAAACGCTTTTGAATTGCTGCAGCAGGAAACGCATATTGAAACAGATGTAGCTAAAAAATGGCAAGAAGCCATTGGCGTCTATTTACTGTATGCCTGATCATTTTACTTTATAAATGCCTTTCCACCTCAATACCTGGCCTGGCATACCTAAAACGATCAAGGTATTCGGGCAGGTAATATCCATCGAGCCCGCTGCTGCAAATCACCTTTGCCTGGTCCAGGTTTACAAAACCATCTGCACTGGCAAGGCCTTCTTGCAGCCACACATGCTCTATACTGCCAATGATGAAAAAGGTATTATTATGTGTAATAGTAATAATTTCTACCAGTTTGAGCGCATATTGAATAGCACTTTCGGCTACTACCGGCACGGGCAGTTCCTCCTTGTATTCGGCAGTGAGACCCACTTCTTCAAACTCATTTACACCATCAGCATATTTAGCACTGCTCTGATGTGCTTTTTCCAGTATGGCCGTATGCACGCTGTTGAGCGTCCACCAGCCTGTTGCCTCTATGTTGGCAATTGTATGCGGCGCTGCTGCGCGGGGCCTGTTTACCATGCCAATAAGAGCGGGGTCAGCACCCAGGTGCACAATATTGTGAAACAGCGCGAGGTTGGGTGTTCCGGCTTCATTAACCGTAGCTACCAAATGCGTTGCCTTAAAGCCGCTAACGCTGTTGAGAAAATTGGCACGGTAAAAGCGTTCCCAGGCTTTAATAACATCTATACTGTAATGCACCATGATGTCTATGAATTTGAATTAAGTAAACAAAACACCTTTCACCGGGGTTTGTTTTTCTTTCCGCACCAATCCCCCGTAATTGACTATTCAACTTATCAAATGGTCAACCTCATTAACTAAATCAACATCACCCTATCTGCGCAAATTCGATGCCCGTTATCTTCCGGTACATTTCCACGGCATACAGGTCAGTCATGCCGGCTACAAAATCTACGATGCTTTCAAGATTTGAATATAGGCTGGCATCTACATCTATAGGAAACTGCGCTGGAATGAGCTGCACCAATTTTTTTGATCGCCCGCCCTGTGGGTCAATAACTGCCGAAACGAACTCCTGCAGTAGGGCGCCTATTACCTGGTAGCCGGCTATTTCAATTTCTACTACCGACCGATGGTTGTAAATGTGCTCTACCGAATACTTGTCAATATCTTTTACAAGCTGCTTTTTGTGTGCTGGCAGCAAATCTATAAGTGGCGCCTCGAGTGTGCCGCTTAGTAATGCCTCCTCTTGTTGCATGAAAATAGCCGTAGCCCGCTGCACCAGCAGGTTAATGAGTTTTGCCCGCAGAAACTGCACTTTCTGGTTATCGTCTACAATATCGTTGCATCGCCGCCGCACATTGTCAATTGCATCATAACCTGTTTCGTTTTCAAAAAATGACAGGAAAAGCTCCTGCAATTTTTCGAATGGCACAATGCGCAGCCGCTGAGCATCTTCAAAGTCAATTACCCGGTAGCAAATATCATCGGCCGCCTCCACAAGGTACACAAAGGGGTGGCGGGCATACACCTGCTCATCTTGCTTCAGGCGCGGTATACCCAGTGCTTCGGCAACGGAAGCATAGGTGTTCATTTCGCTGGCAAAAAAACCCGACTTTTTGGTAAACAGGTGCGCCTTATTGAATCCGCTTAATGAATCGCATGGATATTTTACAACAGAAGCCAACGTAACATAGGTAAGCCTGTAGCCGCCCCGCTGCTTTTCGTTGAAATGATGGGTAAGAGTTCTAAAAGCGTTGGCATTGCCTTCGAAGTACAGAAAATCGCGTTTTTCGGTTTCCGTTAGTTCGGTATCAAACCTGGTTTTGGCATCGCCTTGCAAATTTTTAAAATAGCTGCGGATGGCATCTTCGCCGCTATGGCCAAAGGGCGGATTGCCAATATCATGCGCCAGGCAGGCAGCAGCAATTACGCTG